>Ga0224511_10001501_pt1 | contig 14234 bp, 4 predicted proteins | sample SF_May12_sed_USG_2_FD_169988 | JGI IMG/M metagenome (GOLD analysis project Ga0224511, IMG submission 169988) | Sediment microbial communities from San Francisco Bay, California, United States - SF_May12_sed_USGS_8_1 | ecosystem: Environmental > Aquatic > Marine > Sediment | place: USA...
GTGTTCCGAATTGTGTCTGTATACTGCATTACCAAAATTGGTCTCTTCTCACATAAACTGTAAAACACTAAATATGAACATAACTCACGTCGAACTCATCCTTGTAGTAGGCCATGTTTTTGTCAGCGACACAGGCGGTTAGGTCGGAAACGCGGACCTTCCGTGTTTGGATCTCCTTGAGATTGGTGTAGTATACGTTTTCCTCCAGGGGCGGCGGAAACTGCTTCTTAACTTTCCGTTGAAGCTCAAGATCACCTAGTAAAGGGATAAATTAAGCGTTTAATCACTTGAACGTTTTGAGTGGTATGATCTTTTAAAATGAACTATGTTTATGTTAACGCCAACGGCTGACTAATACATAAAATGGACAACGTTTATCCATGACAGAGTAAGACGATGTTATAAAAGGCATCTGATGATTACATGTTTAATGGAGTGTGACATATTCTACAAGCACCATACCTATTTCCAGGTGTATGTCGAATTCATCGTCCTCGTTTATAGCCACTCGTGACGCCAGCACATTTTCATGCAGTTCATGCGCCGCTTTGGGCAGCACATAATTCTCGTAAACATCGTTGAACTTGGTAGACAAACGTTTGTGGGCTAAAATACAGCAGTTCCGTTTTCATATATTTTGTTTGGAAGCGAATGCTTACGTTCGTTTACATATTAATCAAAATACGTGAACGGCAATGTGTACATGTACACAGTTTTATGATTGCCAAATGGTGATCTTTAGATGCACGTGATGGTTCAACAAACCTTTTTTCATGTTTCTGCCAATTTCATTATCAGCATCATTGAGAGCCAGAACATCTTCTTTGGGTTCATATGAATGGTTTGCCATCCCATGAATCTCGTGAACACGAAATGAGTGGGTCGACAAGCGCGTGGTGGCTAAAGACACCAAAAAGTGTTGTTAGGGTAATATTGATTGTTAAATAAATAACAAAAGTGTCGATAGGGCATCGCTTTTTTAGTTCCAGGTGGTCATTTTGGACGTTTCAATCTATGTGAAGATTTAAAATGTACCTTCGGAAACAATGTCGATTGATCGATACTCATTTATAGAGTTTTTCTCCAGCCTCGGATCTTCCTTCCGTAATTTCCTATAACCATTGTTTGTAAATAATTAAATTTAATTCTTAACATACATGTATGGCAATAAATAGGGATGCTGATATACATAAATCTACTGTGATCATATTATACATAAGTGTAGAATAGACAATTACCTCCGTCGTAGTAGCACAACTACCAGAATGACAACAACAATCAGAAGGACGAGACCCCCAATGCCTCCACCTATTGCGTCCACAGGTGTCCCCGTCTCCTCCACCCCGACCTGCTTAATGTTAGCACCTGATGAGGTACTGGTGGTTGAGGGAGTCGCCTCACTGGTTGTTCTTTCTTAAACGAATAATCATGCACACGATACTGGTTTTAAATGCAGCCCCTAATTCTATATAGACACATTGTTGTGAGCAGTGGACTATTTTATATGGTGTTTCTATAGATCTTTCAGCATAGATTTTCATTCTGTTGCAATTAGTCGGACTGAATCTAGGACCAGTCTATAGCCTTATAAAAAACATTGCTACAAAAGAATTTGAATATGCAAATGTACATGAAACTGTTTTTCTTACATCGAATGAACGAACAAATAAAAATACAAGAGGGCTCAGAGGGCACTGGAACGCTCACCTGAGACAGAAGATTTTTAGTGTTCCCTTTTTTCATCGCTTTATATACAACAGGCGACACCTGGGAGGTCTAAATCTGATGGATAAAGCTTTACTAGTATACACAATAAATGTCTAAGATTTGACCTAGTTTGTTTACCCTTCATGACTCATATTAGAACTTGGCCTAGATATTGCTAAGACAAACATTCTGATCAAGTCTCATCAAAATCGGGTCGCCAATCTGGCCATTAGTGTTAACAAGAATTTACTAAGATTTGACCTGGCGACCTAGTTTTTGACCCGGCATGACCTATATTCGCAATTGTTCTACATGTTGTCAAAACCAACATTCTGATAAAGTTTCATCAAAATCGGGTTGCAAATGTAGCCTCTAGACTGTAAAGAAGAATTTTCTAAGATTTGACCTGGTGACCTAGTTTTTGACCCGACATGATCCAAACTTGGCCTAGATATTGTTGAAACAAACATTCTGACGAAGTTTCATTAAAATCGGGTCCCAAATGTGGCCTCTACAGTGTAAACATCAAATGTTGACGGACGACACACGACGCACGACTCACGACGGACGACGCACGACTTTGGACGACGGACAATCACTGACCACAATATCTCACCATGAGCACTTCGTGCTAAGGTGAGCTAAAAAATCGCAAACACAAACCTGTATCACAATTTTGTCCTGAATATCCATCGACACATCCCTGCATACATCTTCCAAGGCCATCACACCTGCTGCCGTTCGTGGTTGCGTTGCAGTTTTCAGAACACGTATACTGGCAATTCGGACCGTGCTGGTTTGTTACACATCCCGATGTACAAGTACCATTTCTGTCACAATACCTGTCGGTGCAATTATCACTGCATTGTTTTTCGCAAAAGTCGCCATACATTGTTTGGTTGGCACATGCAATACATTTACCAGATTCATGATCGCATCCACCTGCGGAACAATTGCTCTGTCTGCACTCAATGCAGTTTTCTGTACTTGAATCACATAACTCACAGTGGTTGTTTTGGCACATTATAGGACATTTCCCAGTCCATCTATCACATGTGCCATTTATACATGAACTGGCGCAGCGAATATTGCAGTCTAATCCATATCTGTTATTGTGGTTACATTGAAAGCAAGTTCCATTTTGATGACATCCAGTATCGGTACAATTTTGGCATCGGTGATCGCACAGTGGTCCATAATAGCCACTTTGACAAGCATAACACGCCCCAGTGTTAAATTCACATCCGCCATTGCAATTCCTAGGACAATTCTGACTACAATGAGAACCGTAGTAACCCGTAAGACATGCCGTGCAGTTTTCATTGACAGAACACGTGGTGCACCTTGACGGACATGGTTTACCACACTGTTTTCCCCAGAACCCACGTTTGCACGTGTCACAACTTTTCCTGTTAGAACACGTCTGGCAGCTATCGTACGTACACCTAGCACAAGTCTTGCCAGACAAGAAATAGCCATCAATGCAGCTCAAACACTCGTCATTTGAGCATGATGTACACAGTGTTTGGTTACAGGCTTGGGCTTATTAAACAGAAAGTCGAGAAAATAAAAAAATAATATAAGTTTTAATGATAATACATAATACTAATAGGTAAAACATGTGTTGTGTTCTTGTTCCTTATATTTTACTCATACTATTACATGTTCAAATGCGTTCACAAATAGACGCACTAAGGCCAAGTTTTGTTAAACACCCGTTGCAATAGTTTATATAAAGAAAATTCAGATGCTATTCTCAATTATGATGCTTCATCAAGAAGTAGCTTACACTACAGGCGAATATGTTGTAGAAATGAATGAAATATGTTACTTTATGTTTTATTTGGCTTAATACTTTTATGGTTTTTTTTCTCGAAAATCGCAACTATTAAATGTAAATGTTTAGGTATATGTACAAAATATCAGGATTTATGCGTACTGCGTACAGTGGGGTCACTCTACCCTGTTCAATTCGGTCAATGTGACTAGTAACAAGACTTTGACTGCAATACTGTAGCTCGGGTGTAAGGTTGTTGCAGTGCCAATAGAATACAAAGCCTTGTCCATATTACTTGTTTCGGTTATACTTGAACTTTAAGTGTGTATGGATGTGAATGTATTTGCCTATTGTCCATGTCCTAACTTAACATTTTAAAGATTTAATTAAAAATGTTTCAATGATTGTAAACCCTTTTATGTGTAGTTTAAACGAATGATATGTATTTTCAAGATTTGTAACAGCTTACATGTATAAGTAAACGACTTTACGACCCTCAGTTCAACAATTCATTGTAAAAGTAATTACCTGGTGGACAATATATCACCGTATGAAAGGTAAGCCAGAAACAGAAACACTGACTCCAAGTTTCCATTGTATTTAATCCACATACCTACAAACACTTGTGATTATACCATCAATCTAGGACCAACTTACACTGTTACGGAGTAAGTTATTAACAAAGAAGTCACCCAAACACTGATTCGGCTTCCGTTTCGCTTGAACAAGAAGGCAATTAGTGTTCACAAAGCGGCGGTACTCAACGGCTGTCATTGTGAGAAACAGAAAAATAAAAACACTTGATTTTGTCAATTTAAACTGATGAAAGGAAAGCCCTCAGGAAGCATAGTCTGCACGAGAAAACAGCAGCCTCGGTTTTATTGAAGCTGTACATCAGTAGCAATGAATGATGCCACACCACTGACGCCCCCTACAGCATGAGCGTAACTCTATTTTCAAATGTAAACAACATGCATGTACACTCCATGATTCATGAGGAGCAGAAAAATATAACTACACAATGATGTAGTACGGGGCGACGTTTTACAGCCGCCACACTGGCACTAAACACCAGCTGTAGTAAGTTAAATTAAACTGATGAAAGGAAAGCCCCCAGGAAGCATAGCCTGCACGAGAAAACAGCAGCCTCGATTTTATTGAAGATGTTCATCAGTAGTAATGAATGATGCCACACCACTGACGCCCCCTAGCGCATGAGCGGAACTCTATTTTCAAATGTAAACAACATACACATACACTCCATGATCCATGAGGACCAGCAAGACACACCAGGGTAGACAATCAAAGTCTTGCCCAATCATACTAAACCTAAAGAGACGCCATCTTGGAAATGCTGAGGTATTGTTTCGCATTTTCATTTGCTATTTAAAATGAATGCAACCACTAATTTAGAGTTTCAATAATGTATCCCCGGACGATTGATTTGAAGGCTGGCATTATGCATGTACATTTGCGTATATTGACGTATTGAACATACATGTAGTCTTCAAGCAAACAACCTCTACCAGTTCTTTAACAATGCAAAACGGCTAATTTTAGCAATTGCGTACGTGTTTTTAAACATTGTAATACTCTTCTTAGAAATAACTAGAACACTATTAGCTCTTTGTCAGACTCAGTTCTTTTTTTAGTTTAGAAAGTTGACAGATTAAACTATTACGTAAGATACAGGCGGTATCCCAATTCTTTAATTTTGTCGTAAGTCAACGCATAAATTACAATGTGTAAAATTATAAATAATAGAGTTAAAAATAAACTTTTTTATAAGGCGTATCTTTAAATAATAGATACATTGTATAGCCAACATATTGTAATATATATTTTCATGGTAAGGATAAATTCACATTGTCTATCAAACTGGTTTTATTATGTGCGGTCTGTATAGAACCCGAGCCCTCGGAACCCGAGTTCTCGGTAGAACAAGTCGCACTTAATAACACAACGCAATACGTACTATGCGATAACTGAGCAAATAGTTTGTATTTGCTTAAATTAAGACCTCGTTTTAAGACACAGACCAAATAGTTTTAACGAGTCGCCTATGTTTGGTCTTGTCATTACTATCGTGTTATAGTTATTATTTTCTGACAAAAACATAGTCCGAGCGCACTGTACTCAATGAAAATATAAATGAAAAATACTCTGAAAATAATGCAATCTGTGTTTGCACACACTAGCCATAATCGTGTTCTCTAAAAAGTATATTAAACAGAGCTTACGTAAATGACATTTACAATGTATTTCTCTGTAGGGCATTTGCAAATTGGTCAAACAAATTGTTTCCGATCACCTGATATAAAACGCTAAACAACTATCTTGATAAAACACACACGAATTATTATCTGTCTGGAACAAGACAAGATTTTTCGTCTTTGGAATTTCTACCAAACTGGTTTATTTATAACAAATATTCATATATTTTGAGTAGTATATGCAAAGATAAATTAAATTACCATTTGTTATGGTCACGTACATTGTACATATATTTTTTAAACAATAAATATGTTGAAAGTTGTTCAATTGTAGGTTAAGAAGGTGGTGTCTTTTTGTCAGATTTTAGCTGATCTAAAACAGAGCAAAGATTACACATCATATAGTTTTATTAATCAAGACAGTAAACGCATTCGATAAATACAGTTACATGTGCAAACAGTGATTTTAATTTTATAAAGTATTTTACTTAACGAAATAATTGACTTGTCTTATATAATTTGAAAACTACTATTAATAGAAACATAATAATCAAATTTAAATTTACATACAATCAAATGTGCATTATATTTGTTATGATTCAAATATAAATAATATTGACGTGATTGTCAAACGTGCACCATTCGCTAAAATAATGATGGGGTTGTCTAGGTAAATGGAGTATTATCTACAAAACTAATTTTTATGAGTTATATAGATGACATTTATGCAAAAGATGCACACTGAAGTTGTTACATGTAATACTAATAGAAAAGTGCTAGCTGAAATAATAATACGTTGTTTTCTCTAATGTAGAATTGATTACGCACTTCTTCTTATCCAAATTCAAAGCAAACCACTGTTTGTATTAAACGGAATTATTACCAAGGGACTATTTAATACAACCAATACGATGCCAAGTCAAGTTGGCGTTAGATTAATTTCGTTATTTCTATCTGTTACGTAGCATCGATGCATGGTTGCATTTTTTCAAATAAACCAGTTATTAGCGTTTTATCCTTGATGTTCAGGTGAGCGATAATTACAATGTGATTTAAGTATAAATACTTAAAAAGGAATTATTTGGAACAAAAACATCACACTGTATAACATAATGCATTATCGAATACACTTAAAATCTTAACAGTTAATAGTATATTATATTGAAGAGATGTTCAACGAAAGAATGTTGTAAACAATGTAGTAATGTGAAGGTTAAGTGCATCATGACAAAATGGCCCGTACAAAAACAAACACACAGAACAACACAAAAACACATAAAACACCAAGACGCAACAGACATTTAGAAAAAAACAACAACTATTTTTTGTGTTTTTTCGGATATTTCTGTTTTTTCTTTTCTTTTTTATTCATTATTTCTTAAATGACTTCTCCAAGAAATGTTGCGTTACAGCCTTGGTACGGTCAATGACTTTCATTTGGTGCTTAAACCAGTTTTAAACTATAGCAAACCTCACACTTTCTCAACATTTTTATGAATAGGTCAATGTAGAAGAATATTTGACAGACGATAACTTTAAGTTGATAAAAAGACGTTCCGGCATAATGAATTAAAAAGCACCATAACACACTCTGTGACGTTGAATAAAACGCATACGCCTGCTGCTTAATCAGACGTCAAATAAATTGCGCTTTAATTCATTACAATGTTTAAAAGAAGATAGCGTAGAAAAGATTGGCTCCTTTTATATTTGCATGTACCTAAATGGCATTTAGAACTAATTTGTATGTTGGGTATCTGTTTGAGTGATATCAGACGTTAAATAACAGTCAGGATAATTCACAAAGTGTATGTCTAGAAAAGTTAATAATTCAAGTATCCCTTACTAGAAAACATGTTAGAATAATTAAACTGAAGAAAGGGTAGCCCTCAGGAAACAAGGCCTGAATGAGAAAACAACAGCCTCGGTTTTATTGAAGCTGTTCATCAGTGGTAATGAAATATGCCACAACACTGACGCTCCCTAGCGCATGAGCGGTACTTTATTTTCAAATGTAAACAAACATTACAATCAATGATCCATAAGGACCAGACAAAATATGACTACACACTGATGAAGTACAGGGCGACATTTTACAGCCGCCACGCAGGCACTTAAAGAAGTTTTTCTGTTTCAAACATCAAAGTACACGCATAGCGTCCATAATACATTTGGATGGGATCCAATGCTCTGGGGATTGTTAGAAAGTTTTATTTAAATCGCAAACATTTTTGAATTTCGATATACGAAAATAATCCACATCGCTAGACACCGTAATAGGAATATTCCTAGAAATACTTACTGAAAACATTTAAAGCGATTATTTTTTGCACTCACTACCAACCCAACGTTTTAAAAGCAGGCGTTTTACCGTCTTGTCAAAATCCCTTTTATCTAAGAGATGTTATAATATTAGGATTCAATTTATTAAGATACCCTATAATGTAGGGAATTAGCTGAACAGGTTTAGAAGGGCGGTCCGCCCTGCCTTTTTTCGGGCCGCCCTCTCTTTTTTTATTGCTACTCTGCCCTTTTTGACATTTTTCAAAAATGCCTTTAAATTAAATCTGGAATTTCTGAATGCTCCGAATAAAAGACTTACGAATAAAAGTATAGCATGTTCCTATTAATTTCCGTTTATTAAAGTGTAGTTCCTAGTTTATTGAACTAGGTACTTATATCCTTAGTGATACTTAGTCTGAACGTTTGCTGAAACTTTAATCAAGAACATAATTATGTTTCAACTCCACTTGCATGTTATGTGTTTATCTTTGTCCTTCAAATAGCTGATTAAGTACACATTATATATGGCCATGGAACACACACTCATCAAATTATATTGTTTATGGCCGTTGTTATAGATTATTATATTTATTCAACTTGTTCTGACGATCAGTACTTAATTTTTACGTAAAAAATTGTCATAAACTTTTATACGGGCAATCACCTGTGATTTCAATATCACCCACCTTAAATTTCCATGAAGTAAAAACAAGAACATATTTGTTCATCCCGATATATGATCTAGGCCTACCTTTTTGAACAGAACAATTTATACTCTTGTTTATGTGATCTTAAGTGTTTCGCACGTGGCAGGTTTACTCCATTGTCGTTACATTTTATCTCACCCGGGGCGGCCTTATACGTGTATATTCCTTTTAAAACTGATGCGACACTTATATCTGCGTAAAAATACAAATTGTTGCATGCATGTATGCAAATGCACTCTTGCAAAATTCGGGTCTTTTTTGTTGGTTTGATGTTTCAAATATTCGGTCCCATTGTATTAATTGTAGTCTATATATGTCGGTGCACTAAAATTATTAGAATGTGTTATGTTTTGTGCCTTATTTCAGAGTTAAAATTGCACATTTTAATAATAATGCTCAGGTCCGCGTACCAAATACCAGGAGTGTTAGGTGTTGCGTGAAAAAAATGAGGACATTAAGCATTTGAGGCATACAAAAAATCATACGACCGCGGCCGTGGATCCGCTAGTTTCAGTGCAATTGTGTTTTGCGGACATTTTTGTTTATTTTATGCTAATATTTTTTAATGTTATCTATTCAAAGTGTGTATGTGCTGCATGTTTATTAGCTTTTTGTTACGTATTTTCTTGAGAACATGTGCTGTATTTGATCATTAAAGGACAATATAAACATTGCCCATTGTAATTATGTCGATGTGATTTAATGACTAAAACAAATTATCAGTAAAGCTATTCTTTTTGTTGCACTTCTTTACTCTGTAAATGCTTACCGAACGAATGCGTCAATAATGCAATATTGAACAAAAAACTTAAGTACAAATGTAGCCAAGGCTGAAGTTGTTGTAATTCTTTAGGGTATATTTTATCGTGAGATAAAATGTAATAAATTGTAATACATGTTGACATCTCTTGATAGCAAGTACCCAAGTCTATTTGCTTAACACAGAGTAATTTATTATGACGTTTTTACTTTTAAATGTTTCCATAAAAACATGCACTTGGTCAATGTATTCTTTAATCGTCGAAAATGAGAAAGTTCTAAAAAAACATGCGGTGCTTTAAAATTACAAAGTTGAACGAAATGCCAAAATTGCCAGTAACTGTAATTAATGTTCGTGGTGCCTCTTCTCTGTGCGTGTCGGCGCCCTGTCCCTTTTAAGTCCGCCCAGCCCTTCTTAATCCCTAGCTAAATCCCTATATAATGTCAATGATAACTGTTTAATGCAATGTTAATTAATATGGAATTGCATAGGTTTTGTCAATATCCTGTTTCTGTTTATGTTAATGTTTTAATGCACAAATTACCATGACTTTAGTGAAAGAAGATCAAATTTTTCATACAAACAAACTGAATGCTCTTTGCACACTCATAGCATTGTCAAAGGAAAGGCTTGTATTGTAATACATAATAATTGCCATTACAATATGGAACACTTGTTTTTCACAATGGCATCAATAAAATGTTACATTTTCGTTGCTAGCTGAAATGTGTTGTCGTTAAAGCTCATTGATTTTAATTATAACAAGAAACAATATTATGATTGAATATATTTTAATTTGAATAACGATTTGTATGCTACCAACTACTGTGCAGACTGCAAGAAAATTCTTGTAATTTTCAGCATTTGATGATTTGTATAATTATTTCGTCGTAAAACATATCCCGAAACTTGAGGCTTCCAGTGTCTGTTAATGATCAATATACGCTTTTTTTCAATTCTGGATGTGTACATAACGCAGTAGAAAACGCGCATAAGTTTCCATCAAACTTATTCAAGATTGCCAGTCAGAAAAGGTCCATTGTGATATTGGGTAGTACCCAATGGGTCTAATAATCATGATGTATACGCATAAGACGTAAAAATAATACGTAAATTACAACTGATTTAGCAATCATTTGCACCTGATTATACACACTTTTATGTTAGTCTGCATGCACAAATATGCCTGAGTCAAGTCGCTGCAGTATGCGTGTTCAAATCCCTCATTTAGTATTTAGTTCTATTCAACTATAATAGCAAATGGCGATGCGTAACGCTTAAATGTTTCCAAAAATCTTTAAGTCCCATATAGACGATTAAGTGCAACGTTGGGGATAGTTTTGAACTTAATCAAGTGCTTGTCCATGGGAAAATCAACCTAATTTAAACATATCGCAGGCAACTCAACCCATCATCACCCAAGGAAACAATTGATACGTCTCGTTAAGTTAACGTAATTCACGATGTTAGCACGTAAGACGCTCAAGTGTATTATTATTATACAAATAATCATTGCAGTTATGTTGGCAAAACCCGCGAACTAGCAGTTTTGTAAACTCGTTCAATTATTTATTATGCAGTTCTAGCAAGAATGAAGTTGTGTCAAAATATGGTCATAAATACTGGTTTTAAAGAAGAATCGAATGTCAAACGTTTTTGTTGAGAAAAATATAATTGGCAACAAACTTTAAAGGAGTGTTTCCGTCTTTATGTTTTCTTGAAATGTGTTATGTGTATCAATATCCTGGGTTTTATGCAAAAACATTTGCATGTTTTTTCTTGTGTAACATATGGACATACACTTTTTTTCTAAAATATTGACGATTTGCTTGTACAATAATAAAAGTATGTAGCACGAGTCTCAAAGTTGGATCATTGTTCGATAGAGAAATGGATTTTTCAATAACTGACATTTGTACTAAAATTCAAAGCGTCCTATGTCTGAATGTAATTTCAAAAATATCGATATATGAACAAATAAACATTAACTATTGAAATAACACATGGTGCAGTACGAATTAAGATCATCACCATAATGATTGATAATTAATTTTTCCTTCTTAAACGATTTGACTAAATTGCATTCATGATCGTCGTAACAAGGCCATTTACACCATTATCCTGAATTTTATATTATATAGCAAGTACACAATGTAAGGAATAATTTTATAACGTCTCCGTATTCCAACATTAAAGGTTTGACCAGACGTCATTTGGATGGACGTTGACGTGGGCGTCACTAACGCAGGCGGCGTCAGAAGGCTTGCCACACTTCTGTTTCCGGCCCATGCGTCCCATTCGTATCAGTTGACAGCATTGGTCGGTGTACTCTGAAATGTCCTTGACCTTGCAAATTAAAATGCATACATTGTATTTATATTTCGAGATTCAGTTTTTTAAAACAATATGTGTTTGCTTTATAAATGCGTTTCAGTACCTTAGCTATCATAATCAAGCTTAAATATAGAGGAACCACCTAGATAATTGTGCTGCTTGTGTTAGAACACAATATCCATCATCGTGTTTTCTAAAAGTATCTTGAACAGCGTTTACGAAAATGGCTTTCACAATGTTTTTGTCTGTAGGACATTTGGAAATTGGTCAATGAATTGTTTCCGATCACTTGATATAAGACGCGAAATAACCGTCTCGAAAATACACACACGAATGATTATCTGTTTGAACAATACAAGATAATTCGTCCTTGGACACACTACCGAACTTTTTTATTGATAAAAAATCATACATTAAAAGTTTTATATGAAAAGTTAAAATTTAATTACCATGTGTTATGGTCACAACAAATATAAAATAAAATAAAATTTGCAGAAACATTTTAAGGAAGTAACAATAAACATGTTGAATGTTTTTCAAGTTTATGTTTAGAATCTGTTGTCTTTTTGTGAGATTTAGCTGATCTAAAATAGAACAAAGATTACATGTACAATATTTTTATTAATTAAGACGGTAAGAACATGTTTCAATTCAATTCGATGTTTACAGTTACATGTTCAAACACAGATTTTAATTTAATAAAGTACGCTGGTTAACATAACATTTCACTAAGTCTTTATAATTTAAAAACTCTAAATCATTATTAAAAACAAATACAATCAAATGTACACTATATTTGTTATGATTCAAATATAAATAATATGACTTGATTTCAAACGTGTACCATTCGCTATAATTATAAAGGTGTTGTAATGGTAAATATCGTATTATCTTCACCGAACATCCATATAATTTTAACTTTATTAACGTACATGTCGGATTACAAATCCACTTTTATATTAATATTTTGCGAATGTATTCGCAGACGAATTATATAAAATTGATGTTTTTTTCTTTGACATTCCTGAATACTTAGGTCAATATATAACAAAACCAATATATAAGCTATATTGGTGGCATTTATACAGAAGATGCACACTTTGAGTCGGTCATAGAAAAGAGCTAGCTGAAATATTAATCTGGTGTTTTCTCTTGTGTGCAATCGATCACACCCTCCTTTCTGTCCAAATACACGACGTGTTTGTATTAAACGGAATTATTACCAAGGGGCTATTTAATACAACCAATGTGATGTCACGTCAAGTTGGCGTTAGATTGACATCGTTATTTATGTCTGTAACGTCGCATCGTTGCATGGTTGCATTTTGTCAAATAATCAGTCAAAAGCGTTGTATTGTTGAGGTGAACGATTATTGCAATGTGAATAAAGTATAACTACTTAAAATGGAATTATTTGAAAAACATCACATTTTTAACATAATGCAATATTTGATGAATTTTGCATATAAACGCATACTACTGCCGCTTAATCAGACGGCAAATAAAATGCGCTTCAATTCATGAACACGCAATAAAATAGTAAATGTTTAAAAGAAGATCGCTTTGAAAAGTTTTGCCTCTTTACATGTACCTGAATGGCCTTTAGAATTAAGCTGTCTGTTGGGTATCTCTTACCGTCAAATCTGATGTTAAATAACAGTCAGAACAAATTGTCTGTCTAGTAAAAGTTAGATGAATCTAGTATCCCCAACAAAGACATGACCAAATATCTTCTGTTTTATATATCAAACTAAACACGCTGCCTCAATAGTACATTTGAGATCCAATACTTCGGTAATTGTTAGATAGTTTAATTCAATTCGCAGGCTTTTTGATTTTTCAGTATTCGAAAATAATCCTCTTTGCTAGACAGCGTAATTGGAATATTCCTAGACATATTAACTAAAACACTAAATACATTTGTTTATGCTCCCACCACAAACTCAATACTTTTAACAGCCGGCGTTTTACCGTCTGTCTAAATCTCTTTTATCTATGAGCTGTTGTCTCATCAAAGAAACAACAAGGGTTAACGGTGTGAAATTTTCAGTTTGTTCGTACAAGGCCGTAGCAGTAGCAGATATGTTAACGAGCTGCCGATGGGCATCTTCGCCAAACCACATATCCCGGCGCATCGCCCACCCACACATTCGTGTTCCACGAGGTTATAAGCAAGGGAGCCTTAACATGTTCTTCAAGGTGGAATGAAATATTAAATCGTAATGCTTTTGTGTAAAGAGTTGCATGTTCAGATAAAACTTCTCTGCTTAACACCATATAGGCGCAAACAACTGGACTTTAACTGAAAGTGCAGTCACCCTATAGCACTAAAGCAGTAAACCTGTCAATTATTTGAACACCAACACATTTAGCATTTTTAGATTTTCAAGACGGTATTAAGTAGTGGGTATATATTAATACTACTTAGTATTGAAAATATATTAGCAAGTCTT
>Ga0224511_10001502_pt1 | contig 14230 bp, 7 predicted proteins | sample SF_May12_sed_USG_2_FD_169988 | JGI IMG/M metagenome (GOLD analysis project Ga0224511, IMG submission 169988) | Sediment microbial communities from San Francisco Bay, California, United States - SF_May12_sed_USGS_8_1 | ecosystem: Environmental > Aquatic > Marine > Sediment | place: USA...
TAGTAATGGACTTACTGAGTACCAAAAAAAGTTCCCAGATGTCTTACAAAACAATTAAAACACTCACTACTTGGCAACCCTTCCTTTTTAAAGGAAATTTTATTATCTATACTAATAAATTCTACTGCGAAACTTAACAACACAGTTTTCTTACTTTTTTGCATAAACTAAAAATACTGTAACAACAGAACATATCTTTAATTTATACTACAATGGTAATTTTACCCTCTTCACTCCTTGAATACCGCGTACACTTGTTTCCTTGAACTTTTAAATATTTAACACCCATCATTTCACATTATTAATGATACATTATTTAACTCACAGAATTCTAAATCATTAATAATAAAAGAGTTTAAAAATATCCGCGAACGAAGCGAGCACGCAAATTTTCTATGTCTGGGTTATAAAACAAACAACTGCATGGCCTATCGAAAAAAAAACCGCGGCCCCAAAACGGCAACTAGACAAAATATTGGGGCCGCGAGCGCGGCCCCTGCGGCCCCACTTGCGACGCCTATTACATGTGTAAAGGAATGTCGTCAATAGCTCGGATTGAAACATTCGAAGGTTATGCATATTAGTATTTTTCCAAACGCAATATTATACGTTCTATTATACGTTCTATAGTGTTACTGCACCTGTTGACAGAGATTTGGGTCAAAAATACCTACCGTAACGATCGCCTAAAAATCCAGCTGTAGCTGGATATCGAGCTATAGCTCTAATTCGCTATAAATAACATCAAGCTATCAAACATCGAGCTGTAGCTGGATATCGAGCTACAGCTCTAATTCGCTCCCTGATTGGTCAAAATCCAGCTACAGCTGGATTTCTAGGGGCATCGTTAGGTTAGGTACTTTTGGCCCAAATCATGCGCCATACAAATTGGTGGTTATATTCATTTACAAAACAGTAAAAGCGACTGTCTGCGCAATTCTTTTGTATAACTGAATGTCAAAGCAAGACAAAGATTACTTTGTTTCTAAGAGAAATTAAACTGATGAAAGGGAAAGCCCTCAGGAAACATAGCCTGCACGAGAAAACATAATTTCAGTCGGTTACATGCAGTAATTAGATCACATAAAACTAACATCAAGTGTTCTTTGAAATTATATATAAATAGAATTTAATAATGTTAAAACGTATTTTTTTCATACAATTTATAGAGATTTAAAAAGACAAATAATGAAATGCTAAATATATAGAGTGTCTTGCTATATGTATTTGCCATTTGCCCGTAGAGACAATTGTATTGAAGAATTAGGACGTAAATATCATTAATTGATAACATACCTCTTAACTCCATCACCCTAGTTTATACTATGTAAAATTTTAAAAGCATGTAGTCGACTGCAAAGTGACTTTTTTCATAAAACTGACACCTGAAGTGCGGTCTGGACACTATTTAAGCAAATTTAAATGGAACAAAGATGTGAAACCATGTTTTTACAGAAACTTTTAACTGATTCCTGACCACGATATTAAAGGTGGTAAAAGGTACGTTTTGCAATTACAGCCAACACTTATAAAGTGTTGAATTACCATCGTACCTGACTGTGACAAATGAAGGCGACTGCAGTCTTGACACAGGATTTCAAGGGTCAGATATTGCGAAAGGCTTTTAGTCTTGTGTAGAAGTTTTCTTAACTTACTCAGTAAATGGACAAAACACAGACACGCTAAGAGCAAGTAACACATTTTGTTTGAGAACACACATTGAATAGTAAGAACAAATACTACAACTTGAGGTTGAAACCTCACATCTTTGGTACAGAGTAAGCACTAGTAAGCAATACGCCAACACTCTGTATTTCGGATCTAAACATTTGCTATATACTGTGAATAAGGATCAATAAAAACAACTTTTACTTGTATGTAAAATAAATAATTATATTACAATGTAATAACATATGATAATTAAAATGATATTTTGTTAACATTGACAGTCAAACAAACACAAACAATAACTTATGCAATGATAATTTTATCTGTGCATGTCCGATGTCTCAAGCTGGTGTTTGTTTTCTTCGTAAAAATAGAAACTTAAGCAACAAAAACAACGGAAAAACGGTCGGACCACAAGGGCGGGACAACGATATGGCCGGATGGTTGACGCGTGAATGGTCGACCTGGCGGTCAATTCCATTGAGAGTTTCCCAACTGTCAATCATGATATTTTATACCAGTTCATGGTCATTTTAATCCAATGGATAAGGGTTATGATTGGCAGGTAACAATCTAACATAGTAAATACAAACGAAACAAGCTAACCTAGTAAATACCAACGAAACGTTCTGTTTGTGATCAACCTTATCACACGAACAAAAGAAACGTACATAAAGGGGAGGTGATTGAAGTTTTGCAGAACTATGCCTTGTAACCTCAGGAAACGCCTCGTAGATAAATGTTGGGTTTCACATATTGGGTTATATGTCCATGTTAAAAACCGAAGGTGCGATCGTCATATGTAGTATGGAAGTTTTGCAAATGTTGCAAATGTTAATCATTATGAATATTAGAGGCGTCTTAAATAGACAAACCCGCTGAGTTCAAATTCGGATACGCGTGTCCTAAAAGCGCTAGAAGGGGGCTGGATATTTTATTTGATAAGGTTTTGGGCTGTGCGTTATTAGACCACGATCTTATACTTAGCTTATAGCGTCTTGGACAATACCATAGGCTACGATTCAAGTCGAAGTTAATAAAAATGTTAATCATTATGAATATTAGAGGCGTCTTAAATAGACAAACCCGCTGAGTTCAAATTCGGATACGCGTGTCCTAAAAAGCGCTAGAAGGGGGCTGGATATTTTATTTGATAAGGTTTTGGGCTGTACGTTATTAGACCACGATCTTATACTTAGCTTATAGCGTCTTGGACAATACCATAGGCTACGATTCAAGTCGAAGTTAATAAAACTGCGTCTGCACTACTTGGTATATCTGCTGCTTTTCACGATATCCTAAAAAGTCATCATCTTTTAATCAGTCTGACAGGAAACGTTTAAAAAAAAAGTCTGATGAAGCACGCACAGCACTGTCGTTTGACCGGAGTGGTCACCAAATGCGGACAACAAGTTTTAATAATATGAAATGTCAATGATGTAAGACATAAAATATGTCTGTTCCTGTAACCCGACCTATCGTCCGTTCTTGTACTCCCGACCCATGTTTTACGCTTTAAATTGGTCTTGAAAAAAAATTGTTATCACTTATGTCACAATTTAATTACAAATTAGGTCTAACTTTTATAGTGCAATGTGTGGAAACAGATATGCGTATACTAAGGATATCAAAATTAGAAGAGATCCTTAGAACATTGAAAAATGTTTAAAGTAAATAACAAATGGCATTATTAAATTATAAACACGCACCAAAATTATTATGGAATGGTAGATGCAAGTCGATAAATTACAATTTATTAAACACATTTGATCTAAAAATCTTTAACGTTTTGAAGTAATGTAAATGGCGTCGTAACATAGTCAAACAATGTATTTAAATGTATGCAATAATTGACGGTGTACACAGACAACACACAATTACTTAGTGTAATATTTTATTCATTTAAAAATAGCACTTTATATCTGTCCAAATCCTGAATGTTGAAATACTGTAAAGTTCGTAGTTAACTTATATTAATGATAAATTATAATACGCATTAAATGTCGGCTACGCTTGATAATGTCAATTTCATTTGAGTAGATGTCGTACTGAAAGGATCTCTGTAATATGTTGGAGGAATATCAGACATTTCAGATCTAATGATTCTCATTGAAAACGGTTTTTACGTTTTTTAATATACATGTATACCAACTTATACTACAACATGTTTTCTTTAGACGTCTCTTTAAAACATAGTACTAAGTACACATCATACATGTGTTTTTACTTAATGAGGTATACTTATTAGTTAAATAAATTATAATTACTGTGGTTGATATTATATGACATCATGAACATTTGAACCTGGTACTTGCACATTATGTTTAAATACTGCAACTTCAAACTCATACTATCAATGTCAGTACTGACTACATGAAGCTATATATCTATTGTCTTACGTTTGATGTTTGAAACACCTTTGGTTTGGATGATATTATTTAATGTGGTCTTCTGAGTTTTTTTTTTCGGCTTTTACGGAAACAACTTACACTTTCATTTTAACATAATTGCAAGTTGTTGTGAATAGATATCTTTTATTTCGTCTTTCATATTTGCCGGTTCTTTACTTAATCTTGAATTGCAATCATTTACCATGTTACAGGTCTAGTCAAATCTTTGATGTTCATCAAATTACGATAGTAGCTATGTTTAGATATCAAGTATTAGTATTGAATAATTACTTCATTCTGAAACACTTAAATTCTGTACCGTTCGTGTTAATATTTAAGATAGCTTTGAAAACAAAAAAAAGTGCCATTGCATTCATTTACCGTTCTTTTAACAGTTTTTGTTTGTTGCTATATTACAAATTTTATACAAATCATTCAGAAAACAAAACCCAACAACATTCAAACGTTATTAATAAGTGTCAGCAATGTCACATAAAAAGAAATGCAATTCTATTGTAAAGTTTGATATACATCTTGTTAAAACATTCGGAGAAATACTGCGAACTTGTGTTCACTTAATTATAGCGTTTCAGCCAGACAGTTGCGTTTGTTTTTGCAATATTAAGAAAGGCTTGATCAATAAAAATTACTGCGATATTTTTTGGGTTTTTAATTGACATTTTGATTTCTATAAAGTTATGAAACGCATGTCTCCAAGCACATTTTATGGTTTCCAACATTAAGGCTTTGACTTATTAATATCTTAAATGTAAATACATATCCTTCTAACATAGGACTTGGACATTTCCTATTTCGTATAACTTCATTGATGTTAAGGCTTAAGCTGAGTTTGTCCAGTTAACGGACTAAACGCAAAGAATATTGTTTAAGGAATCCATCAGTTTAGAGAAAACATAATTTTTACTTTTATTAAAACGTATATGTTTTTTATTTTTTTATTTTGACATCACGAAACACTATAGATTATTTCACTTAGCGAAATAGAAATATGTATTATAATAACAAAGCAGTAGTTCGTGCCACTTCAAAAATCATTACTTATGCTTCGCAAAGTATCACCATAGTCAACTGTACTTCACCTTCTTTAAGCAAAATATATCTTACATTTAAACCACGCCACATTGTTTAACTTGTTAAAACATCGAACGTATTCTAACAACCGTTGTCATTCGAATTGTTATCTCGGAGCTTTTGTCAAAGTGTGGATAATATGATAACATGAAACACAGTTATGTAAAATTCACTAAAGGGAAACATAAAGCAGTTTTATTGTTTCGAAATTAAAAACGCAGGACGTTCTTATATGTCGAATAAGAAAACAGCATCATTATCAAGAACTTTACATATCTTGAATGAAGATTTCTGTTGTTAAGGAAACAAACCTTCTTGCGATTTTAGCTGACAAAATACGTTATTTTATTCCGAATATTAAAAGGTAATAAGTAAATGCCTCAAGAATAAACAGCTTTATATAAACACACAGTTGCAGCAATACAATATATTGTCTCTGGATAATGCATGCGGGTTTAATGTTACCTATTAGGTGGACAGGGACGTATACCGCCTGTCTCCAAACCGCCTTTTACAAGTGAGAATAAAAAGTCACAGTAAATAGACGGATTGTTAAACGAGCTAGAGCAACAGCGCGGCAAACAAATCAATGAGTTCTGTTTGAAGCAGAACTGTCAGTTTTACTTAGGAAAACACTAATCAGGTATCTCTATTTACCAGCGAATATTGTTTAAAAATGTTATATAAACAGTAACCGCTATTTCGAAATTGACATTTGCATTGCGGTATTTATTTAGGCTTCACCATTAAAACTCCGTTTCTTTGTCTGCAAATTTAATTTATACGTTTGATTGTCATGTAACAAAATTTAATAATATTGTATCTTTTTTCATTTTATAAAGTGCACATACAAATAACTTGTTTAAAGAATGTCCTCGAAATGCAGCCTTAACCTTGAGTAGGAATTATGAGTAACAAACATGCAACATTTGTCTTAAATATCATTTTATAGCCATGTTTAGTGTTGAACAATATATTATTTTAGGACCAACACGCATGCTTCGAAATCTCGTTGAATGTGTTTACACTAAGTACGTGTAACAGGCTATTTAAATTTAAATCGCAAAATGGGCATTTATGACATTAAATTAATTAATTGATTTTTACCTCGTTAAGGCCACCACAGCGCAACCGACCGACTGCTTCTTCACACCAGTAAGCTTTTTGAGGCAACAGAACCAGACTTAAGGTTTGTCGATCAACCCTTAAACCTCGGGTTCCGAGTCTGGTGTCCGGTGCGACTAAGCGTTGATTGAAGAGAAATGTCCTTTTAAAGCTATGAAACAACGATTATGCAGATTCATCTGAGATACATTTGATTGTGTGTTGTAAAGGTGATCCGTTTTAGTTTAGTTTAATACATATGTTACTACATATAGTAACAAATTTACGTTGAAAAAATATTATTACTCGGCCTCGGCAGATTTTATCGCATAATTGCCCCGCACGTGGAGGGCAATTATGCGATAAAAGCCCTTGGAAAAGACGCACGTGCAGTTCTTGGTTTTGAGTTACGTCATTAGTTGCATTCCTGACAGGAAGATGGCCGCCTATCGATGGGTTCTAATCAAAGAAATATTCTTTTTGAGATGAAAGATAGATGTTATTGGAAAAGAAAACAAATGGTACTGGTAAAACCGCATTTTACACAAGCCGGAATAATATTTTGAATTGTAACCGTCAGAAATGACGTCATCATTTAAACCATGTAAACAATAACAAATCGCTGTCAGTTTAAAAAACTTTTTTATGATTTTCATGAGAATATACACAAGATTGTAAGTAAAGAATGCATTGTGTTTCTAAGATAAAAAGTGTCTATTTGTTTCATATTTATTTCGTGTCTGTTGATAAAAATAAATAGTAAACATGAACAATTGGAGTCAACTAGGTTAATCCGAATAGTATTCGGATAGAAAATCTGATTGAATCGTTGAATCAGATTTTTTTCCAAAGTGGACACAGGGAGAACAAGGTGTATTTAAACTCTTTGTTTTCCTTAAGGACAACATTTTGCATCGAACATGTCTCATCTTCGTCATCGGGGTGAGTGAAATTTCTGTCATTTTGATAATTGTGAAATGTTCTTGCATATTTTAAATCATAAATGCCTTTCATTATTATTTTAGGTTGACATATGTATTATACAGAACAATAAATGGGTGGCCGTGGGCGGAGGTTGATAATTGCCCCGCTAGAGGTAAAATGCCCTCGGGCTAAAGCCCTCGGGCATTTAATCTCTTTGGCGGGGCAATTATCAACCTCCGCCCCCGTCCACCCATGTATTATTCTCTAATTAACAATTTTTTATTAAACAAAATAGGCAATACAGAATAATACATGTTGCACAAAAATAATGCATAAAGATAACGAGATTTAGGCAAGAGCAATATGTGACAGAATGTAAACATTTGTTAGAATCGAGAAGGAATCCGAACGATTATACAATGTCTCGATTCTAATTGAAATTCAAGCTACAATATCAGTGTAATCGCTGTCTTGGACCAAGCAGAAAGTAAATGGTTGCGCAATGCGAAGTAAACTGAATAAGATATGTAAAAACATATGGAATGGCTCACTTTGTGTTGCAGTTACTTTAGTGAATATCTATAAGCTAAGTAATTTTCGTAAGAATAATACGGAGAGAATAATAAAACAGTAGAAAGATTTCAGTAATGTGAGGAAAAATGATAGAAGAGAGAAGAAGCGAGTGGACTGGTGGTGTCAGAGTAGAGGTTTAGTTTGTTCGAGTTGAGTAATCCTTTTTCGTTCTATAAGAACAGCACAGCGCAATATTATGTCTTATAAGTCAACGAAAGTTATTGCTTTAGCTTTTAAAACGATTGGTGATTACCGCAATAACAATAAATGAATATGCTTGAACTCTTTCGTTATAATTCAAATAAAGTGTTTTTTCTGCAATAGAATGTAACAAAATGCGCATGATTTAAACAGTTAGGTTACCAGATAAACCTTATCGCACAAACAAAGGGACATTACAGAAAGGGGAAGAGATTGCAGTTTTGCATAACTATACATTGATCATTGTATTATTCTTCTTTCCGCTAATCAATCCGTATACTGACCTATACAAACCAGTCACCCGTGTAAAACATCGATGTTGAAGTGTTAGTGCGATGCTTTATCGCATTTGCCTTTAAACGTTCGTGGTTTATGCGTCGTTAAAATTACTTTAATACATATCTATGATATGTATATTATTGTAACAGTGAATTGGCTACGAACACCACAACATCTAACAGTATATGCGGACTGAGCTTGTCGCCATGTTTATGGTATAGTAATATTATATTTGTTTATTACAGCGCAAAGTGTATATATCGCATATGAGTACGCTCACTTGTTAAAATCATTGTATGTCTATACAGAAAAACCAATAAGAAAACGACTGTTAAATGACCACGTTTTTACTAGTATTATATGTGGCAATTTTTTAAAATACATGCATATCTGGATGACAGGTACGTCAAAAACTTAGATCTTACATAATTATGTTGTAAAAATGTTTGCTTTCGTTTCAGAAATTGTTTAGAAGAAAGAATGAGAATAAATGCCTTTGTTTTAGATGTCTGTTTGGTAGATAATATTTAGATGTTTTTGTCGATTTGAAGACAATGTGGTAGTCACCAAATATAAAATCCAAGAAATCCTTATAATATGATAGTTATCTACAACTTCTTGTCTTTAAGACAAGTGCTGATATATTTTACGAAATATTTGCCGACCACACACACTATTTGCTCCAGTGTGTTAAAACATCTTTATTTATTGCCATTTGACATTTACAAATAAGTCTGTGTGATTAGTTTTTTAATGTATAAATCTTTCACTGATAAGGCACTATATCTCTGACTTTTTGTACTTCGTAATGGATTTAGTTGCTGGAATTTTAGGTAATGGACACCCGTAGCTGAATGTGAGTACATGCATAGGAATAAAATTAAATACATCGTTAATGTTTTGCATTGTTATTGTCTGTAAGTGATTTCGAATAAATATTACCAGCTTTTACATCCAACCGTCAGACTAAAACGATATAACGATGTCTAAACCTGGAAGCTATTTTAACTAACCGACTTAGGTTGAATCACATTTACATACAGGCAGAGTACAATTAACGGTGTATAATGTTTTTAAATGTATTTGATTTTAACATTTGTGTTGCAAACTGTATCATATAATCTTATAAACGAGTCGAACCGTTGCGTATTTCACTTTGTTTTTGGTGCTGGTGTGTATCTGTTATGCTAGTTTGGCGTAATTCCTTTGTTTGAAAAGATTTTTAAATATATATCATTCCTCTTTATCTTAATAGTGGTAAACCTGAATCGTAAATTACATAACAAAAACATAACCAAGCAAACAGTCATACAAACGGGCTCTTCAAATGGTATTATGTGTTTGGTTTATTTGATACTTTACTATTGTGTTAGTGGAAGTAACCACATGCGAACTTATTTTTAATATATGTGCTTTGTTTTAGCTTTCTACCAGTCAACTCTGTTTGATTTTAATGTCATACATTATCCTTTAACAATTCATTAAACGTCTTTTGACATTTAACTTTCTTATTCTGAGATAATAGAAAGCCTTCAGTGAGCATAGTTTGCATACGGAAATAACAGCCTCGGTTTTATAGAAGCTGGTCATCAATGATAAAACATCTTTTCATAATATATTGTGTATTTTTTATTTTGGTCTTTCAGTAACAATGCTGCATGTTGATGAACCCATCAGTAATGCTTTGACTGGCTGGAAATCAGGTAACTGACGCCTAATCATGCATGTGATTAAATTAAGCTTCATGACACAAGTAAAGTGTCATACTATTAGTATTTTGACAAAAATTCTTTAACATTCAAGTTATATAAAGAACACTATGGTGTCATCAATCAGCATAATCAGAACAAATATTAAATTTAACATTTTAACACAAAGCTACACGTCAAAGGATTATGCTGTTTAAACACTTAAAGACCTACTGACTAAAACAATGCGTGTTAAATACAATAACGTATAAGGCAAACATATAAAACGTCATACAATGTTCGACGCAATGTACGCATGGACGCGTCATTCGTACTTTTACGAATCTGTACAGATGCGTTTGTCCATTCCGGATGGCATTGGTTGATCAATCATTTGGACAAGCCAATTTGGTTCACAACTGGGTGACCTTTTAAACACAATTGGTGACAACATAGAAGCTGTTTCGTAGACTGAGTGATGTCGATGTGTTAAAATGCAGCGATAATTAACACAAATACAGACGCGAAGCACATTTGATTTGTGTAAATTAAACTGCACGTTACTTGGTTGAACGTATAACATTGACGATACATGATAGGTATGATATGTACTGATACTCATATGTGAAAGGAAACATATATATTGATGAAAAAAGCACAATGACCACATGTGGTACTGCTTATTGCAATGTGTGTCATTTATATAATGGGTCTAATTTGGTAAGGGTTTGTTGGCCCTTATCAAGTTCGACGTTCGATCATACAACTGTCGTTCGCATCGGGTTATCGCTATTACTAACGCATGCCTTACAACAGTACCCCAGTACTTGTTTAAGTCAAAGACATATACATAATATTACCTTTAATTATTGCAATTAAATTTAAAACCGCGTAGTGCAAGATAAAGGGCTTTGCAAATGGTGGCATAACTATTACTCTTATACAAGCCCTTTTAGTCACATTTACCATTTGGCTTATAGATAATAAAACAATGTCAATTAACTTGGCATTAGGTGACTGACACAACCTCTTTAATATGTTGTAGGAATATTCCAATAAAAGTCAGAAAATATTGTACGCTTTTCTCACTAAAAACTTGACGGGAACATTTTCGCCAGAGTAACGTAAAGCACTTGCATTAATTTTACAAGACAACACCATTGGAAACAAACGAATCGTGGACACATTCAAACGCAATCAAAGAGAATGGTGTTAAAACAAGGTATGTATTTGAATAGCTTGCCATTATGACAATACATACAGTGGAATTACTTAATTTGAACATCTTCAAACTGTGAAACAATATAAATTCTGATTTTAATAAAAACACGTTGGCTTGTTTATAAACGGCGTTGTTTTATTACTGATTATATCAAAGCAAAGAAACTATCGACGGTTTCTTATTTTCCCAAAATTGCATAGTATTGTCTACCCAAGAACAAATTTGTAATGTTTGATTAGAATATGCACAAACAAATGACTCTATAAATTGTCTGTTCACCCTATGATGTGACCTTAACAAACCAATATTTAGTTTTTTACTTTGTTGATTGCAAATGGAGGTCGTTTCCCTTGTCTGAACTGAAGACCCCCACGAATCACATTTTCCTTTATGATTGCATATACAATAATGGAAACAACGTTTCTACGTACATTATATACAGTCTGTTGCGTTTACATGGCATTGACACTGTCCGGTGAAGTGAACAAAATAATTATATCAGAGTCTTACATTTTCTGTTTATGTATCATGTTTTGTTTTCTCCAAGACAAAAGTCACTTCAAAGTGAACTTATTCATTTAATTTTTATTTACAGTTGTCAAGTATGTACACTGTACAATGAAAGCAAATAGGAATCTAAGATCCATAATAGTACTCCTCTACATTATATTCAGTTGCCCCTTAAAGTGCAGTTGTTATCGACAGTGGTGTACTTTTGAGGCTTGACAACTATGGCTCCTTGTACGCTTTTTGTAAAGGTTTTGAAATCTCATTCAAACTTTTGTAAAACCAAATGTGATAGTGTAAGGTATGCCATCAGCAAGCGTGAAAATAAAACAAAATTGTTTGTAAATAAGGTGAATGCCCGGGCGACCAACTTTTGAAGCCCCACAGGCCTTGCTAAAATGCTTAGTTTGTAACTCTGGTTCTCAACAAGCAGCAATAAATGCTTGGAGCTTAGACACTGGTGCCTCTGTTTGATGTGTTTCTTAAATAGTTATATTTAAAGCACTTGATAAAATTAAACGCAAAATATACATGTAAGAATCATATATTCAAACAACAAAATGCTGTTTACATAGTTTTACATATATTTTGGGGCTTTTAACCATAACGTTCATTATGAACTGACAATCGATGTTACAATCGATGTTAATTTCCGTAACTTTATAAGGCGTAAATGGATACATAAATTGTATATTTGTTATAATGTATATGCCTAGGAAATATCAATTAATAGCCTAAAGTCTGCAAAAACGAACTTATTATATACATCTTTTATGGTTTTCGTATAACGTAAATTGTAATAATGTTGGTGCGATGAAGTTTTTATAGACAAGCTTTACACAATGCAGTAGTTCTTCTGCTTTTAGCATCTTAGTGTAGTTAAATAGTTCTGGTCCTCTGGGAACATGAATGTACATGTATGCTGTTAGGCTTTGCAAAAACTAGTCCGCACATGCGCTCGGTGGTGGCATTGTTGTTGCATCTTTCATAACCATTGATGCCAACTTAACATCTTTTTTCCTGCGTAGACTTTCCTTCGTTTCCTCAGAATAATTTTAAACATAAACTGATACCATTTTTAAACACTGGTAGGAAAATTTGAAAAGCAAAATTAATTATCACTTGCATATAACTTTACTATGTATTGTATGTAAGATTACACGTACATAGCGATATGCTGTTAAGTAACAGTTTGATATGGGTAAACTATAGTGTTATAATTAAATAAGTTAATTTAAGGGCATTTGAAAAACATATTATTTTAAAAATAAATGCGTGGCTGTAACTATGATAATCAATTATAATTATTTATTAAATGCAAAGGTTTTAACTCAAGATCTTTGTAATTTACATCTATTGGGACATATTATTTGTTCTGCATTTTTATACCTCGCTTGTTGTTGAATAGTATGTGAACTGTTGGGTATCGTTGAAATAAACGTATTAATGTATCTTTCAATTTCGTTGTTTTATTAAACACTCCTGAGTGATTGTTAGGGCATATGTTTTAACGTAGTTAAATTAAAGAGGCATTCGAGCCGTGTCACTAGGGCACTAGGGAAAACAATAGTTCAGAATAAATAAGTACATTGACAGCGATTACATTTTGCTTCTCTTTGAAAAAAGCTAGGGCTTTCATTGTGGCCTGATTCGTATAATGACATTCTAATGCATAATTTAACAATCAGAGTGTCCATTCAAAAAGACAAAGACAGAGTCAAGACAGTAAAGTGCAGTCACACTACTGCCAATGTTTGAACGTATGTGACAATACATGTATGCTTATTAGCTCACATACACTTAAAACCGTTAAAGGTATGTTAGGCATACGTCGTGTTCAGCATATGCGAACGTATAACATATACGTTACGCATATGCTAACTATACGCAAGGTATACGCTGGATAAGCTAGACATACGCTTGATATGCTGAAGTAAATAACATTAATTTCATTGGTTAGCAATGAGATCACATAAAACGAAGATAAAGTGGGTTTTTAATAATGTATTTATTTAACAGAATTTAATTAGGTTAAAGCATCTTTTATTAATATTATTTATATTAAGCATTTAATTCTGACAGTATGCACTTTTGCTTTTCAAGAGGTCTGATAAATTATACAAATATAATGTTTTAAATATGCATTTGCCATTTGCCCGTACAGAAAATTGTCTTGAAATATACGGATATAAATAACATAATTGATGACATACCTAAAAGCTAAATAAAGGTAATTTATTAAAAGCACGTCTCGACTGCGAATTTGTTGTGTTATACAATTTACTCCTTAAGTGCAGTCTGTCTGGATATTTTTGTTTGTTTTACAAATAAAACTGGAACAAAGATGCACAAATCAGGTTAATTAAAGAACTTGCTTTTAACTGTTTCTGAGCATAACATTGAAGGTGGTAAAATACGTTTTTGCAATTACAGCCAACAGTTATACGGTGGTCAATTCCCAGCAAACATGCCCACATCGGGCCGATATCGGCTAGAAGGCGGAATATCGGCAGGCGTTTGCCGACATCGGGCCGATGTCGGCCCGACATATGTTCTATGCATAAATGTATTTTTTCCTCTAA
>Ga0224511_10001503_pt1 | contig 14226 bp, 2 predicted proteins | sample SF_May12_sed_USG_2_FD_169988 | JGI IMG/M metagenome (GOLD analysis project Ga0224511, IMG submission 169988) | Sediment microbial communities from San Francisco Bay, California, United States - SF_May12_sed_USGS_8_1 | ecosystem: Environmental > Aquatic > Marine > Sediment | place: USA...
TCATTTTCTGGTGATTAGAATGTATGACTTGTTGCAATTAATGATGTAGAATGTCCAGCGGATATTGCGACTTCTACTACACGAGCCTTCGGTGTCAGCAACCTTACATTGCGACTGAAAAATCAACATCAGTCTTTATGTCTCTGTCGATATCATTGGGTCTAAACTTAATGACATGGTCTTCCCGAAGAATATGATTTTTTTTCAATTACAAAACAGTGTCATTATTGACATTAATAGTTGTTTCTCTCGTGCTATGGAGTCCTTAATTTGAAACAGTTTTTATAGGTGAAAATTTCTATATGGGGCACTCCGTATTTTTATGCCGCGCCATTCGAAGAATGGTGGAAGGGCATTAAGTGGTATCCCTGTCAGTGCGTGCGTGCGGCGTGCGTGCGTGCGTGCGTCCGTCCGTCCGTCCGTCCGTCCGTTATCAAAATGTGGTGTCCGCTCAATAACTTTTGAAAGACTGCATCGATTCAATTCAAATTTGGTATGTTGATATATAATATCAAAACACAGGGCGAGTTCGATTTAGGTTACAATCCACTAATTTTTGACGGAGTTATGGGCCTTTTATAAAAACATAGTTTTAAAATTGGCGTCCGCTCAATTAGCGAGGGCATCCGTGTCCAATGGACACATTTCTAGTTTATTAGTGATAACTGGTGTTGCTTATTAAAGATGGTACTTTTGTCTAGTAAATAGGTTTGACGACAATTAGACGCGGAAAGATTATATCGCATAGAATATGCTCTTATTTAAAAAGTGCTGCAACTAAGTGATTTCATCATAAATAATGTATTTATGGAAGTGAAGTATGAAATACAATGGTTGTTGTTTGCCTTTCGCTCACCAAGGAATTCATCTTATTTCACGCATCGTTAACAGGGGTCACCCCGACTCACCCGTCAATTGTGTGTTTGTCGGACAAACTCTAGCTTTAGCAGTACATTCTTATACATCAAAGAAATTACAAATAACCGAATTTCCTTTATAATAATAATAATAATAATAATAATAATAATAATAATAAATTACAACTTATAATTTAGAAAGTACTGCGTTCACATGTCTAAAAATTATTAGGTTAATTATGGAAATACCAAGCATATAAAATAAAGAAATGAACACTGATTTAAGCCTTGTAGTATCAACCTAAATAAGTAAATACATGTCTTATAAGGTTAACAAACATAGCCACTTTTATTGAATAAAATAAATATATAATATATATAGTACCGTTGATATGATTAGGCAATTATGTTATCATCTACGCTCTAGACGACACGTGTCAGAGATATTGTTTCGTGGTGTTTTAGTTTATTTATTAAGAAGAACATTTGACACATTTGTTTAATAGGTGTCCGACAATGCTTCCGTTGTGCTTTATAATATGTAAAAAAATCAGTTCTTCGTTAGCCCAAATAAAATACAAATATGCTTTTGGCATTTTAGATAATAATAAAAGTAGTATTAAGTAATCTCGTGTAAGGCAGGTTCAACTATGATATGTACAAATATCGTATTGTAAAAATAAATAAAATCGTATATCAATAATCTACAATTGATGTGCTATGTTTTACATGCAAGAGTAATACCTGCAAGTAGGCATTATTCTAATTTTTATAGTTTCGTGTACACAGAATTGAGTAATGTAAGTACAAGGACGCATTTTTATGCGGAAAAATATGGCAATACTCAGCTAAATAAAACACTCCCCTAATGTATTAAAATTCAAAGTGAAAAAATGTAGTTAAAGTGTTTTGAATACTTTGAAAAAGCCTTTTAGGCGAAATATCAATAAAAAGAGTTAACTTACAGAGTTTTAAATAATAGTCAATAGTAACACAACTGATGTTAAATATTAAGGCAATTTTAAATATCAATTTACATGTAATACCGATACAACGATTTTTAAACCTATAGAACATATAATACGTAGTAACAACCATTGTTTTAATATAATTCCATGTGCACTGTATTTGGTGTTGTAAGACACGCTGTTTTGTTTTGTCAATTTGGTATGATGATATTAAGTAGTGGAAAAAGAGATACTTATATATAAACACAATTGTTTATAATTGTTTCCATTATTGAACATAACTACTTAAATTTGAAGGAAACAAAGTCTAAGCGTGCTGCTTTAAATTGCCAGTTTCTTTAAATAGTTATTGAAATGGCCAACTGGTTGTAGTTAATTAAAGGCCATGTCCAGCGGATATTGTTACTTCTACTACAAAAACCCATTTGATGCCACCAACTTAACAGTTCAATCGAAAAATCAACATCAGTCCTAATCGCTATGTTTAGCCAAGGCTAACGTACTGAAGGACATAGGATTTCACTTAACTCCTTAATACGGTTTCCCAAAGGATACGAACTTATTAATTACGTATAAGTTTTATTCACTGACTCCGGCTAAATGTTCCGCTCCTCTGATGTCATCAGAATCTGCGACCAGTGGCCTCAATATTTGAATATGGGAAATTGCCATGAAGACGTTATCATTTCTTTCCTAAATATTTAATCGTATATGTTGGTGGGTTAAGTGAAATAGGCTGTTTGAAAAGAATCAACAAAAAACAACAAAGAAAAGAGTTTAAAAAGATGCACACGTACAAAATACATTAAAGCGTCTAGTAGCTATCCATACGGTATACGCGGCAGTTAAATATTGTTAGAACGCAGTCTCATGGACAAAGATAAAAACGTATCCTACTGTGTTAGTCTGTTTGAGAATCACATTACTATTATATTCAAAGACGCCTTTAACACAAATTGTTCCGAGAGCACATATTGAAGTAGTAACAGAAGCTGCCTTTGGTTTAAAAATAGGGAACCAAAGTGCGTATAAACAATTTCATAACTAAGAATTGTTCTGGAATTTGTTAAGTGTGTTAAGTTTCTAGACGACATTGTACATCCGGAAACTGCCTCTTAACAAAACCAACATGAATACAACTATTTCTGTTTCAAACGTCGTTAGTTTATTGTACAAAAAGCGTTTTATAAACCAAATTGCGAATTTTGATTTTCAAAATAAGTGAATATCTATATTGAAGAGATGTTCAAATAAAAAATGTTGTAAACAATGTAGATATGTCAAGTTTAAGGGCACCATGACAAAATGGCCCGTACAAAAACTAACACACAGAACGACACAAAAACACGGACAACACCATGACGCAACAGACATTTAGAAAAAAACTATATTTTTGTCTTTTTCGAATTTTTCTATTTTTAAGTTATACCAAATCAATATTTCTGTGCAAAAACAACAATAATATTGGGTATCTCTAAAATGCACAAGCAGAACCAACCTACCTAATTTTCATATAATTTAATGTATTAAAAACAAACAATATATTAAAACAGTGGCATCCATTTACGGACTTGATGCATTAGGTAAATGGCTTTTCTGTGAAATATTTATTAATTGTCATAATAAAAATCTTGGCTTAAGCGAAGAACCTTTAACCAACATAACTTCTTCATTGGTGCCACTGTCTGAATTATTAAGCATGACATAAAACCCTGTCTTACCATGTGGAACTGTTACCGCAAACATACCTAGGGCATAGCAAAAAAATGTGTTTCGGGTACTGTCAGTACTCTCTTAGAAAAAAAGGTAGATGGCGTCGGGAAACTCGGGATGTTTTCTTATTGTTCTACTTGCCTTTGAAATTACGATAAAAACATCTGAAAGTTTCCCCTGTTACGCTTAAAAAGCAACAAGTGTCGCTGTCTTTTTAGTTATGGTCGGGTTACCTTAAACACACGTATTTGTAAGGCCTAGCTTGAGCCATCTTGATTTACAGTTATCCTTCGTGTTCTGTTTAATGGACCATTTATGGCCATAATATAGTTCACGTTAAAATAAGATGCCATTAAACATTATTATGCTTCGTGGACCAAAGCGATGTCTTCTTAAATAATTTGTGAGTGTCAATAAGTGTTTACATGCCGTGGATATGGAGTACCCAGCATGGATTCTGTTTTTTAATTGTCACACCAGAATGACAAAACCAAGTTTGCTTGTCAGATATGATGCACGTGCAATATTTTGTACTTGTGTTTTTAAAAGTATTATGAACATAAGTAGTTTTATTAGTATGTATTCTCTCAAATATGTATACTTGTTTAAATATATCTTATGTTAATTACATTCATTTATCTTTTTATAAATCAGTTTAAATCCCTTATTTATTAACAAAACTAGAAAAAAATCTACATGTCAACGGCTTGTCCAGGACAACAGGTGTAATTCCTTTTATAGGACACGGATATGAGATCTCTCCTGAAACCCAGGCATATGACTCTATTGTATTATTATGACCCTTAAAATATGTTGATGCACCATTGTTGTCGTTTAGTTATGTTCTCAAGTTCAATCACGTTTAAATCGCTATAAATTGAATTAAGAGAAAACTGTTTATAGCCCGTTTTATGACCCATTTTATTATCTATTTTATACCCCTAATAGGAAACTGAAGAGGGAAGCGGAGATGGCTGAACTGGAAGAAGCAAATGACGGCTTTACCAAACTGTGGAGCTTCGAGATCGAGGGAGAATACTTCCAAATAGTGCTCTTCCTGGCCAATGGTAAGTCAGCTTCGAGATCGAGGGAGAATACTTCCAAATTGTGCTCTTCCTGACCAATGGTAAGTCAGCTTCGAGATCGAGGGAGAATACTTACAAATTGTGCTCTTCCTTGCCAATGGTAAGTCAGCTCCGAGATCGAGGGAGAATACCTCCAAATAGTGCTCTTCATGGCCAATGGTAACTCAGCTTCGAGATCGAGAGAGAATACTTACAAATAGTGCTCTTCATGGCCAATGGTAAGTCAGCTCCGAGATCGAAGGAGAATACTTACAAATAGTGCTCTTCCTGAACAATGGTAAGTCAGATTCGAGATCGAAGGAGAATACTTACAAATAGTGCTCTTCCTGAACAATGGTATGTCAGCTTCGAGATCGAGGGAGAAAACTTACAATTTGTGCTCTTCCTGGCCAATGGTAAGTCAGCTTCGAGATCGAGGGAGAATACTTCCAAAGAATGCTTTTCATTGCCAATGGTAAGTCAGCTTCGAGATCGAGGGAGAAAACTTCCAAAGAATGCTCTTCATGGCCAATGGTTAAGTGAGCTCCGAGATCGAGGGAGAATACTTCCAAATTGTGCTCTTCCTGGCCAATGGTGGGCGGATGAATTTTAATCTTTAATTAATTTTATTATATTCTTGATTCAACAGTTTTAATATATGTGTATGGGTCGCTATCAGCATGGTAACACACATGATTCTGTAGCTGCCATAAAAGTTCTTTTTACATCAAACAACGTTATTTTGATCACAAATTACACTCTGTAATTACACAGGGATACCACACATTTAAAAGGGATTATTCATGGGCCTTTTTATATCTGTATTTACTTAACAATTGTGAGATATCTTAGGCCAAATGATGGATACATGAAGTATATTGATTTTAATTCAGAGTATTATTTACATATTTCAACTACTTACACCTAAGATTATATTAACTAATACTCTTTACACGTGCTATGAGTATCTATAGGTCAGTACTGAAGAGCATAGCTATGTTATTATACTGCATTACACTGTTAATTCGCTATGCTTCACGTGGACAAAATCAGCCAGAGATCCCCTTTAAGTATTACCTTTAAGAACATACAACTTCAAGGTCAAACACACAATTTAGATTTTCAGAAAATCCGTGTCTTGTTCGTAAAAACCGGAACATACAAAAGCCACCGCACGTTGGCATAAATACATGTTGTTTACCGTTTTCCAAATAATACAAAATTTCATTACTTCGTTTTGGTTCCACAAATATCCCTACCTCCCTCGCTTTCTTAGAAAATGGCGAATACTCGACAAAAGATGTCAGCTTTCTTCTATCGGTTAATAAATGGACAGTAATGCCGGTTAATTCCATGATTAATTGATGCTCTAAACGTGTTTAAACAGAAAACGAATGTAACACAACTATGACGTTTTGCTCTAGTTTTGGATGTCCTTTTGCCTATTTACCATTCCTTATTTAGTAGCACAACATTATCCATTATAATAGAAAATATAAAAGTAACCCTTATTCAATATCACTGATTAATGTTTATGTTGGTGGTGGTGGTGGCACGTGCGTCATCCTTTGTTTTTATTGTTGTTTCGTTAAATGCATATATGAAAACAACGTTGCACTACAAAGCCGTGTGCAATTACCTAATAGCTTCATCGTCATATTTTTATTTCTAAGCCGTTTTGTTTATCAATACCCCGCATTAGTCGACCCATAATAGCGATGACGTTAGTGAAGAAGAAATCTTATAAAATTGATGGCATTTAGGTTGAAGCGAACTAAAAGTTTGTCATGGCCCGGTTATTTCTCGCTAGCAAACCGGGTGCACGCGAACCTGATCCCTTTTATGCTTCATGTTTACGAGTTTATATGTATACTCATACAATTGTAAGGAAAACCGCATGTGACTTAAAAAAACTTTGAAGCAACTTTCTGTGGCCCCATCACTCAGGTTATTTTGGTTTGCCAAAATAAAGCTAATTCCGAGATAAATCCTCTCATAACAAATTAAAATTCAACACGTTAGGAACACGATATACATGTAGTTGAAAAATAAAATTTAAACAATAAATGTTAAAGTTCGTACGACAATGGACCTTTTTCCCAAATGTCAATCTTGTTTATGATAACGGTTCATGGTCTTTTTTAATCCAATGAACTAGACTTATACATGTCAGGTTGAAATTTAATCTAGTAAATACAAAGGAAAGCATACCTTCTGCTTGTGATAAACCTGTTCACACGAACAAGAGAAAAAGTACAGAAATGGGAGGATATTGAAATGTTGCGGAACTTTGCATTTAAAAGGGTCAACAATAAATATTTACTCTCCACCTGAATCTGCCAACAAGGAACTCATTTGTGGCTAGTTTGAACGTTTGAGGAACGGTGCATTGAATAAGCTTTATTGGCATGGTTTCACTGGTAGAAGTGAAGTGTTAGATACCACTAATTTAACAACATTTATTATTATATCTAATGCAGCATCTTCGGTACTGTAATTATGATAAGGAGTATGCGGGTGGGTATTTCGGTCGGTCGCTCGCTCGGTCGGTTTGGTTAGAGTTTAATTTCCCGCCTTTTAAAAAGAAAGTGAGGTCCCATCACGGCGGTCATTAAACCTCGTCACACCTTTCTTAGGGACAATAAGTGGATATTAGTGTATTAGGCCTAACAAAAAATATTGTGTTTCGGGCAACCTGACCCTACCTATCGGAACCGGCCGACTCTAAACTTTTTTTTACGAAAATACCGTTTTTTTCGTTGTGGTCTTTATAATTGAGGGTTCAATCTTTAAAAAAAACAGAGCTGACCCTACCTAACGTTTTAAAGACCGTTGCCCTAAACACAAGATTTGTTTGGCCTTATGTACACATACTCATGCCAGTGATTGGCAGTAAAATAGTTAAACTAGAGGGCGAACGGCCTCAGAAGTCATTACATTATCAATTTGTAACACACGTTATTATATAAAGGCGCTAGTCATGAAAATTTACAATTTAAGACTCTTTAAATACGTTTAGAAGTTTTTAAGTGTCAATATTCATTACTTGTACCAGCCTTATGTAGTCAGTATTGACTTTTGGCAGTAAAATGTTGAAGGAAAGGCACACCGGCCTTTATTCTCAACTTTAAGCTTAAAAAAACATGGCATTAGAGCTTTGTGTACTTTCTGGTGCAGCTTTTTGAAACCATTTAAATGAAAATGCATCCTGTGCAATGGTATTATTTCCATTTGCTTCATTTCAAGTGATACGGATATGAAAAAATAAAATGCATGGCATGTCAATCCTGTATGAAGTGAAATGCTAATAAAAAATCCTGCTCTTTTGCAGGAGACATGTTCCATACATTGGTTCCAAATTACTAATTCATCAGTGATAATTACTGTTACTTTATTCCAAAACGTTACAACTGTTACAGAATTACATAAATTGATTATCGAATAATATTTGAATAGGCGATGTAATTAACTAGGAAGTTAATACATTTGTACTTCAATGCGATTTGCAACCAGAGCAAAACGTCAGGGCAGATACTTCTAAAAATGAAACAACGGTCTCTATGAAAATGTCTAAACATGTAGGAATAAGTTTCTAGAAATTAAAGTAGAAGGAAAGTCAATAAACCCATTGGCCATTGTTTCATCTCCGCGGTGTAAAATACAAAATTATGTTTACTTAATATATGCCAATTAAATAATCAAACTCGTATTTTTATTAACAATTATTATTCATAATTTTACCAAATGGTATCAAACGGTAATATGCGTTGTTTCGTCGTTTCAGACAAGGATACAGTTGACATCTTCTGCAACGATGACGAGGTTACTGAAGTTATTGTAAGTGTTCATATAATTGTTCATCTTTGCTGATATTTAACATATGTTTTCTTCGGATTTATTGAGAAAAAGAGAGGTCCTAATAAAGCATAGCTTGCATTGGGGAAATAGCAGCCTCAGTTTTATTAAAGAAGTTGGTAATAAAGGATACAACGCTACTGACGCACTCTTATATTTACAACAACATCGAACTTTCAGAGGGTATTCGTGTATTCGTGCGTGTACTAGTTTTAAAGTCAAAAGTGCACATATACCATTACTTAAGGATTACTAATAATTTTCTAAAAGTAGGACTGTTACACTAAATGGTTCTTTGCTCATATAATTTACGTATTATTTATGCATGTAGTCGATGTCCTTGCAAACATAGTATTGTATCTTTTACTTCATTTAATAAACTAGAAAATAGTATAAAAATTTAAAAATGGGTAAATCCTTTCTATTGCATATTCTTTTTCCACATTTTAACACATTTTAATACCGTACTATTTTACACAATTGAACTATTTTGCCACAGCATAACTTTAAAGCGCCTATCCCAGTTTTGGTGGATTTTAATTCCCAAAATCAAAACAAATCAAAATAAACAGCAGTTTTTCACAGATAATCATTATAAATAGAATACTTCTCCTTCTGGTGTCGTTAGAAAATGTGAAACAAATACGCGCGTCCTCTGGTCCTGGAAGGATCTCCCAGTTTATAAATATAACGGAATTCCCTTCGACGCGCACCTTGCTAAATCACTCATTTTCATTATATCGGCCAGATTGAGCTCAAGAAATGGCGATTTTTTTCACCGAAAAGGCTCAATTACTGTCCTAGACAAATAGTATATATTCATTATAAAGATTTTTGTACTTGGGTCCACTGAAAAAAAGTTGACTGTTGAAATTTCGTTGGTATCGCAGTATAACACTTTTCTGCAGTGAATTTTACGTGTCATCACATATTATACATTTAAAACAATATATTGACAAAACATATTAGTAAAACAAACGTCAGCATCTGTTTAACTAAAATTAAACATAAAACTATTCTTTGGAATAAAGACCAAAAATGTTACGCAAATAAAGCGATATGCCATAAGGAGGCAACTGAATGTATGTAAACACATTTATCGTATTTTTTTTTCAAATTCCAATATAATTGAAAGATAATTTCCTTTTTCGTGGTCACGTAAAATACACAATTTTCAAGGACAAAATATACAAGCAAATTAATAAAGCAATGTTTATGCATACTCCTATTGTGACTCTTAATAAGTTAAATAATGTCTATATGCCAGTATTTTGCAGTGATGATGCCTGTTTAAGCCTAATTTAAATACTATGAGCAAGTAGATTTCAACAATTAAGGGTTGGGACAGGGCTCTTTCAGTGGGGTTGGGTCATGTCATCCCCCATATGAAGATGAAACAAATAGTTTTTCATAACCGTTTTGTGAAAAAATTAAATCAAATGCCCTGTTGAACAAATAAAGTCACTTAAAACATAACTCCAAAGAGCTGTAAACATGTGCATATATACCCCGGACTTGGTTTTGGCCGATAAAACGAGAATGAGCGAGTCTAGTCGAAATGGCGCCGCACGAGTCATTCTAATTTTAGATCAATGTTTACGAAATAAAGCTTTTAAAACGGTTTAAATTTATTGCACAATAAATGTGCTATTAAAATTCTATAGTGACGTTTCTTTGAGTGAGGAACGTATTAATAATCTAATTTCATGTAACTGCATATATATGTCAAGTTTTAAAATCCGTCGCTGACATTTTATTTTAAAATGTTCATTTCAACAAAGGCTGGGATAGGAGCTTTAAGTAAAGTATTTTGGTAGTTGTCACTGTACGGAAATAGACGTTGAACGCAATAACTTTTACAATAATGTATAAAATGTAATGTTTCTTTTCCCGTTCAAGACAAACTGTTCACCGGAAGGGGCGACCTTTGACTTCGTTGTTGGCGCCTCCTACAAAGCTCGCATTTCGTGTCGCCGCGACCCAGGCAGGGGACTGAACTACTCGCTCACCATCGACGGATATGTTGTGCCCGAAGCTGAGTAGTCACGAGTTACTGTTCCTGGTCGGAGAAGTGTCGCCCCTTGTTTTACATAGTTTGTTTGCTCTGATCGGACAGTTTCCTGATTTTCGAAAAGCATGCGATGCAAACTGTATGAACCTGTTAATATCGCAACAAAATGTCGTCCGTTTAACAATGTTTGTGTATCATAATGATTTTGTGATTGGATATCGAATGTTGTTTTTGAATGTTTGGTTTTAGTGTCCGTGTTGTTGTTTATTCATGTTATTAAAGCATGTATATAATCCGAGCCATCTCTCACATTGTGTTATGTCATATTTTGGTCATGTTTTGTTTGTAACCTTTATTAACATACAGCGTTATGTTTTTTTCTGTGTTAAATGTTAATGTTTAGTTTGTGTGTTTATTGTTTCGGAACATTTTTGCGTGATAAGATGATGTTTCATGTCGTCACCTTAGGTGGCCGGTGTACTGCAATTTAGTCGAGGTCTGTGTGCAATTAATTTGTTTACATCTCAATTCATGTTTGTATCATCGCGTTTGTACGAACCTACCTACACACCTTGACATCGAACTGTAGATATTGATCTATCCGTTTGGCGCTGAGTGAAAACAGATACGTGGCGGCGGAGTATGGATTCTTGTATTTGCACTGTATGTTTTCTAAAGCGTTAGTGTGTTGGTACACGGCGACAAATGTTTACCAACGAGAGTATTCAAGCCCAGTGCCATTCAAGAGTTCGGAAAACCATTTCATCGAAGCATTGACATTGGTCGTGAGATCGTTACATATGTTGTATTCTCCAACTTCCTTCTATTCATACTGTTCCAGACCCCGACTGATTCTAGGAAAGCCAATGTCTTGACTTTGGCGAAATGCAAACAACGGTTTGTGTGTCAGTATCAATAACGCTTTGAAATTTCCAACCGCATTTTAATAAATTAACTCGAGACTAGACATACAAGCACACATATTTAAATATTTTGATACAGATATTAGACAAACATTGAACATTTTATTCGCAAATACGGATTTACTGTTTTGGTCATGTTTTGTTAGAAACTAGCGTCGATATTATAAAAGAACAGCAAACATGTCAATAGTTTAAGTATATCTCATTAAAAGTAAGCATTTCAAGATATGAAAGCTGAAACTTGGAGGCATTTTTTCATTTCGTCGATATCGTTAGCTTTTAGAAAAGACAGTTGCAGGTCAATAAAACGTTTGAATATTTTGGGCGTACATTATACCACATTGTTTAATTTATTTCTATACTTTCTTAGAAAATGCTTTCTGCTCACCATTCTTATAGTGAAAACGCTAACGATTGTTTATTTGCTGTTTTGTTATTAAGAAAAGTATATCCATTTTGTTTGCAAATTACATGATGTGGTCGCATAATATGGCCTAAATTTGAAGGTCTTGTTTTGCAACCCCTTATCTTGTTTACACATTACTTTGGACTAAACAAAGAGAAGACCATTTCCAAAACAAAATCTTGCTTAGTCTCAAAATGTTTGCTGTGCTTAGCAGAGGCAAAACAAATACCTTTTGATGAGTTTTACATACCGTTCATGTTTAAATAAATAAAATGAGAGTACGAAATAAGCGTAGCAGAAATAATTACATATGTATTCCTAAATACAACTATTTATGCGGCCATAGCAATCATTTCCAGCTATTTATTAAAATGTTTCTACATTTAGCAAATGTGTTAATCCTAAAAACCACGATGTATTAGTTCAACATATGAAAACTACTAGACTAAATGTCCATGTTCGTTTTAGGGAAAGTGCTGTAAAAGTAAAAGATATTTACATACAACCGACCTCACCCCCACACAGTGTCCGCTAATGAAGTTTTGTTTAAATGTTTAAATTTGAGTTTGTGTATATACACCCGATAATTCTAATGCACCAGCGTGTTAATAAAAGAGTTAAATATAACGTAGGCCTCCGAAGGTCATAAATGTTTAATTTTGGTTTAAAGAAAACAAAGAAGCTTGAATTAATATATTCCCTATTGAAATGAATAGCAAGTTTAATGCAAACCGTCCCGTTGAGAATCAAGCTAAATGTTTGGTCTGAAACTTTGCTCATTCTTCAAGAAATAATAGGTATACATATAAGACAACTTCTTAAGAATATTTTTGTGTTTTTTTATTATTATTTTTCATTTCACACATGTAACCGTTACTTGTAAGATAACACAGGGATTTGTTAGTGATACATATTCTGAACGATTATGGTTGTTGGTGTTAGCGAATATTTTTAAGATTGATTTAGTATGGTTACATTTTAGCACATGTGTGTCTATACTTGTTTAGATTTATGATCAAGACAGTTTAAACTATAAGGAAATTTTATTTCAATACAATTCCGAACAAAAATCTATTTAATTTAGTTGGTAAAAATATCACCGTTTGTTAACTCATTTTTTTTCTAAATATTTTTATTTTCTGTGATATTCATAGCTTTTTGTTAAGAATTAAACTTATTATCTATATAAACCAATGCTGTTTTATCACGTTTTGTAATAGTCATTTGACCTGTTTCTGTTTTGCAAGAGACAGAAGCAGTATGTTTTCTCACTAGTCATTTTCACGGGTGATATTTACCATATTTGTTCTGATGATGTTTGTCATAACTATGTAAAGAATATTATCATAGACAAAAATAAAACAAGTCTTAATCAGATAAAACAAATAATCATGTAATGTATTTCTGATGGTAATATTCCTTGAAAACAATGTCATGTTCACAAAAGAAATCTTGCTTGTTATCTTGGTAAAAGATTTAAGTGCCTTGTTAATGGCTAATGTCTATTATCACTTGTAATATAATAAACACCAGCGAATAAAACGTATGTCTTCTTTTTTATCATTGTATTTATTATGTAACACTTTATACATCGGGGTATAAAGGGCTGCATTTCTTTTTGTAGTCATTTGTGACTCGGCAATAAAGCAATGTCTACAGTCATAGTTACTGGGTCATTCGCCTACAACCTCTGACACAAGTAGGGCACATGATAGTTACTCAAATATTCGCCCACATCCTCTGATACAAGTAGGGCACATGATAGTTACTCAAATATTCGCTTACAACCTCTGACACAAGTAGGACACATGTTTGTTACTGGGAGATTCGCCCACAACCTCTGACTCAAGTAGGGCACATGTTAGTTACTGGCACATTCGCCCACAACCTCTGACTTAAGTAGGGCACATGTTAGTTACTGGCACATTCGCCCACAACCTCTGACTCAAGTAGGGCACACGTTAGTTACTGGCACATTCGCCCACAACCTCTGACTCAAGTAGGGCACATGTTAGTTACTGGCACATTCGCCCACAACCTCTGACTCAAGTAGGGCACATGATAGTTACTGGAAGATTCGCCCACAACCTCTGACTCAAGTAGGGCACATGTTAGTTACTGGGAGATTCGCCCACAACCTCTGACTCAAGTAGGGCATATGTTAGTTACTGGGACATTCGCCCACAACCTCTTACTCAAGTAGGGCACATGTTAATTACTGGGACATTCGCCCACAACCTCTTACTCAAGTAGGGCACATGTTAGTTACTGGGACATTCGCCCACAACCTCTTACTCAAGTAGGGCACATGTTAATTACTGGCACATTCGCCCACAACCTCTGACTCAAGTAGGGCACATGTTAGTTACTCGGACATTCGCCCACAACCTCTGACTCAAGTAGGGCACATGTTAGTTACTGGGACATTC
>Ga0224511_10001504_pt1 | contig 14220 bp, 13 predicted proteins | sample SF_May12_sed_USG_2_FD_169988 | JGI IMG/M metagenome (GOLD analysis project Ga0224511, IMG submission 169988) | Sediment microbial communities from San Francisco Bay, California, United States - SF_May12_sed_USGS_8_1 | ecosystem: Environmental > Aquatic > Marine > Sediment | place: USA...
GTTGCCCACAATCGGATCAGACGCCTATTTCATAGACATATACTGTTTGTATTGCTTATCATATGCATATGACCTGCGTGAAACCCGCACCCGCCACCACATGGATCAGGCTAGCGCAACACCAGCAGGGGTGAGCGGGATGATTGCGACGCGTGAACAGAGTTTACTATATAAAGCATGCATTGTTACCTCGAGGCGGTCTGTACTGGCCTATAAGGAAAGTCATGCTTTACAATAACACAGAACAAGATGAGGTTTCATGCGTGGAATTTCAGTCTGTGTTTTTTTATCTAGGTTATTCAACTTCTGGCCGGGCGTCGAGTCAGACGTCATAACCTTACAGTATATGAAATCACAACTAACTACCGGAAGGTTAAAAGGCAGAGGCTATTTTTCACACATGCTACCTCAGAATATTCAGAAAATAATATTTTGGAAAGAAAGAAATACATGTACCCAATATACTTATACCAAAAAATGAAACGATAAGTTCCAAACCAACCCAAAGCTGTTCTATATAACTTGATAGTTTTACACTAGGTTGAGCTCAAAAAAGTTTCGATAGGGTCGACACCACTCCTTGGTAGATGGGTTCTCAGACAAGGTGCTGTAAAACTGGACTAACAGTTACTAAGTGACTTCAACACCCAACGTCAATCTCTGATGATTTCTGATGAAAGTCAAGTTCTGAGATGTTACTGAAATTTCATTTAGATTTTAGAATGTACGACAAATGAGCAAATGGGGGGGGGATGATTCGATGACGAGATAAGAGGCCATTTTATAGAAGAGAGATAAGGTAGTGGAGCTGTCGGTGAAAGAGAAGATGCTGACCTGGCCGGTAAGCTCGCATCGTCTTGATTCTCTGGAGCCGGGCCTGAGCTGAAGTGAAAATTATTGGATAGTTAAAAAGAAAGTAACAGATTGCATGATTCATCAGATCTCAGTTGAAGTGATTTAGGCAGGAGAGAGAATGTGTGATTGGTCTCTGCATTGGAGAACAAGGGGACATGACCAATAAGATAGGTCAGTTGCGAAAATACCCACATGATTGGCCTAGTGAGTGATGAATGGGATATGATCATTTTAATTGGTCAGTTGAGAGAATACCCAGGTTAACAGTTGACAGTGAGGTAGAGAGAGGTCTTATAAATGATCGGGAACAAATCAATGATCGAGAGATCACAGCACCGACAGCTGAAACAGCAGTAAACGAAACAAAGTTGAAGGTCCCGAACGGTTCATAGAAATCTACCGAGCTATGAGCTATGTAAAACTCTGAGGTCGGATAAAAATGATTGCAGAAGGAACCGGGTATGGCCAGAAGCATATTTATGAGATCATCTAGAGGACTACTGGACTCAGTTAGGGTAATGTAATGGTTGCACTGCACAGAGACAGGATGTCTAAGAACAAGGATTAGGATATAACATACCCGCTGTATAAACGCTGTCCGGGATATGCTTAGCCAATTTGAAGTACACATCATTATGCTGCCACATTTTCTCCAGACGATTCAGTCTCTGCTCCAGATGATACTCGGCCTTGGCGCGACTGTAGATCGCATCTATCAATCCTTGGTGAGTGCCTACAGATTACACCTACTCATTACCACCCATAAAATCGGGATGTAAACTCAGTGTGAAAATTTCCCAGCATGTGCACCCATTCCAATCTTGGCAGTGGGGGGGGGCAACTACAAATGTGGCCTGAAAACCAGTAATTATCTGGGCTTTCTTTCGATCCTACAGCCTTCTCCGTGGGTTTGGATCAACACGCGCACCAGCAATACACCTGTCAAACACCTGCCATAACACAGCAATCCGAAAAGAGCATTTCTTTTCCATTCAAATTTATTACAACCCCAATCACAATCTTCATTTAGAGGCCAATAAGCGGGTACGGGAGGCGGTGGCTCAGTGGTTAGAGCAGTTGCCATGGGTGCAAAACGTTCTGGTTTCGAGACAGATTGTGCGTGGGAGTTTTCTATAACTCTCTTTTTATTCAGTCTGGAATGACTACCCGGCTCTCTTCGAAGCGGGAAAGGTGAAGGCAATGAGAAAAAGGGGTGTTGCCCCATTTCATTTCCACCTTTGTTGATACATTTAGCTCTCTAGAAGTTACTTCCCATACAGCCACTGGCTAAAGGATGACTCTGACCTTTACCTAGGCAGTGTAAAGCTGTGATCATGTGATCACTGATACATCACGCGACTTACCAAGATTATAGCTAAGCAGTTCATCTACTGTGAATTCCCAACTCTCCTCATATCTCTCTCCCATCCCAACGAATATGGCCTTCCAGTGCTTAGCCTAAAAATAATATCACCATTATTAAACCATTTGAAAGAAACTGGAGTGTAATGGCAGCAGATGCATGGGAATGACTTTCAGTTGGAAATCAGTCTCAGTTGCGGCTTCTTAACAAGATCTGTATGGTTGGCTCGGCCAGCTGCCATTATGTCAACACTGCCAATGTCTGTAGCTTTATTAGAACCTGCACGATGGATTACATCATGACTACAACTTCCGGAGAGCGACGTTTACCATCACCTTCATACCACACAGAACGAGTTCATATACGACCAGAAAATAAAGTCTCAAAACCGAATACATTAAATACCGGCAGTAAAGCTGGCAACCCCTAGCGAAGTCCACTCTTTCATACCTTGAGAGCATCGCTGGCCATTCTGTGAAGGATTGGCAGATCTCTCTTGAAGTCGTTGAGCATTGTGAACCAATGAGCGAGCACGGCATCGCCGAGTGGTAAATAGGACTGAGTCTGACTAGCGATGGCGATCCATTCCGTAATTTTATCAAGAGCTTTCTGTACATTCATCTGAAATAGACGCAAAATTCTTATTAGAATAAGCCCTTAGTTTAAACTTAAATGGTGACACACAGATCCTGTGAGAATAAGTCCATAATATCACCTTCAATTCTGAATCCGACCTTGACTTTGTGTTATGATGACTTTGCCACATGACGGCTTTAGTAAAAAGGAGAATATGTGTTTGAAGAGCCCAAGATAAAAGAGACAACTCTTCAAATTAGTTGGTCAATTTAAATTGTCTATGGTGGAATTTAACATAAAAATGAGAGACACGGCTCTTGAATGGTTTGGTCTTTGCTCTTACATCAAACTTCACTCGCGTTTCAATTGGAGAATATTTTTCACAGTTTGTTATTTACCTTCTTGAAGAGAAGAGCCTTCCAGTCCTTTATTGCGTGACTGGACACTTCCACATACTTCCAGAGTTCATGCCGGACATCCATAGCATTCCCTGCAATCAGTAGATGACCGTCGAAACTATCTAACCAGGTAGCTTTGCCACAACGATGAAGACATCACATGAGGAAAAAAAAGAAGCATACCAATGTCTTTGAGGAATTTGAGATCATAACCTTCCCCGGTGATAGCTTCCTTCCATTTGGATGCCTGCTCCAGCTTTTTCTTCACCTGATAGAACTCATCACGAATCTACAAAGACATTTCACTCATAAGACGCCAAAAGGTTTATTCACCTTATTACGTTCAGATGCAGACAAAAAAGTTCTGACACGACGCGAACAGATAGACGCAGTCAAAAACTGTAATGAGTTTCGGGGGCAGTTTCTGGTGCAGTTTGCCGTGCACCGAAGTCACCCTGCGTATCTAGCGACCAAGGAATGAGTGAGCAACCAAGAGAGAACCTTGACACTTTGAGAACCTTGACGTTTTGAGAACCTTGTCAATTTATAAACTAGGGCGCCCGCTATTTGGCACGGAATTCTGTTCGCGTGATCGAACTCACTTCCAGACGCAGCTGAGCTACATCATAAATGGTTTGTAAAAGTGCGCTTTTCAGGTGCACTTTCGAGCAGCAGAACTAAGAATGTGTCTGAGACCAAGTTTCAGGTGCCACAACCCGATTATGCCTGTGTATCTAATGACTCATGCAAGAAATACTTTAATTTTCTGTAACTATTCTGCACCAATGAACACTCCATATGCCCTGAAAGAAATTTCGTGTCTCCAAGACAGGACGGCTGTAAGGATTGATGCAGACTTTCAGCTCACACCCTTATGCCCCGAAGGGAATGTAACTCCTATAATTTAACATTGCAATCCGAAGCCAAAGAGGGTGTTATGGACCGAACTAAAAAACGAACGAGGGCAACCCGGTCTGAGGCCCAGTACTCCCTGTCCACAGGTCAATGCTAAACACCGGATAATCCCATATACGGCAGTACTTTTTATAAACAAAGTCAATCTCTCAGCGTCCGCTAGGCCAAGATAACCTACGTGTCTCATCTCAATCAACATCTTGGTAGGATCCTGAGTGGGGTCCAAAAATGCGCCAGAGGTAGCCGCTTGGCCTAATCTTTCAGCATCATCCAATAGCACCTGTAAAAAGAATGCTTCCTCAGAACAAAATCTCAGGTCATTTCTGTGATCATCAAGCTGTACACTCCCCCTCACCAAAGCGCCTTCAATATAAAAGTGAACACAATACAGTTTCAAGCTATGGTAAATTGGGCACACAAAACTCATAATATACTGAAAATTGATGCATTTCATGCTCGGAAATGTTAGTAGTTGAACAGCTAAACTGTGCATATCACCCTCTATAAGAACAGATCACCCTAATTTATCATAGCTTTGTCGATCAAGAAATTGTGGTAGATGCGCAGTGATCAACCACGAGAATTACTACTTTTATCAGCATATAATGCTCAAATTAAAGCTGCTCGCCGATTTTAAATTAGATCTATTAAATCCACCTTTGTTCTATAGGGTAGCCATGGTTTAGTAGTTAGAATACATGATTTTCGCAGTAAAAAAATTCAACGGCAGTGACAGGAAGAGTATTTGCCCCGGAGCTCTGAAAAATCCCCAGGAGCCTCCAACACAGAGACACGGAGTTCAGAAACCATGATCCCGCACAGGGAATTGCGATGTGGAGTAGAACAGATAAACGATATCTTTGTTCTAATAGAGCTATACCGATCAGTGCAAACATATACACATATGGGGTGCGCTTGCTACCAGGCTTACTATTTAGTACATGTATAGACAAACAGCAAAGATTTTATAACGATACAATAGAGTTACTATATTAAGTATACCTGAAGGAGCATGGAATCTGTTCCAATCTTGCGGCCTATCTGAATGGGTGGAGTTATGTGCAATCATTAAAAGTGTCATAGGACATAATATTATATCCAGAGACATGGCCTGGCATGAAAGACAATGCAATAGCAATGCAAATGCGGCTATAGTTTATTTGCTAGAAGGAGTGGCTCATGACTTTTGGTTCAAGTCCTGGCTTTTTTGGGCAGAACAGGGAGTATGCCCTTTTAAAGCCTTTCGGCCTTGAACAAGCCTCAGCCCTCGGACAGATCAAAGAAAGATCTCTTTAACTAGACCGGTCGATCATCGCGGCATGGACAGGCTCATTCTCACAGTCGGAGACCAGCAGGACACAAAGCCCAGTACCAGTATCCACTGAACTTTCCCACTATTTTATTTAGGCCAATAACTTCTATTGCGTAATGTGTATTAGTGTTTGGAGTTGTCTTACCTCATATGACTCCTCAAGCCCTTGCATCATTAGAGGAGTCTGTGTATTGATATACTCAGCGGCATCCTGCATCTGTCCCAGGTAAAGTTCCCAGTGAAACATTACCTGTCCTTCTAACTTCTCCTCAACTGAGGTGAGCTGACGATAACTCATCCTGATCACCTAGAATATAACAAAATATAATATAATATAATAAGAAAATATAAAGCAAAACAATATCATGTAGTCAATCAACATCAATTAACATAAAATGACATAATATACTATACCCGGTAACAACATGTGTCTACTTTTCTAGTCAAACACACATTTTGCCTTCTGATGATCAGTGTATTGTCTGATAGTATCTATGCAGACATCATTTTGATCGAACTGACTGCATTTTTGGGTCACACAGGAATATAGGGGATTGGGGACAACCAGTAAGTCATCAGTCTGTTCGTGTGTCCAGACTGACAGACTACGAGAGTGAAAAAGCGGGTACACGTACATCAATGCAACCTAATAAAATCTAAAGACAGCCCCGAATATGAGGAGGCATTATTTAAACCTATTGTTCTATCAGCCATTGTCTGTCCGTGGTTGGACTTCGGCCTTCCTCCTCGCTGTCCACAGGTTGTGTGGTGTCATTGAGGGGAGATTGAGCCATTTTCTACCACGCTGGCTCAGGAGGGGTTGGCAGAGTGTGATCCGCCAGGGAAAAATCCCTTGAAATACTCCGCCGTGGCTGGGAATTGAACCCGGGAGGACAGACAGCGAGCTATCCCACTGAGCTATCATGACCCGGGCCACAGGGAGGACAGACAGTGAGCTATCCCACTGAGCTACCATGACCCAGGCCACAGGGAGGACAGTGAGCTATCCCACTGAGCTACCATGACTGACTTTAGTGAAGTGAATCTCAAAAGGTTACACCCAAGAGATGATGCTCTTAAGTCTACAGCTCATAGAAAGTTTTTGTTTCATATCGGGAAGGGAAGAACATTCATCTTCGACACTGAAACTGGCCCATGGGGTCAACAGAAATGTCTAACATCTCCAAACTGGAGGATGCTTACCACTGTTCTTTTCTAAAATAAATCTTCATGCGTTTACTCAGCAGTTATTGTTATTTTATTTTATTATTTTTATTGCTCTACACGGCGCTTGTTTCTTTTCTTTAGAAGGCCTCTGGGCAGGTAAGAGTTAGGAATTATGTGAGCTGTGGTGAGCCGAGTATGATCAGAACTGAAATCCACGATTTATCAACGTCAGACCCCATCCACGATTCAAATATCCCATGATTATTTAGAACAATGTTCTAACTAGATTAACAAAATCTGGATACGCTGAAAAAATATCATAAATCCGATTGAAACTATATCTCCGAACCGAGTAATTCCTGTAAACTGTTTCTATACCTCATAATAAGTTATGATAAATCTTTTAAATCAAGTTTTCCCATCAATCAAAACCAAAACTGACCACCAAGAAATTCCTTGCGGTGATATGGGTCTAGCATAGCTTCTCCTAGACGACTTTTTTTACAAGTGACAAGTCTTGGGTCCAAACTGAAACAGAGTTAAATATTAATCACAACACATATTGGAACACAGACTGGTCTCTCCTCCTACCTCAAATAGGCTCTTTATGTACTCCACTTTCTGCTGGTAGGCCCCTGTGTTCTTCTTATACTGGTTCACTTGCTTGGCATAGCGAGCGAATGATTCAATATCTGTTGATTTGTTCTTCATGTTCTGTAAAGAATAAAAATTATCAAAGGGAAAACAACTCTGTGACCCAGGACTTAATGCGAGTCACACTTGTTTGATTTTTATCTTCAACTTTTTTTACATACATAATTTAGTAGGGGATTGCCTATCTATATTATATTGATATCAATGGGTTAACTGATGAACATAACATAATGGGTATAACAAATAAATCCGGTAGTGGTCTACGCAACAATCATGGCATCATCTAGCGTCGCTGTGAATTGTCTGGTCTAGTAATTCTGCTCAATCACAGATCAGTACTCGTTAGAATCGGTCAGTAACAATTTCATTTGTGAGGAGATATAAACCAGCGAACATTATTATCATTATCATATAGTTAGTGTAAACCACAGCAGTTTAGTAGGCACAACCCGGAGATTATCACTTGATCACGGTCTTACTTGGGAGTTCCCATGTGTCTATGGAGGAAGATGGTTGGTTAGATAAAAAGCTAACAAACATAGTGCGGAACAGCACAACTGCAAGTAACAGTGGATAATGGAGCGAATACGTGAATAGTGGGTAGCATGCTAAGACCACAAAGTGAAAACATATTTCAATCGCGAGGGTTTATTATTATTATTTGGGTCCTTAAGTGTGTGATGTATCGAGATGTCCGCGTATACCGATAATCGTGTCGTGTGAAAGGGGCATGAACTACTCTACTGTCGTACACATACACCTATGTTTATCATGTATGATTCACATGGCATCTCTCGGACTCGAAGCCACTGTCCACGCAATGCACATATAAATCATTAACCATTAAGCAATTTAAGTCTATAATGTCTATGGCCAAAGCATACTCCGTCCAGAGGGAAGACAATTCTCTAATGTTATCCATGTCACTCATGTGCAACGGCGGGGAAGGTGCAATGAATTATATGTGAAAAAGCTTGAGAACACCGGTGGTTAAACCCCCTGATTAAAGATACCTGAATGATTTGCTGCATATCTTGGATAAAGCCCTTGGCGGTCAGCGATGCCTCGTTGGCAACAAACTCTACAATCTCTCTGTAGATTTTATCCAATCTCGGCACGAGCTGATCATGCAGCTGTGAGCAGTCAACAGTTATCACCTGTAAAACACAGAGCAATGTGTACCAGCTAGATTTATGTATGATTCAGTATAGTTAGTGCCAGTTATGGGCTTTTAGCAAGCCTCTCACCCCAAATTGGCAGTGCGGCTGGCTTCGCAATACCACAGTAAAAGTAATCGATCAGTTCTCCACAGTTGTCAAAGATGCACCTCTCGGGTTCCCTTATTGTTACGAGTGCCTGCCACCACTGGGTGATTAGACTGTCAACACTGTCGGTAATAATTAGCCAACCAGATACAACATCTAGTCTAGCAGTAGCAGCACTATTCAGGGCTGAGCCATCAGCAACGGTCTGATATGGGATTTATCTTGGCTTTGTTACCCTCAAGACGGCCACTGCATAACTTGCTGAAATTTAGAGAGTTATCTTGTTTTTGCTACCCTCTTTTGAGGGTGTAAAAAATAAGTCTATAGACTCATTGTAATGTTCCTCTCCACGGAGATCTTTAGTAAAAGGCGAAAAATCTCTGCGGTTTGAAGAGAAACCAGAGTTGCCGTTGACTAGGATCACTAAATGATCCATTTCTGAGATGGTTGATACTAAATTGGTGCCATACCGCAATACTAGCGGGCAGAGAGTGTATTTCGCTCAAAACTAGCATGAGCTCCAGAGTGATTCCTCATCACACTAATAATGCTGTTGTTTGACTAGTAAATTTTAATCAAATGGCTAAAACTAAAAATCTAACTAACATATATGAGGGAGATAATTACCACATGCCTGTATCTGGGGCGCAACTTTTACCCTTGGACATTATGCCGATGGTTTTACGGTTTTACCTAAACTATAGCAACTATCATGGGAAAGTCGGCTAGTGTGGCAGTAACAAAACCCAGTTGTGTGGATTTATCCATCCACAAACAAGAGCTGGCTCCATTGTCGGGAGGGGTGACTCCGCTAGCAAGAAACATGGCTACACCTACAATGGCCAGAGCTGAATCAGACATGATGACATCCGCACCTGATTTGTTGTGATGAAGTACTTCTCAAAGTTCTTAATGCGCTCAATCCATCCTCGTATCTGACTGAGTTGTTTCTGAAATCACAAATAATGAAATGAGCGTGCTTTGAAAGGCAGCAAACAGGCAGAGCAATATCCATGTGTGCAAATAAAGCCAGCAGTGGTCAAAACCCACAAATGACAGATCGAAAAGTCCACAAACTAAGCAGATGAACCCTTCACACATGAGCCAAACACTGAGCAGTGAGTGAGCATAGAGATGGACAGAAGTTATAAGTTTCCATGAATCTAAAATCACTAAAATGGATCATTCCACCCAGACACCTGAGCCAAACAGCCCATTAGACTAACTAGAAAACTCTATAATGGTGCTGTCATGCAGTCTAACTTTACGGAGCCGAGTGTGGTTAACCAGCATTAAGCATGCGATGAGACAGCAGGGGGAGATAACCTTTACTGCTCCCCGGTAAAGCCTCAGGGGCTCAACTGTCCCAGAACTAGTTATTCACAATGATAATACCTCTGTATATGATGACTGTGCTCTGGGGTCATACGTCTGTAAAGGTTAACCCATGATAACCATTATGATAAACCTGTCCGGTGATATACTTGTTTTTCTACCTGCTATGCCCATCATGGAGTACCACGAGTGGATCAACATCAATGCTCCAACTCATACATAAGGTCTGCTTTTGTTTTGAGCTAAAACTAAAGTGAGGAGCTCACACTCACAACAGGAGCATGCTATGACTGGGATTTGAATCAAGGTTTTCATTGTTGCTATCGCTCTACCATTGAGCTATCCCACTATCCACTATTTATCTAAGCTATGCATAAACTCAATATCACAGGAGGTTATGAGCTGTGAACAGTTTTGGACTTGAAAATTAGTCTTCCACTGACATGTTGGCTACAGCACACTCATGGGTGCCTGCTGCAGTGAGCGCAAACTCCCAAACTAATGAAATGGCGAGTGACAGAAGTGAGAAACATATTCGATTGAACTTCAGCGCAGCAAAACAATCCCTGGAGCGGTGACAAACCTCATCAAAATACTCATATGGCAAATCCTGCAGAGTATGGAGAGTGACAAGACAGACAATTAAGATCGATACAAGCGCTATCACATTTTTCTAAATTTTACAACTGTTGTCGGTACCGACTTGAGCAACAATTTCAGCTGAATTAAAAAAAACATCAACAGAATCAACTGGACTCATGATCATTGGTTATTGGTTATATTACTACTAGTAGTTTACATTAGCAAAAATGGTATTTTCCGATTCCCAGTGTTTGTCAGTCTAATAGAAGACAACTCCGCGCTTGAACCGGAATAAACCGCAGGCCTACCCTATACAATGGGTTGGATGAAAAATCAGCTAACTAGGCTACTAACCTCGATATGATACGCCTGTGCTCGCTCCCACTTGAATGTGGAGTGAACATCCCAAGTCAGACAGAATTTCTGTATCTCATTTAGCCAACTATTCTCATTCAAGAACTGATCAACTTCATCAAATGCGAACCCAAGGATAGTGTCGCTCTCTTCAACCACCTTCATGTAGTCAATGCTGCAAGAAGATTGTGTAGTATTTAGTTATTATTATTAATGAGATATTTTTGAGATTTCTTATGACCTGCATAGCCTTTCATGGTGTTGTGGGATAGTACTGAGGTGGTCTCCTGTTGACTTGGTTGAGGAACAGTCAACCTAAGCCATTTGTTTACATGTCACCCCTCGAGAATTCGGCTACTCTTAACGAGAAAGGAGAGGTGGATCTTTAACAACTGTGCAGTGTCCTCCCCGTGGCCCGGGTTCAATTCCCAGCCACGGCGGAGTATTTCAAGGGATTTTTCCCTGGCTGATCGCATTCTGCCAACCCGTCCTGAGCCAGCGTGGCAGAAAATGGTTCAATCTCCCCTCGATGAGTTACCTTCTCTATGGGGCACGCGGGTGCAAGCAGAAAGTCTCCTAATGACGCACCCTGGGAAACACTGATCCTAAGACTCAGTAGGCCAATTTCTGCACCACTCCTGACAGTTGCTCGGTCATGGAGACACGAAAAAAAAAGTGGCGTCATCTCTACCCTTACCCACTGGTTGGAACCTTCGGTCCATTTTCAATCACGGTTATCCAAACCCACAACTAGCAGTTTTGAGTGAGGGGCTTCCACTGCGAGAATGAGCTTCTCACATCTTTCCCATGCAGCCTCTACCTACCCAAAACAAGGCTGGAAGGTCTACTTAATACAATAGCCAAGTGCCTACGAAGTGCAAAAACAAACAATATGACACTCACTCCTGTAGTAGAAGCTGCTGGACGTTTTTACTAGTAAGAGGAGCGTAACGCCCAAAATAGCCTCTACCAATCAGTTCGAGTTGATCTGGCATTCCCAGAGCTGCTTCTGGTGTTCTCACTCCATAACTGTCATCCGACTTCTGCGGCATTCCTACAAACAACATACGGGACTAATATACAACTAAAAATGTGCTAAAGTCTGTCTGCCTCAGAGAGCAGTATCATCATTATCATTTTTCAGTCTGTGCCGGTGAGAGTGCTCCATGTGTATTTGTGTAATTTGAGGTGGACCTTCAGTTTACATCACAAACTCCTACTGCATTCCAAGGATGGAATTTAAGTTAAAATCAAGAGGTTCAATAGGAAGGGAAATTATTTTCCTGCATATGGTATAACACTTCTATTAGTTGACTGGAGTTTGGTTATTGTTTGTTTGGGTCAGACCTAAGCTAGCAGTGACATAGTTGTTAGTCCACTGCATGGTTGTGTTGCAACCTTATGATCGCTATGAAATATTCTTTGATTTGAAAGTCTACAAAAGTCGTTACCCTGGATAAAATTATATATTGTCATGGAGAGAGGAGGTACATGTATACATTTATGTCAACTACAAGACTAAAGGTTTCTTATTGGAAGGTTCTCTGAAGTGATGATAATGAAAAAAAGCATCAGTGATACAACCCATGCCACGCACTTGTCATGGTAATCACTGTGCATTATTTCACCCTGCATGCCACTCACTATCACTGTTGAAAGGTTCTCAGCGGATATACATAAATACATGTACGTCAGTCATACATGCACAATAGTCAACCAGAATTCATTTGCTTTCTTATCAATGCTTCAAACAATTGAATCTAGAGACGCACGCTTGCAACACACGGTGATGAAAGCGCTAGGGGTTTTACATATCAGCACACCATGGCAAGAGCGTTAGGGGTTCCGCAGTTCAGTACAGCGAATTGAGAGGGGAACCTGTAGGTACGGTTGTTTGAAAAACCATTTATTGGCCATGTACTTGGTTTCACAATAGTAACAAGCGACATCCTTAAGTTCTATGAGGGCCACCGCAATAACAGACATTCAATCTATCTACACATTGTCACACATCTATGGCGGAAGCTGGAACTGCTAACTCATGAGACTTTACATACTGAGTTTGTGATGCTGCGGCGTCTGAAGAGTCACTTGGACCTCGGGTGTTTTGGCGGCACGCTTTGGCTTGTGAGGAGACATGTGACCCAGCACTTTATCTTTGCTAGCAGTGCCTATAGCTGTGTACCTATAATACAAATGGAATGAGTAACAAACTCAATGTACGGAAACACTCATTTCATCTACCTACTGCATTTTTTCTCACATGACGCCTTCGCTGTTATGATTGAGCCGTCGGATTGGATATCTGTTTTTTCACCAGTTTAGACTTAGCATGTGGCCACTAAGCTATCCCATGCATCTGATGCGATCGGTTGATAAAACCACGTTGAGAAGCCTTTTGGAACACATCAATGAAGGCAGTCATGCTGATATAAATATATATGATCCCATGATTTTTTAATCATGGACCATTTTGTTAGCAAGGCGCATCTTTGTGAATAGAATCATCTTATCTAACCTTGACTCTGGCTTCATGTCACTGACTCTATCGCGAAGTAGATAGTCAGCATCTATCCCATAGGACACATCGCAGAGAACTTCAGGCAGCTGGTGAATGGCCTGTTGTATATCTTCCATGAATTCGGAGCGAGGAGGCACAGTATCCAACATGCCTATAGAATAAAGCATACTACATGTATCTGTATTGCGAGAGATAAAGAGCAAAAAATAAAAACATGCCCCGAGTGAGGATCGAACTCACGACCTTCAGATTATGAGACTGACGCGCTGCCTACTGCGCTATCGAGGCGCTGGATGTGACGGCCAAATTAAATGAGGCTATCAGAATAGCTCACATTAATAACGTTGTTCAATAATTGTTATTTGCTGTCCTTCTACATGCACCCCATTTTATTTACTGTTACAGCTACTCTGTGGTAACATCCCATGGTAGCTGGTACAGGTGGGCGTGATCAATTTTAGAAAATCTACATACCTGATGAGTTGAACTGAAGGGTGCATTTAAACATGGCTTCCCTCTCATGTTCTGGAACATTCTGGAGCACATCGTAGATAAACGTGTGCACATTTGACTTGATTATGCTGATCAGATTTGCCAGAATCACATGATCTACCAGTCTCACAAAGTTTCCCAGACGACTGCAAAAAATGAAACTCTACCATAGCCAAGAAGAGAAAATGCAAAAGATTTGATATTGCCCAAAGATTAGCTTCAAAAAGCGTTACTTGAAAACTGGTTTGACTGTTTAAAGACAAGTGTTTGGTATAATAGCTGCTATCACCGGGCTGCTACCCCTCATCTTTGGCAAATACAGAAGCCAAACTTGTACTAAAAAAACCAATGATTGGAGGCTCGATTTTAACGGTTCACAACATACGTTTGCTAGACGACAGTACAGCATTTATCAATACAAATCTCAGCAA
>Ga0224511_10001505_pt1 | contig 14214 bp, 8 predicted proteins | sample SF_May12_sed_USG_2_FD_169988 | JGI IMG/M metagenome (GOLD analysis project Ga0224511, IMG submission 169988) | Sediment microbial communities from San Francisco Bay, California, United States - SF_May12_sed_USGS_8_1 | ecosystem: Environmental > Aquatic > Marine > Sediment | place: USA...
AGTATAGCCCCCCCCCCCACATTTTGTGGTGGGGGTATAAAAACTCAAAAATGCATCAACATCCGCAAAGTATTGATTTCAAACTGTTTTAAGTTGTCGAAAATCATTGCGTTTTTAGCGCACATATTTTGAAACTGTGCGTATTTTCCCAGAAATGTGCGTGAAAAACGCAAAACGCAGACCAAAAATTATCACTGAACACAGGCATTGCTATCTTTGAATTTGTATTGGAATTTGAAAAAAATATAGGAAAAATGAGTTTGCATACATTCATTTGCCTCCTAATGGTATATATTTTATGTGCGTAATGTGTTTTATTCCAAAGAATAATTTCATGTTTAATTTCAGTAAAACAGATGAACACATTTGTTTTACTGAATATGTTTTGTCAATACATTGTGTTAAATGTATAATATGTCATGTCAAGTAAAATTCACTGCAGAAAAGTGTTATACTGCGATACCAACGAAATTTGAACAATCAACATTTTTTCATTGGGCCCAAGTACAAAACATCTTTATTTGAATAATATACCTTAACTATGTGGCAGTAACTGAGCCTTTTCAGTGTAAATAAAAAATCGCCATTTCTTGAGTTACATTTGGCCGATAAAATGAGAATGAGTGATCTAGCAAGGTGCGAGTCGAAGGGAGTTCCGATATTTATAAACCGGGAAATCCATCCAGGAACAGAAGACGCGCGTATTTGTTCCACAGTTTTAAACGACACCAAGGAATTTCAATGAAATTTAAAGACGAATTCTATTCATAACGCTTATCCGTGAAATACTGCTGTTTATTTTGATTTGTTTTGATTTTGGGAATTAAAATCCACCAATACTGGGACCGGAGCTTTAAAAGTGATATAATGTGCCTTTGAAAACAGCAAACCAGTTAACACATGTTAGTTAACTACAGGTAACTTCAATCCCTGAATTAACTTTATGATTAAGCACAGTTGGTTTCAGACTATATTTACAAGAAAATATATGTTGCAGTTAACATTGTAACAAGCTATACGCTTAGCAGAAAGGCGATGATTCAGATGGTGTTGAATAAGCTTCATGTATTTGTTAACCTGTTCAATTGTAATACAAACACCCCCAACTTAAAGGTCCGTATATAATGTCACGCACATATAAAAAAGAAATACATCAAACTAGCAATGACTTTAACAAAAACATTTTAAGATGTTATGAACTCTTTTAACGCCACTTTTAATTAGTTTTACCACACCGTCTTCGTTAATAATCACACGTTTAATGATGTATTCCGATTATTTTTGTCTGACCTTAAACTGGAATAAGTTGCGACCGCAAGAAAATAATAATAGATAGTAAAGAAACTGTGAGTAAAAAGAGATCATCAAAACAGGTTGCTTTTAAGAATTTGAGAAATGTGGACCTTAGTTAATAGAAACATACATTTTTGAATGAGATTTCGATGCAAATGCCTATACGACAGATGCAGAGTCCGTGGCTGAAACGTGTAAGGCTGATACAGGCTCTCCAGCGAAATATGACATTAAGCCTACTAGGTCTCCTAACAAACCGAATTCAAAATCACCGGCCACCACCGTTAGAACAGGTAAGTGGATCAAAATATGTACTGTTCATTACGCAATGTTATTTCGTGTAAATACATCTATAAAATAATGTGGGATTCGATATTCATTAAGCGCATTCATTTAACAATACTTTAGTGTGTGTAATCTCCGTTCGATATGACTTCGATTGTTCGACACATTTTTTCATAAAATCGAAAGCACTTGCCCTGGTATATTTATAATAGATGTTTTTAATATACATATTTCTTAATTCTCGCTTTGACAAAACACTTCAATGCATTCTTTTTAATACTTGTGTATTATAAACTAATAGATCTATATGTGTTGATCTGCCATTTTCAAATACCATTGCCCTAGTTTTTGCTACATTAATTCGTTAACCCCATGCAGTACAGTATTTTTCAACATCTTTTAGCAGTGCAGTGTTTGTTTAAACTGCCAATTAGGAACTCAATTAGCAGTGAAAGTCGATGATTGTCGGCCCCTTGCGGTTAACGATTTACAATAGGAATCGAGTCGCCAATTAGGCACATGCATTGCGATGCAGTGTTTGTTTTTACAGCCAATTAAGGGTTCAATTAGCCGTAGAAGTCGATGATACTCGCCCCTTGCGCTTATCAATTTATAAAAGAATTGCTATTATCGTTTGATACGTGCCCTTTAATAAATATAAATTGAAGAGATGTTCAAATAAAGAATGTTGAAAACTTTTATTCTTTTAGATATTCTTCAATTGAATCAGGATTTTCCAAAAATGGTTATTCAAACGTTGATTGTTTAAAACATTCTATTGGATATTCCGAACTTTTTTTATTATTTTCTAAAAAAGGTTAATCAAATATTTCTTAACAATTGAACTAAAATGTATTAATATATTCAATATTTATACCAATAGCGGATCCAGAGAGTGGAGTGTGGGGGCGGTCGCGCGCCACTCTAACGACCTATGATTTTTACGCCCCAAAAGCCAACTGTCCTCAATTTGTTTCGTTCGCTTCGCGCACGATTAATTTTAAACGTTATGTTAATAGAAATATGCCAAACATGCTTGAATATATTGTACTTTGAACAAACGTCGACACTTTCAATGATTGTCCATCGGTTTAACTTAATTTGATTCCTATTTCAAGTAGTCGATGTTTTGGCTTGTTGCAATTATATAATAAAACAAGTTGGTTACGATACTTTCTTTACATCACAACCGTTTTGACTCCAGAAATATGTGTGAAAAGATGAACTCTGTTGCGCCTGGTAGAGTGACATACACCAAAAACATTTTTGAAAATATTTATCCTACCATTAGGGCTGCATTAGCCGTATAAACTACCCATCGAATAAACGTAGCTTTATTCGACGGGTGCTGAATAAATCTCGCACGCACAATTCATTGGGTCAACGCTTGGTTGCTGTTTCGTGCGTTATTTTCCGAAGTTTTCACTCGCTTTTCTGTCCTATATGTTTGATCTGTAAAATATTCTTTAAACATGTTGTAGACAATAATCATCTCTGCCATTTAATTCAACATTGAAGTACTGCAATATCGCGAAAAAAGTAATAACATAAACCGTCGTCAAATTTCGAAATCAGGACAGCATAAAATCAAAATGGCGGACAATGCCGGGCAGTTTATAAAAACGATTTTCATTGTTTTATTCTTCAAACAAAAACATTTTTATAATGATTTACGAGTTTTAAATAATATAAGAAGAATAATTGAATCAGGAACAATATCTCGATTATGTTTCATTTTTCTGATTCAAGCAGTGGTTTTCAGGACTATTTGATGCAACTTAAAAGAAGCTTCCATAGCGACGAAACAAAATAGCAAGATAACCCAATGTATTAGTTATTTCAAAGTACGGAAAGAATCGGTTTTTAATATGAATGTCAAAATTCTGTGTTAACCATTGAAATGGTAGGATAAATAGAATACTAGGATTAGTGTTGAATATAGCTCAAGTTTATCCTGCTCGGCTCAAAAATCTAAAATCACGAGGCTTGCCGAGACCTATCTCAGCCTCACAGGATAAACTTGAGCTATATTCAACACTAACCTAGTATTCTCTATATATTTACTTCTTGCTTGCGTATTTATTGCATTAAACCTAATCTTGTAGTACCTTTAATCATATGTGCTTTTAAACATTGGTAAAATATAGCCATACACATTAATTACACAGTTTACTACATGACTCTCATCGTTGAGCTAATATCAGTTCTCAAGATATGTTTTTACCATTTAATTTTTTATAATAAACGATAAAAATATTTGAAGGAAGTGTGGTGACATTGAATCAAAGGTAAAATAATAAGGTTTGGCATATTGTTCGAGAATAAACTAGTGCGTGTTGTTGTCATTGATATAAAATAGCCATGTCGATACGTCAATTATATCCACGCAGTATTCTAAGAATTAAAATAAAAATATACTTAATATCGCAACATATTAAAATAAAACATTATGCGCGTATTTCGACACGGTTTGCAAACTGTGCGTGATATTTATGCAATTCGCTTCGCAATAAAACGGATGTATTATATTTTTGTTTTAGACAACCATTCCCTTTCTCTATTATAAAATTTATTAGACATCCTTATATAAATTAATTAACTTAAACATTTTTGAGTCTGTTACACATTTCAAAAGACTTAATAAAAGTTTACAGGCGAAAACGTCGCAAGTTGTTAAGACGCGTGTCAGGCAAATCTATCTGTTACATTCGTAGTGAAAGAAAGGTGGCACATGTAAAGCAACGTTTTAAAAATATATCACTTAAAACAAAAAATAGAAATACAATAAATACATAATTACTTTGTTATTGACGTTCAATGATATAGCGCTGTCAATTTAAACGCGTTGCGCGGATGACTAATGTCGGGAACGCCATAACGAATTGGTACACAGCCAGTTTCACATACAGTAGTAGATCTCTAGGAGTTAGAAGTTAATAATTCTAGAAGATCTAGTGTATGTTATGTTCTTAATATAACTATTGCGACAAATGCTTCGTGAAATCCAGCAATAATGTCATTCAGTAATAGTTTAACAGTTAACATTTTTATAATCATAATAATAAGCTTATGTTTTTTTTTGTTTTCATATCAATTAAATTCTTGTATTTAGCTAACATACTGCATAATTTATATGAGGTAAATCCCGGGGTCTCTGACTTCTGTAGTTTTTATTGTATGACAGACAGAAAGCTCAGGGTTCAAGTTAGAACCGTCCCTCTGATGCCCATGTGGACCACGTTGAAGAAGAGTCATTACGGAAGTCCAGTATTATCAATAGGGATCATGCCCTCGCCAAGATAAAGCGACGATTTACAGTTTAAGACAAAACAGGTGGTTGCAGAGTAAAAAGGCTTGTGAACACAGAATTGCTGCTCGGTTACCGCCGTAAAACAACATTAAATAAAAGCTGCATCTATCCATTAACTTAAGAAACGTACCTGTTTTTGCCAGTTCGATTAACGAATCTTGTTCCTCTGACACCGTTGGAGGACCTGCTGTTGCCACACCGGTTAACGGAACTTCTTCCGCAGGCACCGTTGGAGGACTTTTAACCTCTTAAATAAAATAACAGGAGGCAAATTTTGTTTGAAAGATACTAAACGGTTGAAAGATACTAAACGGTTTGTGTATTTACTTTTTTCTTGGCCTTTTTATGATTACTTTTTGGGCCAGGTAGTTTTACATATTGTAGTGGTGTGGCATCATTCATTACTACTGATAAACAGCTTCAATAAAACTGATGCTGCTGTTTTTTCGTGCAGATTATGCTTCCTGAGGGATATCCCTTTAGACCTTATCCACTGGATTAAAATCGACAATGGCAGCCGGGAAAATGCCCATTTAAGAATTATACCCAGTATAGGGATCGACCCCGCGACCACCTACTTGAAAGATGCATGTTTTAGAACCCCTCCCTAAAACGGTTACGTACTTCTTAAACCAAATCTTGGATCAGCCGCTGTAGAAAAACAGAAGTTGTTATACGCAGTTGTGTTTGCGAGTGAAGCTGTTTTAAACTGGCAAGTACTGATAAACCAAGCTTAGTAGTTGTAATGACAGCCGTGAATCATTGTCGAAAACAATTAAATCAATAAAAAGCTTTTGCTTATACCCATAACATTCGAAACTAAGTAATATGAAACAAATACCGTTGCAATATTTACCTCTGAATACAGATATACATATGGTGAACATGATTGCGATAACACATTGCAGCGCGAGAAGAGCAATCCCAGCATTTTCAACGGCCGCTAGCCACTGGCATGAATCTGGAAAATGATTGCCATTGAACTTTTGTTTTTCAAGGTTGACATTTAGAATTTTGAAAAACGCATAAACAATATAATTCAATTGTGTTATACCTTATTATGATATTATAAGATACAGGGTGTTTTGCTGCCCAATACGGGAAATACGGGACAGTCAGCAGATTTATATGGGGCAAGACGCTTGACTTAATGGGAAGGCTGGAAACTTGTTGGAGGTGTAATATAACGTATTGTGTTGGATTTAAATGGGACAAATTCTTTTTTGGGGGCGAATATGGTGAATCAACACTGAGTAGATTTTACCATTCCCTGAAGCACTTCTGGAAATTAAACAGCATGGTCTGTTTCTTCTATTGAAAATTGATGATAGTTAAGGACACAAAAATAACGTAATTAAAATACTACGCAAAAATCACATAAAATGGAAAAGGTTCAAATGTCGCGAGCATTTGTCATCGCAAATATTAGCTAAATATAATCTCTCACGGAAGAAGTGATTTACAGTGCTCGATATGCGCACGAAAAATGGTAATCATTTCCTAAATCTACATATTTTTGCGTATATCGATGCGTTTTGTAATGTTTATGTCACACTTTTATACGAAATCCATGTATTATGATACGGACTTGAAATATCGGCATCTAATATAAAATGCCAATTGCCTTGAATGTTAGCAGATCCTGGCCAATATTTATGCGGTTGCCCTTACACAAAACCAATCACGTGTAGCTAAGTTGTACACTGAACTTAATAAACAAATAAACCTTTACCTGGTTCAATGTAAGCGTTCCATGCTCCTAGAATGCCATTACCCACAGACAATGCAACTTCTATGAAAAGGAATGAAATTTTCCCATACTTCAGCCTTTTCTCGGTCAACATGAAACACTGTTTTCCTTTTACATGTAAATTGCAACATCCCACTGCAACAAGATTCATTTGTCAATGTCACTGTTCACATAATACTAGTTCTTTGAATTAAACGTTGTTAAATAACAACGACATCGGTTTGCAAATAAACTAGATGTATTACAATCCAGTTTAAAATTCGCACTCACCCCAGATTAGAAGACTAGCGCTGTAAATGACTACAACAGCGGCCAGTGAAACGAAAACAGTAAACACGGTTTCGGCACGTTTCTTGATGTTTTGATCTAAAAAATCAAACAGTTTACTCTTACAAAAAAGTGCTATGATATGCAAACGCCTCTAACAGTTACATATATAAATATACGAATAAATATGTTAGATGTGACCCCATTGAAAGGCACAATAAAATTACAAACATTGTTTTGAAATTGCTGTGTGCGATTACGTCTAATTTGAAGAAAAGAACAGAAAGATTTTTTTCTGATATGTCAACTAGTTCAACAAAAAATATTACAAATAATGGGCTGAAGATGTTTGCACGAATTATCTTAACAATGGAATATTGCTAAACTTATGTTCGCTGAAGTAAATGTACGATAAAAAAGCAAAATAACCTATGTAACAAGATTGAGTGTGTTGTTTATCCTTCTTATAATGGTCTCTCTTGATAGAAAAAAATGTTAATTTCTTTTTTTTTGCAACTAAGAGTTAAAGTTTTAGGTAAAATTCGCCACCGTCACTTGGTAAGATGTCAAATGCACCATCGAATTATCGAAAGCAATATTATACATGTCCTGGTTGTCAAACCTGTGTTAAGCAGCTACCAAAGGGAAGCACAAAAAGTGGCTTCTTAAGGCAGGTGGCTACTTAGCGGAGGTGAATGCCAGAACAAAAAATGTTTGGGAACATTCTGTTTGGCTGCTTAAGACCGGTTGGCTGCTTAAAGCAGCTGACCTTCAGATGCTCAAAACATAAAAACATGAAAAATGAAATAAAATTAACGGTGAATACTGGTCAAGTCATGTTCAGTGGAGAAGTCCATTATTACTAACCCCTTAATTCAAGTGAGAAAGTTGACAAAATTGTTGGTTAAACATCGTTTTTCTTTGCATAATCTACTGCGTTACTAACGCAGTAGCCGTTATGTTAAGTAGGAATATACCGATGGCAGAAAAGCGAATTGTCCGTTTTCAATGAAAAAAAGTAAAAATATGTAGGGTATAACCGTTATTTTGATATCTAACAACTATTATATGTATTTGAAGATATATTTTGAAATATTGATTTTCTAGTATATTCTGGCGGTGAGCTGTTTAAATAGAGGTAAACGCTGACTCAGGTTTGACTGTAAGTAGGTTTTCTACAACGTTTACTTTTATATTGTAAACTAATGTAAGTATTTTATTATATAATTTAATATTCATAATAATAACTAAATATATATATATACACTTATAATGCCCGCAAAAGTTGTTAAAAAGTGAATATACTCGTAAATTGTTCCATAAAGGAGTTTTTAAAGATAAGGGTGTAAATTTTCTTTAAAAATCGTAATATGTTCTTTAAGTCTCTTAATAAAGCATTTTTGTAACATAATTTGTTTTGTACACAACCTGGTCTTAAAGTTTATAATATTTTATGGTTGATAATATTAATGTGCACGTTGATAAGTATTTTGAATGGTGCCGGGCTGGTTTTGAGAAATTTAAGTAGGCTACCAAGTTACCCACTGACATGAGATAATTTTTAAAAATGATCCACTTATATAGTAGATGCTGTAGCGAAAGCGTAAAAATCAAAATGAATTCACAAATCGGAACATCTGAAAGGCCCAATTTTTTTATATATGTTTCATTGAAAACATCACTGCTTATATGTAGGCACTCAAATAAGAATATGCATTTTTAGGTAAACATATCCAGGTCAATTACTATTTATCTAAATGAATGTTAAGTATCTATCATGGCATAAGATATAATAAGTATAAGCATAAAGTACTCACTTGAAAACACAAAACCATTGTATGTGTTTACACTTCTTGTGGAAATCCGAAGTGTAACGTTCAAATCACCATCGCAAGTAATAAAATCCAGGCTTCCTTTTTCAAGCGACCATTTAAAACGAAACAGAGGGCCATCGTTGCTTATATCGGTTTTTCCTTTCACCTCGTGCTGAAACAATCGACATGTTTTGCACCACCCGTTACTGGAAAAGTGCAGGTTTCTATGTTTAAACAGCTACGGCCTTTAGTCGTCCAAGATACATTTCACGCGCCTTATCGCCTTATTTTAGGTGCTAAAAAGTACCAGACAATAGCCTAAATATTGTCGTCCCAAATGTCTAATACGGTTCAGATATCACAACCTCTGACCTCTCAGTCATATCAAAATTCTTGCACAATGTTGCAAAAACGAATCCAAGTTTTACCGACATGAACCCGGTCCGAATGGCAGAGACTATGGTCGGATTGAACCGACTGCAACCCCCAAAAAGAAACTCGGAAACTATTGTGATTCCACAATATATTATCTATACCATCGGGATTTGTGACATCTGTTGACGATTTGATTTTGTCTAGTTGTCAAATTCAGTTCTTGTCGTTTCACATTTTAAATCTAGAAAATCACGTCCTCTTGGCGCGTTATTTACGTCATTTAACGCACCGGTGTTCTGCCTTGGGATGGAATCTCACCCATCTTGAGTGACACATAACTATTAAATACAGCGTTTTTAAAAATTATAATGTATTGTTTTATCATATGAAATATATGCGATTGTGAATTTCAACAACAACTATATACATTTTGTACTCACCCCATCAACTGTTGCATTGGTCACTTCTGGTCTAGGATACATGCCTCTGCATTCTATCGTAAACTCTTTGCGGTTTGCCGTGCAGTTACTTGGTAGTGCTGTACATGTAAATCATTTTACTTTTAAGTGGTTTGTGATAATAATTGTTTTTATAAAGACTTACTTGTTAGTATACCTTTAAATGATATATATATAAAATAAATATATGCATCGTATAAATTTATTATATAAACTTTAACTTATCTAAAACAAATGTGCACATTGAAATAAAAAAAAACGACAACAAGAACAACAACAACGTAAAGCATTGTATAATCATTGCCTATACCTTCAACGAGCAAAGTGAAATTGACCGCATCCCCTTCACCACTGGTGTACGTGTACGTAGCCTCATCTGTCACATCCGTATTCCAAATGTCAAACTTAATAGTCCCGTCCCTAGCATAAGTTCTATATTGATTCCTCGTAGTTTGTTCTATAGTGTTGATAACAATAATATCACCATTTTTTGAAAAATTAAACAAGGTATACGGTGTTATATGAGTATCGAAGACGCTCAGCGATGTTTTACTTGCTATTCGGCCATACAGCTGAAATGGGTTTGTCATGTTAAATGTGGGTGCTCCTGAAACAAACAAGATATAATTAAAATAAACATTTACTATACTATTGTTTAATGTTTTTGTTTTGTTGTTTCTTTGAACATGATATTTTTTAAACCTTGATTAGTAAACATAACACGTGTTTATTTAAATAGACACATATCAATGTCTTACCTTCGGTTGTGCATACGCAAAAGATAAACACTAACGCCTGTTTTATTGTGAAACCTGAAAATAAACATTGATTAAATAATTGTTTGATAAACTGTGACAAACTTTCGGACACGTGTTTGGTTATTTTAAACATACTCTTGATTCTAATAAACATTCGTTACTGATGAACTAATTTCTGGCGTGCTAATGTAATACTATTTTCATTATTGAAATGCTCTGATTTTAGGTGATACCCGTTTGCTCGAGATGGTTCCATTCGTTATGTAATAAAACGCATTTGGTTATGTATATAATTATGGCCAATTCAAACAGAAGTCAGTATCTGAATGTCAATCTCTGGTATGCTTATGACAGAATGACGTTCATTGATCTAAAATAACACACTTTGCATTAACTGCTATAGTTTGCTTAACTAACTGCCAAATGATTTTAATTTGTTGTCATCGCTCTACAACATCCACTTTGAGTGATTTTATGCTTATGTTTATTGAATATAAATACCAGAAGGTCATAGACTTATGCAGCAATTTTACAATATTTACATACACAAATGGCAGAGGGCAGTAAAAGTACACATCCTAATACATAATAAGATAAATGTAATAGAACATCAAGATAAACAAAATAGGTCAGTGTCGTATATACAAAAATCTTGGAACATATTTTAAAAGCATAACTAATAAAGCAGCCAAGTTTTTGCAAGAGACAAATATTATTAGAATTTAACACGTCAATAAACTAAAACATATCAGGACTTTTCCAGTAATGTGGTGGTACGATTTTCCCCCAAGATTTAAATATAAACTACATTCTGAGACAACATAACAGTTATCTTCTAAAGTTGTACATACATGACATTTTCCTTCTCAGAATTTGCAGTTTGGTTTGGCTTATGCCATCTTTCAGTTTCAATACGCAATATATGTGATGTCACACCTTATTGAGACACATTAATTCTAAATTTACTAATACTCACAAAATCTAAATACGGTTGAAACATAAAGTTTTAATTTGTTTACACAAATACGCACGACTAAATTTATCAATCTTATTTTCCAATTTGGTATGAACTGCACACTTATATCCGTTTAACTAACATCAGAAATTGTTTGATATCCCCAAGCATCTAAAATCACTAACGGTTGTAATAAATGTTTTAATAGTGAACACAAATTGGTACATGCAGGTTTATCTATCGTATCATTCCGTAAGGTATTATAAACGATCTTAATATACTTTTGATCATCTGATTGCATTATCTTAATCCAAAACATACCAATATTATAAAGTGGTTGACACTGTATTGGTTTTCTACCGTATTCACTTTATAAAAATCATTTTGTGTGCACTTTTTTACACCCAGTAATTATTTACCAAATTGTAAAATTATTCTTTCTACTGCACAGTCATGATTAACTCCCCATACTTCACTACCATAATAAAATGCAGATATCACTAATTCATCTATTAAATCAAGTTTGTGTTGAACATCAATTTAAATAAATACTTTTTAAAATTAAAAATAGGTTTTAATGATTGTCCAGCCAATGTTGACTGTGCCTTAGAAAAAGAACACCATGTTGTAAAACTACTCCAATGTATATACACTTACTAACAATGTTACATGTAATTCATTCGCCAGCATAAGTTAAACTAGTATTATTGTGTAGACTACCTCCTTTTCTAAAATACTTTGTTGTTTTATATTAATTACAGTAAGTTTCCACTTTTGACAATACTCATACAACACATAAATAGTATGTTGTAAATGATCAGCATTATCAGCAAAAAGTACAATACCATCAACATATAATATTGAAAACATTTTCAAAGTATTTAAGTCTATACCATTGACACCTATCTGAATAAACGTTTCTTCAATATCATTAACACACACAGAAATGGGGATAAGCACTTCCCTTGTCTAACATCAAGATGACAATCAAATGAGTTACTAAGATTGTTAGATTGCTTAACTCTAGATCTAACAGATGCATACATAGATCATACACTATCTACATGTAACATTTTGCCACGTATACCTAGTTTAATTCATTTTAACCCTAAACTATATTTATCGACATGATCGACATCTCTGCTTAAATCTATTAAGCACAATACAATTATTTACTTTTACCAAGCTTGTGATTAATCAAGCCATGTAAAACTAAACTTGTATCAACCGTACCCATTTAGGATCTTAATCCAGCGTGTGCCTCAATATAATCATTATTATATGCAGCCAAATTAAAGAAGCGAGTATTACGAAATATTGTTAATAAATACCCATTGCTGTATGTGTACCGATTCGAAGAAAAACTAAGACTTTGTCGATGAATGTGAATAATACCCCAAACACCACTTTGTCACAGACAGGTAAGTTAGTTAACATTTAGACAAATAGCGGGCTATGTTCAAGCGGTTATGATTTAGCATTTAAGACACATTGACACTGAACATAAAGGAGCGTTTATGCACTTCAATCACTGTTAGATACCGATTATCCTATCACAACATCTACAAGTATATATTTCTTCGATTTTGCAAAATTATGTAGGGTACAATAAAGGCTCATTGTCCCCAAGAGTGTGGCACATTCGCTAATATCTCAACCGATGACGCTTTAACTTACCATACATCTTTTCCGCAGGTATTGTGTTTCACGTGGGAAACTGTTTGTGTTAAAAATAACACAGACACACGGATTACGACCAACACATCATTGGACACAGACACCGAAGAAATTCATTCATCTTGCAGTTGCCTGTACAAAGTAAAGAAAATACATTGTATTATTAATTTTATATTTAGGCTAATTTTAAATTGATTTTTTTCATTAGGACGGTTTTGATAATTATGATACCACATTATAAACTATAGAAAACGAAACTGGTGGAATTGCATTTACCGTTTCGTACCAGTATTGTACAAAATGTACTCATTAATCTTTTCTAATTGTTCACTCAATATAAAAAGAAATTAAAAGTTAAAGTGTATGTGAGGTTAAACTGATAAAACAAAAATCTATCAAAGAACAGAGCATTGTTTATTATGCGTTTGTTTGTAAACGAGTTGATAAAATAATGATTTGCAACAACGTTTTTAACGCAATGTTTGGCGTAATCTAGGGTAGTAAAAGTCACAAACACTGATTCATTCTATTTGCCAAAATATTTATTTTGTTAATAAGAGTGTCTAATGTTTACGAAATAATTGACATCAACAATCACGCATGGTTGATACGTAAGTAATAAACGACGTTGTGTAATACAAATATATGTTTTCCATCGGCTTTCCTTCAATAATTTGTTGTGTTCTTGATTACTAGTATATACGGCTTGTTGATTGGTTGGCTTCTATCGAGGTATGTTGTGTTAGTGAAAAGTAAAACAAAATACATGTATGGCAAAGTCTTTTGAGACGCATATAGTGCTATCCTGCACATTAAGGTATCTTTTTGGTTTTACAAACTTTGCTTTTACGTAAGAATTTACTGTTTGTTTTTCGGCTTTTTTATGCTTTGGGAGATTGTTTTGAAAAGCAATCAGTAATATCAGAAATTGCATTGATATCTCGTATATTGGTACTTATTAGTTGACCAACTGGCCATGCATCAGCGACTTTCTGTCGGATATAAGCAGTAAAAAATATCCAACATTTATCTCTGGTACAGCATTGTTCTCCAAATGAACTTATATGTTGATTAAAAAAACTTATTTTTTCAATTCAATTCAAGAATTTATTCAATGTAATATAGGCCTCCGGCCCAAAATACAAACACATACACATAATAATAAGCAACATACATGTATGAAGAGAGTTGTGAGAAAAACCAAACAACAGTATATTTTACAGTACAAATGTAATTACAGTGTACATTTAACTGTCTTAACAGATTCGTTTT
>Ga0224511_10001506_pt1 | contig 14210 bp, 11 predicted proteins | sample SF_May12_sed_USG_2_FD_169988 | JGI IMG/M metagenome (GOLD analysis project Ga0224511, IMG submission 169988) | Sediment microbial communities from San Francisco Bay, California, United States - SF_May12_sed_USGS_8_1 | ecosystem: Environmental > Aquatic > Marine > Sediment | place: USA...
GAAATCATGGATTAGTCAGTGCAGGAGTGGATTTACATCTGTCCCACTAACTCACATCCCTTATTACCTAAAGCCCTTTTTCGGCAATTGTGTATGTTCTTAGACGGAACCCAAAGCATCTATTCAACGATATTATTCTGCTCGTAGTAATTGCTTTGGCCCCACACAATTCCTGAAAGTTGAGATAGGCTCTACATCATGAACAGGGCTCGAAACTCTGTCCATCAGAAATCTTTTCTGTTCCCTCGGCTACACCGAGTGGCCTAGAACAACGAGTCGCTGTTCCTTAGAAGCTGTCAATCTTCTCAACATAATGAACGGCAAAAGCGCTTTAAAAGATAAACATTAAGAAATGGCAAACTGGGACAAAAAAAACTTGATGCATGAAGGTAAATAAGTAAGAGATCATGTCACTACGTTATGTGCCAGGCTTTTACTTAACGACTTCACTTTTTTAGATCCGTTCCGGTGCCAGACTCAGTATTAACAGTGATCAATGTTCCTGCATGATAGGAGCGCAGTTTTGTTTGTATCCAGAAGGTTTGATAAAAATCACTTTGAAGAGTGACCCGTGCTGCATGTGTTAATTTTTAGTTAAGATCAGCCGTCTTCCTACTGCACCTTTGTGAATAATCATATTCCCCATAGATGGAGGATGCCTCTACAGTTTGCTTCCTATCATCCAAACTTCTCTCACAGTTCAGATGGTATGAGGAGTAAAGTCATTGAGAGACACCACCCCCCTGCTAGATCCCCTGCTCCGGAATTGGTTGCCCGTCTCCAAGTTTCATTTAGTTCGAGTCACCTATTGAAAACATTCTCAGCTGATTGATAGAACTGAGCATAATACATTAATATCTGAATAACAGAAAGGGATTTAAAAACCAGCCTCATAGTTTAATTAGTGAAATACTATGGACAGAATGCGCAAAGCTGAAGCTGACTGAAGCGGTGTTATAGTGATTGCACCACCCGCCATGATTGGCTCCATCTCCACATAGCCATGTAACATGACCACCGGTGCTGTATACTATAACGAGATGATAACCGAGTGTCCATGCATTATATCACCCGGTTCACGTGGCCTGCTTTCTCTGCGGTTCTCTTGTGACTCCTCCATACACTGTACACCGTTCATTATTCGGCAAGATGAAAACAGTCAAGTTTTCAGACCGTGCCAATCATGAGACTTCCTAGGTACAGCTGTACATGTCTATTTTTTAGTGTAACCATTTCTTCTTGGTATGCTAACAGCTGAGGAGGTGATACATTTTTGTAATTGTAGTCATACTATTTATGATTTTGTGATGATTTGTCTGAGTCTATGGTGAGACGTTTGCCTAGGTACCTTATCCTCTAGAGAAGACAACTATTTTTGTCTTTCTGTTTTTGTCGCTTGTGGACTATATATTGTCTCAGAACACCTTACCCTGTAAGAAGTGCAGTTGGCAGTACTGACTGAGCTTGGTTGTCCAGCTAAATATTCATGTGAGTGCATGTCATGCTTAGCAACAGAAAATGACTTGGTACTATCTATTGTATAGTTTTTTACCAGTTGAGTTGTGAGAAAAGCGTTTCTATGATAATGGGAATATTAAAGGTTGACTGAGGAGACACCGTAGCGTGGGCGCGCTCGATTATACTTTTGGACTCCGCCTCCCTGCACCCTCATCTTTTAAAAACTGCATAGCGAATTGTGTATTTACAGAAAAGTGGTTAAAACATTCCTTTATTTTAATTTTTATCCTTTTCACGTAATAAAATAATTTAACCTCCTCAGCGAAATTCACCACCCACCCCCGGTACGCCAAAAAGCTAGATCGTCCGGCTAATCAAAGTTTAATTGCTAAAAGGGCTCTATCGGTCACGCGACTCTGGTTACGTGGACACATCTAGGAAATCGCCGTGGGTGGTTTGGATTTCGATTGAAATCATCATTCGACTTTGAGTCTGTGCGTTTATTAGACACCTTTAGTTTATACCTCTAACTGGCGGTAAAGAACACGTCAAGATGAAACAGGTGTTACTATTGCTAGCCATTACGTCTGTCATCCACGCTGGAAGTAAGTTAAACTAACAAAAGTACGTAAATAAACGCAGTAAACTGAGTAAGGAGTAACTACTAACTAGTAGTAGTAGTAGTAACTGTAACTGCTAACTGTAACTGTAAGTAACTGAGTAAGTTACTGAGTCTTACAGTTACACTCAGTTACTCTTAGTTACTATAGTTAGTAAGAGTAACAGTAACTACTCACTCAGTCAGAGTCAGTCATTAACTAAGTGCTTAACTAAGTACTAAAGTACAAACTGTAACTAGTACTAACTTCTAGTTCTAGCACCACTACCAGATACGACTACGAGACAGTAGGGTAGTGTGTACTAACTGAGTACTGAGGAGACAGTAGTACTAGTAAGTAACACTACCATATTTCAGTGACAGAAGGTCACTGAGTGAATATTATATGTCATTATTTGGCAGGGATGTTTGATACTACTGTAGTTTAGTAGCACCAATAGAGTAGAGTTGAACTCTGAAAATTATACTGTGCTCACTACTGTCACTCAATCAATCACTTACGCAGTGGGTAGTACTGTGTAACTAGTAGCAAAGTCGTATTACTATAAGGACCAGTCACTAGCGGTGTAGCTGCGGGACTGACACCTTTGCTCATGATTTTGTGTATACAGTTGCAAGTGCATTATATCTGTGTGGTATTGCTAGGAATAAGTGCAGGTGGCACAACGGTGACATCAACAAAAAGTCCAGGAATAACAACAAATCAACAATCACCAACAAATACGAGCACAGCAGCAACAACAACATCTCTGGGACCAACAACAACACAAAATCTGACCATCACGACAACCACATCTTTAACCACTGCGTCAACAACACATTTGCCTAGCACCTCAACCGCACCAACATCGACCATAACTACACCATCTGGTAACAAAACAACAACCCAAGGCCCTACTACAACAACAACGACAACAACAACAACAAATACAACAACAACAAATACACCAGCCAAAACATCTGTAAGTCCTCCTTTGTTGGTTGATGCTTCTAGTCAGTTCATCCAATGCCCACCCTTCATACTTTCCCGTGAGCAGTCGCACTATATTACACAGACAATGTATCTTCTGTAGAAAGTAATTACAACAAAGGCTAGCTCGAGCTCAACTTTTATCCCTACAAGGAAGTTTGATGGACTTTCCTTTGTTGGAGGCATAATCCTAGCTACAGGTAAGGCTTTAGACTTGTTGACCTATGAACTGATCTCATTTTAGGAAAATTACCATCCGCTCATGGTTCTTCACGCTATGCCGCCACTGGTTATGAATAAAAATTTAGCTAAGTAGTCAGGCAACTTTACCCTATATGGGAGAAATGAAATAATCACGCAACCACACAGCTGATACATGTCTATCACACAACCAGCGTACAGTCTGAAACACAAGCGTTACACTGTCCTTTATACAACTAACATGAAATCATCGTCCAACCTCAACACCCTTTCTCCTGCAGCTGGCTGTGTCAGGACAGTTGGAAAATCGGACTCACTTAAAATAGTTCTCTGACTTGATTCTTTTGATTTTGCCAAACAACGAATGCGTGTTAAAAATGTTTCCTTTCTATTACTTGTTTCGATTAGTCTGCTCAGCCCAGAGGTCTTCACACAGGGGAGGGGGCTGGTGACCATTTCAGGCCATATAAGGAAACCAACTCAGTTGGAGCAGGGCTCTAAAGCTGCTGCCGAACTCAAAGGATACTGTAGTCTGGAAAGCGATGTTAAACTCAACACAGGGCTGATCCACTGGGTCCCCATGGATCGAACTGGGCTGAATCGGGGGTAGTGGCTCTGGGCCGAATCAAAAGTGTGATCAGCTTCCATGTATCTATCTATGCGGTCCCTAGTAATATCCAGATAATTCACACAAATGGTCGAGGAGACTGTGTCCAGTAAAAAGATTTTTGCTGCTAAATTTCTGGGTTACCGAGTTTGACAAAACCAGTCTGATCATCCGAGTAGCTATACAGTTTACAGTTCCTAAAACATGGGCTCTATCGGGGATCAAAGCGTGCAGACTAGTGATATTGTGTCATTAAATATACAGCCGGATTTCAGTGAGTGAGATATCTTTTGTATGATTTGCTGATAGGTAGTGTGACTCACTATCAATTTGGATTGGCCCATACACTGTTTGACTTCCTTGAGATAAGTAGAAACCTTTGTGCACTCCAAACCCTTTTAGCAATAGCCCGAGTCTGGAACAGCGATTTTTCATCCTGCCTACTTGTCACATCGTGGCGGTTTTTTTCTAACGTGGATGTTCTCTCGCTGATGGCCAAATTCAAACTTCACACCTTTTAGTAGAAAAACAACCCGCAAGGAATTTGAAATCCATTTAAGTGTCAGAGTTTGTTGATAAAATAATGGTCTGGTACCTTATAAGACTGTCTGTTTTACAATCTGCAGTATAAAGCATTTTTGACCTCATGGATAAAACCCCAGTCGTTTTATCGATGCTGGCCAAATTTTTTCTCCATAAAAATTCAGAAAGAATGTCATGTGATCTTGTGATCATGTGATCTTATATATTGCAGGTTTGCTGGTACTCGGCTTCGTTGGATTTAAATGCTTTATGCAGAAACGGGGCAAAGGCCGTAACTATCAGACTCTGTAAGCGTGCGCTCGCTCACCCCGTGATTCGCTGATTGAACGGCTGATTCGTTACCAATTCTAGTGGTTGTATACTGAGAGACACATTCCACAGCAAAACAAGCGTCCGCTGACCACCAACCTGTTCTGAGATGAAAATTTCTTCTCACCAGACCCCATCCAAGGATAAGAGCAAATCTCTACTTTCTGTAATGCTTCTTGCTAGCACCTCTCAGCCTGTCGTAATGTAACAGCTTTGCTATTTTTTATATTGTAATTTAAGTGTCCATTTTTTTCCTAAGGAGTTATGGCGGAATTGGAGGACTCTCTCCTATCTGAACTCGCAGTAACCTGACAATCAACTACGTGCACTCACTATACATAGTGTCAACTCTATATATCTACTTGTGATTTGTTTTTATTAATGTTTCCTTTGACATACATGGTGCACGACATATTTTTCTGTAAAACTGCCATAGATGATGTGGGTTATTTGGTGGAGATATACATAATAAAGCCCCAGTGATTTGTCACAAAGCTGTGAGCTGTGCCTGTAAATACATTTTTATGTTGACTAACTACTGGTGATCATAAAATCTAGCCCCTTACTCACTAACCACTAACTGTATACATGGCCATAGTGGATACAGCGGGGCATAGCGCATTGATCTGTTTACTCAGCAATGATCTGTCGAGTAACTAAGGTGTATACTATATGGCCTAGTTTGGTGTCTAATAACACATCAAATGGCGAATGTTGATAACGGGAGATGATGATGCATTCAAAGTACAAAGTGTGGAGTGGGTCAGGGAAATGAGCAAATGGTACAGTCATTGACTGTGCCATTTGTACACAGACCGCGTGGCTAGCAACTGAACTGGCCGTTTTGTTGAATCTGAAGATCGGGTAGGCAGCATGGGCCATACCTCATCATCAATTTTGAGAACATCGTAAAGTAGATAAACACTGGCCAGGATAGTGAACTACTAAGTCTTCAATGGTCTATAATGTAGATCATTGATGATTTAGTGGTTTTACATAATCTACATCTAGTCTACATTCTCTACCTAAGCCATGAAAATTCAAGAAAAAAGCCGTGATCGAGTGCGCAGAGTTGTCTTTTCGAGTTGTCTTTCCTTAGTAGGATAGTCTCTAATAACTGATAGATTCATCAGATTGTCTAAACCTGTAAATGGCCGTAAATTGGAGAGAATAACAAACAATATTCATACTAAACGGGCAGACATTCACTAAATTGGTAATATGTTACATTTATATGCACCAATTTGTTTGCGATTTGTACAGTAATAATCACGTGACCTATGGGCGGTATCTTTCTGCTGAAGATTTCCGGCGTTTTCTGATTATCCGACTCCAAGTTCCGAGTACAGGAACAAACTAAATTATTTGTATTATATCTGTTGCGTGCTGTTTGGATCGAGCTTGTTGGACAATCGCTGGACTATAAGGTATGCCGACGATGTAGAAATCCACCAGGGATCGTCGTACTCAGACTGACCGACAATGAATATGACTTTTGACTGCGAGTGCGAGTGGTCAAACTCAAAGTCAAACTCAAAGTCAGTGGAGTGAGTGAGTGACGAGTGAGAGTGACAAGTCAAACATTCACATAACAAGAACAACACACAACAGTTCACACTTTACCGTAAAGTGTGAACTGTTGTGTGTTGTATTTGTTATGTGCATGTTTACGAGTTCCCTCACACACAGTAGGACAGTCACGCGCGTCACAGTCATCTGTGATTGACTTGGTCCTAAATCTGTCATAGTTATAAGTTAAGCTATACTCAGAGGATCGCCCTCTGTCGTTGTGCAGCTGTGTACTAACTAAGTCTAACTTAGCTAGTTAGTAACTTAGAGTTAGAGTTAGAACTAAAACTAGAGTAAGAGTAACTACGAAGAGTAAGACATTAGAGAGAGCGAGTGTCTCCCAGCTTTGCCTTCATTAGTTCATGAAATGAATGTTCAGTCATAGTCTATCATACATGTTTCATCCATGCTGACTCGGTGACTGTGAGTATGACTCTTAGTCTTAGTCTCATTGTGTGCGACTGAGTCCGAGGCTGAGGAGTGAGGTGAGTTTTTGGGTCACCAACCTTAGTCCGGATTCATCGGACGGATTTTGTTCAGCAGGGTTGATTATTTTGTGACAGCAGTGATACTAATACTGCTGTGTAGACCATATTGACTAGGCTTGTACTATTATTGGTAGTTTTTATTTTTAAGAAAACTAGTAAAAACTGTGTATGGCTAGTAGTAGTATACCTGTAACTGTAAGTCTGTAACTATGATGTTTGAGTGTGAGAGTGAGAACGGGTCTGTCAGTAGCCCAGTAATTAACCCGGTAACTAACCTAGTAGCCTTATTTAATTTACATGAAAAATTACGAAGAGTTTGAAGTTAATAAAACCGAAACCAATACCAACTCGCCTGCTTCGCCATCTATGACATAGTCGGCAAAAAGACAAAATAAATCACCGTAAGGTTTTCAATTCCACTAACAATCACTGGCTTGGGTGGGCTACTTCGGAGTGACCTCACAGCACCCCAGTTAGGAACCCAAAGTCATTCTTAGCCTTGTAGAGGTTTATTAAAAGATTGGCGACCACTGAAGAATGATCTTATGTTGATGATCACTTGGGTCAGTGTCACAATAATTCGGTAGTCATTCAGTACCCATTTACTGACTATCATAGATAATGAGTCACTAAGTACTTGTTACCATCCAATGAGTACCTCTCTAAAAACCTGAAAGACTGGTATGTAAGTTTATTTCAAGCTATTTGGGATTGTGGTAGGAGGGTGGATATTCCACTTATCGTCTTTGAGTGAACTGCACGTTTAGGTACTACATGTAAAACTGAGGAATTTGAAAATAAATAAGTAAACCTATTTGTTGCATGTACGCATTCTTGCTCTGATTTTCAATGCTACCACTTAGCCTACACTGAGCAAGTATGAGATCACTTCGACCCCTACTGCTAAACTGGTAAACTTCCAATAGTAATTGTTTTAATTTCAGTGGTTAGGGTACATAGTGATTAGAAACGCAATGGTTAGACACCTATAGATTGTTTATGAATGATTTGTTATATCGGGAACACCCCTGAATGCTCTTTCACTAGTAGTGAAACTGCCGTTTTCATTCTGTGAGTCATTCAGGTCTACACCAGTCTTATTCCACTATTCTGCTCTCAAACCTCACATTAAACTGACCCAACCCACCCTGGCTTAGGTTAACTGCTGCCAGTGTTTCATTCACCCTCTGTCACTCTTGGCATTGATTTTAGATTAAGAAGCTTAGTGGAGACTCGGCAGCCTCCTATTGAAATCTTCCTAACAGCCTCAGGCGCTGTAAGTAGTAAGTTCACTGAAGCCCTGTCGCCGCCCGCCCGCCTTGTTAGTCAGCCAATGATTTGGCATTGGTTCCGCAAGCCGTCAGCTGGTGATAGCCAAGGTCACCGCAATGCATATTTTGCCTTGGGTCTTGACGAATAGTCAATGACTGTGACCAGACAGCAATTATTAGTGTAGGATTTATTAGATCAGCCTATGGGCTCAGAGTCAGCAGGCGGCATTAGTTTTTACTGTTCCCCTTCCCACCGCTGCCTAAGCAGTTACCTGACTGAGTAACCTGGCATGTACATGTAGCTAGTCTCTAATTAGTGCATTGTTCACTGATTGACGTTTAGTCTTGATTATTATCGATCTTTGTCTTACGCTCGCGGTGCGATTTACCTAACCCCGATTTCAGTGATCTGTCTGTACTGGACTCCTGAAAATCTCGCTGTAGGCTAGTCTAGTGGTTTACACTAACCTCTATAACCTGTAAAGGGTACACATATTGAATTAGGCCAGCTCACAGTTATTCTCCACTGTTGTGTATAATTTGACCTTTACACAACGAGAGTTTGGTAGCTCTTGACTAGTCGGTATCTCGGCGTAGCATGCACCATGCTATCCTCCGACTTAGTCTTTCTTTTCAATTACACTGTTCGTTTTTATGTGAGAGATTTCAGCTGTTTTTTTCATGTTTCGCTTCATGCCTGTAGACATAACAGAAGCCATTCACCCAGTCCCATTTAGGCTACCCTTTTGCCTCTCAATGTGATCTAATGATATTTGATTAACTCATCCTAGGCTTTAGTGGGTGCTTGGTGATGTGCAGGTCTTAGTATTGTGATGATGGGATTGACAGCTGAGACGCGCACGTGTACCCGGGGAACCAGATAATGGCTTAGTTCGGATTACTGGATTACCTCTGAGGATTACCAGCTCCTTTCCCGGCCGGGATCGCCTGAGATCTGTGTTGGTTTGGGCTTTCTTCCTCTGCACATAATAACTTGTACAGTACCGTTCTAATGACAACCCAGAGTAATCTCTCAGATTGTTGCATAGACTGTTGAACAAAGCCTGTTTGACAGACACCCCCCTTCCCCTCGGTAAATATTAAAATTTTGTTTTACGCCTACATCGAGCCTCAATCCGACTATCAAATGAAGGTAGTTTGAAGTCCCTTTCACAAACCACCCTGGCCAATTCCAAAAAAATGGTATTATATGCTGCTAGCAGCGAAAACCTTTAGCAGGGGCACACAGATAGTTTCATCCGTAGGGCCCTCACTGCCTGCAATTACCTGGCAGGCTGGCACTTCATAGGATAAACCCAAACCTGGTTCCATCAGATTATTTCTAACAGACTCTCGCACTCAGCTTCTAATTCAGCTTCTTAGCCTGCTGGTTAGTAGGACCAATAACGATTGCCCTCTCAGCACGCGTCGCGGCGACGGCGAAGGCTTATAGGACCTTGTCAAGTCAGTTATTGTTTTCTTCATTTACAGACGAGCCCGGACAGCAGTTCTCAGAGCCAGCTGATCTCATTCAGTGGCTGTGACATATAAGAGACCTATCTTTCCTGTTAGGGGACGACAGATTGATTAGTCTGACTGTGACGCTGCAGTCCAAAATGAACTCATGAGGTTTAGTCCTCACTGACATTAAAACATGGGTGAGTCAAACAGCCCCCAATTCTTCCTTCCTTCACAATCATAAAGAATGTTACTGATCAGCACCACTGCGCCGGTTTTCACTATGCGAATTTACTGAGAACATCTCTCATTGAATTAGTGTCTTGGAAAATAGCTATCTAGGTTCCCCTGAATAATGATCTCACGCTCTGTGTTATGACTCAGTGTGTGGTCAGTCGATGGGTTCTGTCTTGTAGGTTATGGGCAGGATGATGACACTGCCTTGCTAAATGCAGCCAGAGAGCGCGCGGAGATTGTAAGACGGTATGATCGTGGCCTTGACCCTGAGGCACCCGTCGATGAATGGGAGAACCCGGCATTTGAGGTTTATCACACAACAGATCGCTATGGCTTCATTCAGTAAGTCTTGCCACGTAACTACACCGGTTATGGCTTCAGGTAATAACTCCATAATGGGTTTATTCATTATGGCTCATGATGTGGTCACATTACAGTCTGAAGAAATTTTTCTGTCAACTACCTACCACATGACCCAGTCGCATCTCTAACCTTGTAGTGACAGCCGTCTGCCGGACACCCGCGGTGAGGAGGAGAAATTATCAGCGACAAAGGAAGCTGAACGCGCCAACAAATGGCAAAAGATGAACTCAGCCTGGAAAAAATATTACGGGGGAGAGAAGGTTGGTTCAGTAACAATGGTGACTGGGCAATCTATAAATGTTTGTCACTCCGTCATTGATCACTGTGACCGACTTGATACTCAATTAACGGCCATTTCTCTTCTGTATCCCATGGTGTGACAGTAGTGGCTTGTATTACCGTCTCCGACCCTTCCTGTCACTAGTTGGTCCACAGTCAGTAGCTGGTTCTAAGCAAACCCACTCATTCCCTAGCTGCCAGCTGCCTACGCTCAGTTATCCGTTTGTTGTTTAGACTGACTCCGCTCATCTGGCTAAGGTAATTTGTTGTACAGCCCTCCTTAGGCCATCCTGTCAGCTCGGCTGCCTCAAATGATAGGCCATGCTGTCTGACCCAGTGGCTTGACTGGCATCTTGGCCTATGCGTAACACAGACTGCACCTTTCTCCGCATTGCCAGCACTAATTTTACCTCGAAGTGACTCACAATATTTTCGTTACCCTCTCTCTGCTTTCAGCCCTGACGCTCTATTCCTGCGCATGGCTCGTTCTCGACGCCTTTGGGTCACCCGCCGAGCGCCTCTGAATGGCCCGCAGATTATTACCCACCATAGACATATATACCATATCTTATACACCCGGCTCTGTAGGGATACGTCGTGTAACACTCACATGCTACACTTCGAAGGGCCTGATGTTTCCCTTACTACCTGCCTTTATGATTCATTGCGTTGTACAGCGGATAGTGGTGGTCAGACCTTTCATCGCTCTTATCAGCCGTTCGGGTTAACCAGCTAACCTCTCACCTCTCCTCTGACTCTGCCCGTTACAGCTGCGAGCTCGCGTCTATAAAGGAATTCCCGACCGGTGGCGTAGCGTCATATGGAAGAAGCTGCTGCGAGTGGATGAGATGAAAGAAGCTCAGCGCGACGTTTACCGACAGATGAGAGAGCGGGCGCGCACTACCTCCCCGGATATCCGGCAAATAGACCTTGACGTGAATCGCACATATCGTAACCACGTCATGTTCCGTGAGAGATACGGCATAAAGTGAGTAAAAGCATCCCGGATGTGTGCCTCAGTCATACAGAGCTCATATCATGATAGCTGTGGTGCCTGTTCTGACTCGGCGTTCAGATTTTGTTATGATCAGACCAGTCGGGCGGGCCAATCCATCCCCACCACTAACTGTCTTTCTGTTCTCCGTAGGCAGACACATCTGTTCCACGTGTTGGCTGCATACTCAATGTATAATACAGAGGTGGGGTATTGTCAGGGTATGTCACAGATCGCCGCACTCCTACTCATGTACATGGATGAGGAGGATGCCTTCTGGGGACTCAGTCAACTGCTGACCAATAAGAAACATGCCATGCACGGTAGGTTATACTCAGTTACACTGAGTGTTATGTAGGGGGAGTGGTGCACTCTGTGATGGTAGGGTACTGTCATGATATATTTGGATGATCCATAGTGGGCTATTACCAAGGTGAATGCATCGTGTGGTGGAAGCTACTGGCTTTTTGTTTAAGACTAGGTTTGTCTTCCCATGGATATTTCTGTTCAAGAGTGGATAACTCCAGCTAAAATTACTGCTAATGAATGGAATCTAACGAATTGTCAACCATAATATCTGATCTTTTTTCCACCCCCATTAAGTGTTTCATCATCTTGTAGCTGATGTGATGATATTTTTCGACTATTTGCAGGTCTGTTCATCCCAGGCTTTCCCAAGCTGCTCAGGTTTCAGGATCATTTTGAGGCAACCCTGAAGAAATTCATGCCGAAAATTTACAAATACATGGTAAGTATATAATACAGCATTGTAAATCCTAGCATCCGGTGATGTGTTCTTTGTGATTTGTTTTAATGGCAGAGGCTGTGTTTTTGGCAAGTCTCGTGGTGGTGGTAGGCTGAAGAACTCACTTCTGAGTATCGGTCTGTATTGATGCTGATGATATTTTTTATGCTGTTTCAGAACTCCAACATGATACCGCCTAGTCTTTATGCGATCAAATGGTTCATGCAGTGCTTCCTGGATAGGGTAAGTCTTGATGACTGCCGACTGACTGAACTGAGGAAATAACCCTCAGTCTATTTCAGCATCAGGCCAAACTATATCTGATCTTTTCAATTCAAGAAGCTGAGGGAACTTTGCGCCTGAATCCTAACAGGGAATGAGCTCTAGACTGATCTCTGAATAGGGAAACAAATTTGCCCTTCACAGTCGCCGAAATGAGTGTCTGAAACAGAAATTGTGTACTCAACTATGATTTGACTGAGTTATAAATCATAGCATATTTACCTCGGTATAAATTTTCTGACGCCGAGACGGAGGCCGGCAGCGCTGTGAAGTGCTTATTGCTTAAATTGTCTTCTCGTGCCTTTTCTTATATAGGGAGCCGAAGAAAGCAGCTGTATTCTCGTCCATTCTCTGCCCCGAGCTGAGCTCTGATCTCGTCCGGAGATATTTATAATTTAACCAGTTAAGCCTATTGTAGACGCCGTTCACGCTGACACTGCGACTGTATGATATATACATGTTGGAGGGTGAGAGGATCCTTGTACCGATGGCCTTCACTATATTCAAGATTCACAAAAGTATGTAAACCAGTGTGATACGCCTCTCTCTATCAGTGCACGGAACTTGATGTCATGCACCACGTCCCCAGGCCTTATTTTCTGCTGTACTTGATTCTCAGCCCTCGATGCTTTACCACGCTCCACGTGTTTCTCCGGCGCATTACCATGCCCCCGCGTGTTTCTCCAGTGCACCATCATGACCCCTCGTGTTTCCCCAGTGCACCACCACGCCCCTGCGTGTTTCTCCAGTGCGCCACCACGCCCCCACAGGCTTCTCTAGTGAGTGGACCGCGGCACGTCACGCAACACCGCCATCATTCGCCATTTTCTGGGTATTGTAGAGAAGCTTCTGCGAATGTCCATGGAGTCGTTTGTTCACTTTCTGCAACAAGATTTAGAAAAGGATTTCGGTTTAGATGATGATGCTGTGATACAGGAGTTGGAGGTTGGTGCTTCAATTTTTTTTCCCAATGACTCATTGTTGGAACCCAAGCTACCCAACCAAAAAGGGCCAGTGAGAACTCAGTCTTACTCTGACGTAAGGTCATCACACCCTGCTGAGCGTCGAAGGTCCTAACTGTCCCCAGCATCATCTTAATGTTCCCGTAAGGAGCCAACTCAAAGCGTGAAAAGTTGTCTGTTATTACCCACTCTCTATGGGTTTCAAGTGTAAACAATCCTTTACAGATACTAGGTTTATTGCTGGCCATAACCTCTTGTTGTTGTTCATATAATCATTCATTTTGTTCCATTGTTTATTGGGATTTATCCAGTGTTGTTGTTGTTGTTGTTGTTGTTGTTGTTGGCATTAGCAGAAACCTCTGCTTAGTTGTGATGGTGGTGGATTGTCAGGTTGCGTTATTTTTATTCACAGATAACCATGCAAGACTTGCGTCGTTCTCGTATGGATCTTCCAGCTAAACCAAAAGACGATCGCGAGATTCCACACAAACCGTTTGGTACCATCACGTTCCCGACGTTACAGGAGCTTGAGAATCGCCAAAATGGCCAGATACATATCAACGACGAATCGGAGGTATTACTCCTACTACATGGCCTACTCATCAATACTTTACTAACTTATAGACTGGCTGACTGAGTGACCTAATGACTGACTGGCCGAATGACTGACTGGCCGAATGACTGACTGACCGAATGACTGACTGACCGAATGACTGACTGACCGAATGACTGACTGACCGAATGACTGACCGGCTGACTGACTGACTGACTGACCGAATGACTGACCGGCTGACTGACTGACCGACTGACTGACTGACCGAATGACTGACTGACCGAATGACTGACTGGCTGACT
>Ga0224511_10001507_pt1 | contig 14209 bp, 4 predicted proteins | sample SF_May12_sed_USG_2_FD_169988 | JGI IMG/M metagenome (GOLD analysis project Ga0224511, IMG submission 169988) | Sediment microbial communities from San Francisco Bay, California, United States - SF_May12_sed_USGS_8_1 | ecosystem: Environmental > Aquatic > Marine > Sediment | place: USA...
TTACTTACTGGCGTCGTTGTCATAGTCATTTTACTTACTGGCGTCGTTGTCATAGTCATTTTACTTACTGGCGGCGTTGTCATAGTCATTTTACTTACTGGCGGCGTTGTCATAGTCATTTTACTTACTGGCGGCGTTGTCATAGTCATTTTACTTACTGGCGGCGTTGTCATAGTCATTCTACTTACTGGCGTCGTTGTCATAGTCATTTTACTTACTGGCGGCGTTGTCATAGTCATTTTACTTACTGGCGTAAGTTTTAAGGTTATTTTAAGCACGTGTCAAACACACCTTAGTTTAAACAATATTTATTTCAGATAATACTGATAATGATTTCAATGCAATAATAAGAGAGTAAAAGTTCTGCCATGATGAATTAAAAGTATCCGAATTGAGAAGAAAGCTCAGATGCTTGTACATAGTCTCTCACCTTGTTTGTACGGCGAGGTCATCTGAGACATGATAGATCGTGTCATGGGAATGGTCAGTAGTCCCAGTGTGCCCACAGCCGTTACTGGCGAGAGAAAAAAATAGCAAATCACAACAACAGTTTGCTTAAAATAAGTATATATGTGTTCAATTCGGAAAGCCGTAACACCATAGTAATTAGCTAAGCGAAGGAACTTCGTTTGGCTTTCCTTAGATAATTTCACTAAACTTTCGCAGAAAATGAGGCCATAGAACATAAAAGAGTAACACAGACTGATGATTTTACACGTTATAAATTCAATTCTAAAGAGCGACCTACCTATGTACATCATAAGCTCGTCTGTCGCAAATGCTTGGAGCACAAATGCGGCGCCGTACGACGCACATCCCAGCACCGAGATCCACTCGTCATTCATACAGAAATGAAGCACTTTGACCATCGCCATTCCAATTATTTGTTGGAATCCGGAGCGCAGGGCCGCAAAAGTACCTAGCTTTGTTGGGTCCCAGCAAAACGGGTAGTTAAGAAGGTACAGGCCCTCAACGGAGATGCGACCGAAAACATCGTATGTGGACAGTGCAAACACGACCAGAAGAATGATATACATCCAACGTCTGCCGTTGTTGTTCGAACTGATGAAAAGGTCGTACGAGTCCCTGAGGTTATCAAGTTTGGATACGTAAGTACGTTGAGAGCGCATACCTTTAGGAAAAGTCTCTGGGAGCGCAATTATAAGTAGTAAAGTTAGTCCTTGGATTCCTAGGGCTATGTAGAGAGGAACAAGGAACGAGTCGGTGGTCTCTATAATGTAGCCTGCAGCCAAGTTCGGAAAAGTTGAAGCCATTCCTATCGCGAATTCAATAAACACAATTCCAAGGGATCTTTGTTTACCGGGCTTTGTTATATCAGAAACGTATATGTAGCATATTTGTATAAGGTTAAACATTTGACCTGTGCATCCCTCCACGAAATAACCAACGGTGTAATACCACAGTGGCAGATCGTAGGTCATTCCTACTAAAGCGTAAGCTGTTCGGAAGGCGGTCCCAATACACGGCAGTATAAACAGAAACTTGCGACCCCAACGATCAGTAAACGACCCAAGAACAAAGTTAGATATAATCGAGGCAATTCCCCCGGAGAGGTGCAGATAGATACCCCACTCGGCCGCTTGTTGTTGCACGTCTTGCTGGATTTTGAAGTTGACCGAGCTTTCGTTGACATCACAATAGGACGTCGTTGTGTTCACTTTTATCCCTGGGAAGTTTTCGTTTTGCAGTTTGATGTACACATACTGAGCGAACGAGAAGTAAGACAATACGTATGACGAAATGAACAAGAATGACACAGGTCCCACAAGCCAATGGCGTAAAGTAATGGTTTGACCACTTGGTGGTGCTGACAACGTTTCCCCACCCGGTGTGACGTCACTCGTCGACGGAGACTCATCGTCCTGCTCGTACGTAATAAGCGGTGCCCTTTCATCCATTGTTATGGTGCTCGTTTTCGTTTCTCGTTGCCGAAATATAGCATAGGTCAAATCCGATCTCCTTAAAATTTCAACTATGAAATACCCATGGCAAGTTAAAGGTGTTTCTTCCTTGCGGAAATATAGCATTCATTAAATCCGTTCTCTGTTTAAACTATCAGCATACCCATGGCAAGTTAAACTTGTGGCATGAATTTTTTTCCTTGCGGAAATATAAAGCATTAATAAAATCCGTTCTCCCTTTTAAACCAGTAAAATACCCATGGCAAGTTAAACATGTGTCGTGTATTATTTATTATCTCTAGTTTTTCATTATTTAATCGACGTTTATGTATCCGCTGGTTTAAACTACGACCTGAATATTCAACCCATTCACATTAAATGTACATGCCCTATTGAAATAACAAATAACACTGAAATACTTCTTTAAAATTATATTACATGACCGAAACATTGCAATATACAATTTAAAATGAAATCAATTGTTTGCAGTTGTTACTTTTTCTGATAAAAATTACAGGAAGTTAAACCATTTTTTATAATTTTTTAGTTAAAAAGGTAAAGAGTATAATAATAATAATAAACAAGTGTTGTCGTTTTTAAAACATGAAAAAATACTAACACAATAGCTCTGAACTCCAGAAGCTGCTCGCCTTAGTTACAGATTGATGAAAACTCACTTTTGTTAGGTTTGACCCAGTGTTAATGATTTCAGTGGGTTTTACCTTAGCTTCGGAACATCTCGGTACTTACCGAACGTTAAAGTGAATGGAGTGAAATGCAACGAAAAAAGGTAATTTTCATCCGTTCTGAGACAAAATATAATCATTTTAGTGATTGTGATAGAGGGTCCTACAATGTGCACTTTGTGAAGTTGCATTGCTTTTCAGGCAGTTTAACTGGAATTTTAAATCATCCAAGATTGAATGCGTTTTAAATATGGTTATGATTAAAGTTGTATTCTCAAAAGTATCCTAAAGCTTGATTTAAAAGTGTGTTAAAAGGTGGCATAAAAAATTTTTAAAGTCGTTAACGGTGAAAGAGGATTGAACACAGTTTTGATTGAACTGGATCATACAGAGAATCTTTATTACAAGTACATACGTTGTCACATTGTTTACCAGCAATAAACTTTTATTATAATCATTAAATCATAACGATACATATATCTGTAATATGCAATAAGCATAAGGCACGTAGTGTCACAACAATAATATTTACATTAATCATAAACTGCTGCACATCAATAAAAGATACTGTGAAATTATTTAACTTAATGGGCACAACATTTCATGGTTTGACGACATTGACCACATTCTTGGATACTTGAATTTGAGGATTTCAAATTATATGCAATATTTCTAAAGTAAACAAGTATTTCGTTGGGATCTTAACTTTGTGGATTGCCCTACCCACAAAATACACGAAATTAAATGTCCAACAAATATAACTTATTTCACAATAGTAAGAATGTCTGTAGCATGGTTTTCATTAAGATGATATAATTATATAAAACATAATATGTACTTTTTACAATTCATCATGATCAACATAAATTGTAAAGTGTAAGACATGCACTTCTAAAACATAAATTCAACAATTTGAAAAAAACAAATTAAGTAAGATAGATCTAAATTAATGCAATAAAATTCATGATGGCTAAATTGAAGTGTAAAATGTTGTTTTTAGATAAAACATGTCAAACCAAATTAACAAGAAACTAGCAAGTTTATAAAAATCACTACAAAGCATTAATGTTTTTTTTAAACAATAAATAAATAAATAAAAATGAAGCGATCCAACTAAAACAATGTCAGCATAATCTTAAGTTAACACCCATGTAAAACTATCTGGACTACTGTTTAAAGATGTCTGTAATTGTTCAGATTACAAAGCAGGCAAAATGATTAAAAAAAACACACACAAAAACATAACTACATTTAAAATTTATAATGATCACCATACTAATAAAATTTGTAGTTGTGCTCTGCACTTACGAGCATAAAAAAGGTAACAGTAACATATTTTTATCATGATATTTTGTAATCCCCATACTTACTGAACTTGAACAATTAAATAAATAAACATTAACATTCTATGCAATTATTTACATTTCATTCTGTATTCAGACAATTAAAGATAGAATAAATTCTGAAATATATGGGTTCCTTAAAATAGCTAATACCATCAAAATACATAGTGTTTGTATGTTTGCAACAAAACATGTTTGGCGAAATGTTTAACATATAGTACATTGTATTCTTGTTTCTTCAAGAATGGTGATGTCCTTCAGTAACTGCCTGGTCAATATTTGTGCATCATAAACAGATGTACCAAGATATTCTCCCACAACGAAACATCAACCTTTGCCACACTTTCAACAAATCTTCCTGATTTAATTACATACTGATACAGAGAATTAATGTCAGTTACAAACAACATTCATTTAATTTTCATAGTTAACATACTGTAAAACGTTCCACAACGATCAGACAACATTTCCTATTCCCACAAATACCAAAGCATGTTCCTATTTAGGTAAGTTCTTTACACAAGAGAAACTGTTCCTTCTTGGCTCAGTCCTGTCACCCAGTATACATTCTACCACCTGAAGGTAAGCAATAACAATATCCGGAAATCCCCAGATCCTCTCACCCCTCCACACTCAGTTCAAAATTCTCAATGTCTTCAAGCTCCGAGTTCACTTTGTCTGCCCATTCATCCACCTTGATAGACTTGTTCTGAAAAGTCAGCAAGCAAAAGTTTACATGCACCTAAAACCAGATTTTATTCATATATGGAAGACTAAAAAATTATCAACATATTTTAAGACTGTATCTTAAAAATGTATTTACTGAGTATATATGTCCTTGCGTTAACTTTACAGATGCCTTACTAGATCATATTTGTTTACGAAACAAGTTAACATGCTACTCAATTGTATTAAAGTTCAGCAGTGAATTCTAGTTCCTTTTGAATAAGAAGTTGCTTAATTTAATTCATGCACTGACAAGACTTCTAGAGCTCCAATAGAGGAGGTAAGTATTATTAAAGACTTAAGAGTATCAAGATACTAGATTAGCATATTAAATGTGTAATTTTGGATTTTTAATTAATCCTTTTTGGAATGGATGCCACAAAAATATATAACAAAAAGCAGTATAAACCTTAGTTACCTTAAAAAATATGCTCAATGTTTTGCCTAGTTAAATTATTGCAAAAACCATAAAATTGCTGTTGGTTCCACATTTAATACTTACAGCTGAGTAATGCTGACTGTCGTATTTCCTTTTAGCCTTCTTGTACATCTTGTCATCTATCGACTTGTTCAGGTTTATGGGCTCTGCAGAGAGTAGAAATCATTCATTGAACCAGTTTTGTACCTTTTTTAATACATTCAAACAATGAGTAAAAATTTAACTTTTAAGTGAGCATTGAGCTTTTACTTAGAGATATACATTCTTTATTTATATTACCTTACGTGTTATACATGGCTACTTTGCCGGTGAGTTTATTTTCTATTAATTACTTCATCAATTGTTATATTATTATTTGAATATTATAATTGTATCAATGTACATATGTATACTTATATAACATGCATTGACACGTTGTAGGTTTGTTATGGAATAAATATGGGAAAGATTGAACCCGTTACATTTGCATACAAAAAACTCCTTGAAAATAATTACCCGAGGCACTTGACTCCTCTTCATCAAGGGTAAAGGCAGGAGAGCTGGCTCGCTTTTTGCGCCCCTGCTTGGCTGGTGTTGGGCTTGGGCTCAGTAGATGAGAATCCATGGAGGCATAGTCAGATGTTGGAGTTTCCATTCTCTCCATAGGCGACAGAGCTTCAATGCTGGCAATTGTTTTGGTTACTTGCTTTTTTTGGGTGCGAGACTTTCTGTTAATCTGCTCATTTGGCGTTGAAGTGTTAGTTGACACAATTGGTTGAAGAACTAATTTCTTTGTTTTTGATTTGACTTTTGTCAATACAGGTGCTGGGGTTGATGTTTTCTCGTCATCAAATCTTGGCATTGTTTTTCTGGGGGACACAAAGATTGCACTGTCATCATTACACTTTGGAGATGGTTTAATGAAGCTTACTGGAGGAGTTTCAATTGCAACACCAGACGATCTCAATGTCCGTTTCACCAAGTCAGCGTTTCCTTTCTTTTTTGAAGCAAAAGATTCTGATGTATCTTTTCCCACAATTGGCGAAAACTGCAGTAAACTTGGTGTAGACAAAGTTTTTATGTTTTTACAGCTGTCAAGTTTATCTCCAGATTGCTTTTTTAGCCTTTGACCACGTTGTTGCTTCGAGCTTGAAGACCTTAATGAGCTCAGAGGTGTACAAGAAGCAGAAGTTGTATTTTGAGATTTTGTTTTTCCAGCTTTTATAAGTGTTTTTAAAGCACTACTCCCCTTCAACTTTTTAACACCTTTGGTTTTTTTCTGATTTTCACGCTCATTGGTACGATTCAGTGATTCGCTCATAAACTCATACAGACAATGAGCTGTTGGCTTTCCATCTGCTGGCTGAGGATCCGTTTTCACTGAAAAACAAGAAAAAAATTATGTTGACCTGTTCAAGCACTTTCATGTTAGATGAATGCTAAATGTACACAAAAAAGCTTTATTTTTTTTTTTAATGTAGATAGTCATCTTTAGTTTTGTTTCAGAAAAAGCTAGCTGTTAGGTGTTTACAAAGCTTTTATAAAAAAAAATCCCCTATTATTTATGGTACTGGCCAAGTACCCATTATCAAAAGATTTTTTGAATATTTTTTCTAATATTCATTTATTACTGTTTTCTGTGCAATCAAAAATAAACAAAATCAAGGTCAGTTCTTCACATTTAAATTAAAATGCCGGGTTTGTATTGAATTCGCGGTTAATAACACTGCCCAAAACATGATGACACAAATAATTGTATAAATGCATGATATTGAAATAAATAAGAGTTTTCGCTTATTGGTCCTTTTCGGTCATGGGCACAGACACCTGGCATAAAAATGAATTAAGATTTTGATACAGTGTATAATATGAACAAGATAAAACACTCAAATGTAAACAAGTGATTTTTATATGGCAATATCTTTTACTGTACTACATCGATCGTTAAGACAGTTATGGTGTTGGAAACATTTACCATTTATCTACCATAAAAACATTAAATCCTAGTAAGAGTTTACTCCATGTTGCTGTAATCCAAACAAAAATATTAAAAATTGACCATTTCTCACTCAGCGGTACCATGTTATTGTTATTGCCTGTCTGTTTACCCGCTCAACTTTAAATTCATTATTGCGAAACAGGAACCACTGCCCAACTAGGTTACAGATCACCAGCTTATACACATCACTACATGTGTATATATTTGACGAATGATATTGTTCACATTTTGAACTTAAATAATATACTTATAAACTTTGATAAAACCAAAAAATCATGGTGTATTTGTCGTTTTGCAATATATATTTGGTTGATGATTATTCATATGACCATATTTCTGTTGTTAATGATAATGATGATTATGCGAGGCAAAATAAGTTGCTCGTCTAACGACGATTTCCGAACCGGAAGTGAATATTATTCGATACTTCAAAACCTTGACCTTCAGAAATCGTCTTCAATTTGATAACTCTGTGCCGCTCGTGATATTTTAGTATAATAATGAATGGATAAGGTATTATTTTAGTGTCCTTGTAATAGTTTAAGCAAAATCCTTTCAACTGACATAGGTTTTATAAATATTGGTTCATTAGTTAAAAAGTTATTCTCAAAATAAACCTTTTGTTTACACTTGAGTGTTTTATCTTGTTCATATTATACACTGTATCAAAATCTTAACTTCATCTTTATGCCAGGTGTCTGTGGTCATGGGTACACTGCCAGTATAGATCTATTGACAAAATCACAATGATTTAGTTTAAAAAAACTATGTTTCCATTTCTTAGTTTCTTGTCTATAGCTTAGGAGAAAATTGAAACTCAACCACGTAGTAAAGTAAAAGTTAATGTTGGCAATAACCAATAACTTGTAAACTAGAAAAAATAATGGTGTCAATAAAAATCGCTTTCGGATACACAATTCGATGAGTGATAACGTAGTATGCAAAATACCAGATCTAGTTTTTGCCATTGTTGACAGTTGAATTTTGTTTTCGGAAATGGCGCTTATAAAAAGCGCATGCGCATTTAACACCCACTAAAAATTATCGAACTAACTCTTCGCGGAGAATCGATCTGTTTTTATCAAACTCCACACAGAGTTGTCGTTCATTGCCTCTCACATCCGCGATGGGCTCAGCCTCAAAATGTAGTAAAACTGTTTAGTGCTTTAAATTGTCTGTTTGGGAGGAAGCTCTAGACGAGCGTGTAATGTCAACGCAAAGTCAATATATTTATTTTATTGTTATTATTTATTTTATTGTTTTAAATTTCTATGCTTACAAATTTATTTGCGTATTTTGATGCAACTGAAAACAACAACTTAATTTTATTAGAAAAATATTAAGTGGGTTAACTATTTCTAAGTCAATGAAGCTTTCCTCGAGTTAAGCCCCACCGGCACTCTCGTTCGATTCTTCGCTGATCAGCGAGGTGGTTTCTTGATCTCTAAATAGTAGCAAAATAGCATAATATTGTTTCCTCGGGATCACAAGAACCTCCTAAAAATGATATCAACTATTTTAGAGATAAGTTCTGTTTTGACGGTGTTAGCCACATTATGCGTGTTCACAAGTTGTTACAGCCTGTGACAAAGGAGTCATACAATAACAATACAGAAGCTCTCGATCGTTTCAAAATTTATCCTCTTATAGTGACAGAAAAAAACGTTATTCGTCGAATGGTAAAAAAGACTTCTTATTATTGCCAACGTTATTTTTACTTACCGGTACTTTACAATACGTTCTTCTACAATATCGCGTCCTAAAGCTATAGACAGGGCATCGTGGACAGTTAACATCTCTACTGCTAATTACTTTTCTTATTAGAGTTTGCAAAAAAATGTTTTTTTTCTGAGAGGAAACTAAAAACGTCGTCAGAAAAGTTGGTCAGAAGAAATTAAAGGAATTATGGGGACAAAAATATGACACAAGTTATCATGGGTACATTAACTGCTCAAAAAGACTAGTCTATGAAAAGGTCAACGTTAATTGAAACCCTTTTAAGTGACAACGATAAGCACATGTATGCCATTGACAGCTTGCATTTAGTAAACATTGAAAACAAAACTACTACAAGAACATAAAATTATACTTTATAACTATATCCTAAATAATGTACATTCGCAACAATAAATAATTTTTGTACAATTCGAAACTTTTAAATATATGGTCAACAAAGTAAATATTGGGGATGATAAAAATGTGCCGCGAGGACAAGGTTGATAACAATGATGAACCATTATAAAACTGTGACTTTACCGTACTCTACATGACCTTGATCCAGTTTCTCACTGAAGCCATACGCCAACCGTCAGTGAGAGATAAAGCCAGTTATATACGTGCGTTATAGCTGTCTGCACAGCGTATGCAGTTGCTGCATAACGTAATATAACAACAATCGCTTGAGACTTAAGCCTTGGATTAACGATCGATCTACTCTTCTTTTAGAAGTCATTTTTGTAGAATCGGCTTCAAGAAGTAAAATCGGTGAAGAGCCACCACCACCACCACCACAACATCAACAGCAACCATGGGGGATCAGATCCACGTGGTTTCCGGTCAGACGGACGAGGCCCACCCGGAAGTGTTTGACAGACGGGCAATGCCGCAACAGCCCAAAGAGAAGAAGCCGGGACAACTTCCGGTGGAGTTGATAGAAAAATTCTTTGACGACGTGAGTACATGAACCTGTACCTAGTTTTGGAGTGATCTATAGTTGGTTTAAAGTCAGCATAAAGATACAAATAGATAGCAACATAAAATATATGATCTACTGTACATTGTGCTTTTGAATAAGTAAATATTGTTACGTTGAAAATATAAATATTATACAGTTTGTTTCATACTTAGTATTGTGTGGTTACATATAGTTAATATTTAATGCATTTTTACTTATACATAGAAGAAGCGGCACAGAACCTATAGTTTCTGTTGTCCTTTTACCGTTACAGGATCATTACGACAAGTTCATTTTCGCGCTGTTTTCCCGTATATACTCCTATTCATTCCTCTCCAGGGCTGGGTGATAGTGGAAGACTTTTTTGACCGGAAGTTACTCGACGAATGCCGGGAGGCGGTCAACGAGCTTGTGGAGCAACTCGCCCAGAAACTGTTCAAGGCCGGCAAGATTAAAGGTGACTGGACAGATACAATTAACGTTTGAGTAGAAAAACAACATTATGCCTTTAATATCGCACTTGGTTTCGTTTATTATATTTTGTATTTAATTTAAAAGAACTACATCAAATTATAGAAGTGCACGTTAACTTGAAATGGATCCTTTGCTCACGGCTACTTCTTATACGTGTATATCGTTTTCTCATTTTTAACTTGAAATGGATCATTTGTTGACTTCTAATATATTCGCTTTTATTGTTATTATCAATATTGTTTCTGCCAGACCTGTACAAGGACCTGGGCTTCTTTGAGCGGCTCATCAAGATCGAGGCGGACTTCCCCGGGGCGAACATCATTCTGCACAAATACGGCAAACTACCACCGGTACGTGACCATACACCTACGTAATACACGTCTACACATGACATCTACATGAAAAAGTGATTCTGTATAATTTGATCCTATCTCCGAACTGCATTCTTTAGCATTCTTTACATGGGTTTAATGTGTTTGACTTGCAATGAAGAACCTGGATACGAATTAAGAACAACGAACTATTTCTTTTTAATGGCAATATGTCTACAGTACAGTACGTCCACACTGTACCGGTACTTGGATCGACATGCATCGAACAAGCAGGACGTTCGTGGGCTTTACGTCATCTTTACGTCGCGTTCTCGTTAATTTGCAGGCGTTCAAGGCCCTGTGGACAAACGAGCGTCTGCTGAATATTGTGGAGCAACTGATCGGCCCGAACATTGCCGGACATCCGGTGTGGAACCTGCGCACGAAGACACCACAGAATGAGGCGACCACTGTGCCCTGGCACCAGGGTAAACAGGCGTGATGCTTTATTGCTGGGAACCAATGTGTTCCACATGGATTATTTTTCATAGATTCAGTGTCTATGTTAAACACAAAGCATTTTATTTGTTAGGTAAAATAGTGGTTTCTTTAATCAACTTTTGAGACAACCAGGTACATTTAACATACACCGTGATTTGTAAATGTGGTACCGACGTGTTTGCAGATGTGGGTTACCTTGACAACAACTCGTACACGGTGCTTCAGCCGACCGCCTGGATACCGCTCCTGGACGCCAATGAGTTCAACGGTTGTATGGAGGTGAGAGGACCACGTGAGACGACTAGGACTATTCATTTTCATCAATATACAATAATTATGTAGTTGTTCATATCTCAAGATTAATTTCAATACGCCTAACTAGCATTAATGCAGGTAGAAAAACACTTGATCGCTTACTGACAAGCTAACCGGAAATAAATGCCTTTAAAAGATCGATCTCCTTAACCTCGTCATTGTCTACAAATCAAACCCGGTAAATTCGCAGCCTGGGTTTCAAAACGAATAAGATTAAGGAACCCTCTCTATGTGATTCACTGGGAAAACGGTGTGTGAAAAGTAAACACTGACGTCTGACAATGTCACGTAAAAAGTGTTATTGTACATATGTATAATGCATATATTGCTGGCATAGTCAATGTTTTGGTTCCGGACTCTAAGTCGGACAAAGAAGGTGGAACGCAACAGTGGTGTTGGGAAGGCACGATGTACGTGATGAAGAACGAATTAAAATGATTTGCCTGTCTAGGTGATGAACCGGGGACACCGCTCGGGGAAGGTGGGCACGCACCAGTGTTGTCACGGGGGCACGTGGTACGTGATGCTGGAAGAAGACGAGATGAAGACAAAACTTGGTACGGTAATGATTCTCACTCTATCGAAGTTTTATTAGATTTGAGATAATTTTAAATACTCAAAATTGGTTTTATACTCAGTATTCTTGTGTACGAAAAGTAAATAATTTTATAAAACCTTACTTGACTTTTTTTAAATCGAGTCACACGTTACTTCTACTCAGTGCACATCGGCTCCTAACGTTCAGTGACATAGTGTTCGTGTTTGCAAAACTGGACACGTATGTTACACGAATTATGCATTGTGCCACATGCCTTACCTTTAAGTAATGTAAACATGACAACGTGCCACGTGTTTTAGGTATCGACGCGGACAAGGACCGGGTGCTGTGCCGCGTGCCGTACGGCGGGATGCTGCTCATCAACAACATGATTCCACACAGAAGGTACACGCTGGCCCATGTGTACACCGACACCAGCGCCTTTCCTTATAATACAGTAATTTAATGCTCGTAAAAAAGTATTACCGGTATATACGATTTAAAAAGTACATTATTGTACATTATCGTCATATGCATCAGAACGGCTTTGTGGAAAAGAAATACAACTACATGTAGTGACACCGAACTCGTAACTGGAACGAAAAGTCTTGGCTACTTTCTCTCATCGTTTTAAACCATTCAATTGTACTGAATCAACATTTTATGGTTTTATTTTTAAGCCTGCCAAACGTGTCCAGTCAGACCCGCTGGAGCCTGGATCTACGGTGGCAGGACCCCGCTCTTCCCAACGGCTTCTATAACATGAAACAGTGTGTGCTGATGAGGACAGCCGACAACCCGAATCTAGAGGTAATGTATGCACGTTCATAAGGTATATAACTAAAGCCTTTCTTTAAAGCCAGTACCGGCATATACATGTAGGCGGATACCGGAAAGTGTTGTGTTGACGATGCTAGGCCCTCCACATTGTTTTCTACGCCATGTAACAGTGTGTGCCGAGGAGCATTGCAGACAACAATGTAACACTATAGTCTTTTGTTGTAATGCAGTGTTATCCATTGTCATAGAGAGCTATGAAGTTCTTATTCGTGAACTTAGGTTATATGGTTTTAAATCAAAGGATATAAGCCAACGCGCTGGCTTACTGTTTCTATAACATGAAGCCATGTGAACCGATGAACACGGCCAATGATTCAAGTGTAAATGTACAGGAATGTTTGGCCATTTTTCTTGGCATACAAAGTTCCAGGCCCCCTTGCCAATTTAAGATGCCAGTATTTCAGCATATGTTCTTGCAATGAAGCATGGTATAATGAACATTTAGTTGTATCTGTTAAACGTAACGTGTGTTCTGTGTTTGATATATACAGGTTGACTGGGATACGTTCGAGGGGATCGACCGCCACTCCAAGCAGCGAGAGCAGGTCAAGGACATGAAGGACGTCATCCCGGTACGTACCCACGACAGACGGCAGCACGGGCACCGGCACGTGCAGGAACATGGACGCTCTCATACGTGTGCGCGTTCTTACGCATGTGCCACGAAGTTTTGCCATCAGTTCAAATTAAATATAAAACCTCATGTAAACATGCGAGTTCATATTAAATATGCTACCCGATGTTTTGATATGAACTAATAATATCAAACTAGGTTGCACACTTGAAAAGGTTCCGATAGAATGTACCTGCACTATTGCACGTATGCACTTATTTGAGCGATGGTGTATTCAGAACATCAAAGATAATTATAACAATCATTCCAAAACTTTTTATAGATTCAGACATTTATTTCTAAATAGGATTGCCTCATTTGCTCAATATAACACATGTTTGATAAATAATTGTTACCATAAATAAGCCAAAAAGAGTCAATTAAAATCTTTGTCCGACTCGGCAAAAGTAATAGACTTCTTTATGTGTTCCTTTGTTCTTGTTTTATGATATGCCCCCTATTTTTTCACGTTTTTATATCTTCCTTATTGGTGCATCGTTTTACAATCCATTATACACGCGTGACAAAAATGGCATAATAAGTTAGAGAAAAACACATGTAATTAAAATACATTTTAAATAAATTTAAATTATACTGATAGAAAAACGCTGTGAGAAAAGTGGAGGTATTGAAGTTCCATTCCTGTATAAAAAAAGTTGAACAGTGGGCAAGATTTGCATTTTGGAATACTTATTACGTTTTTTTTTCGTTCTAGGAGGCGGAGAGTGAGGATTTCGACACGACCATCCAGGGCCCTTGGATGAAGAAATGGGAGATCGTCCACGTGAACCAACATGTCAGCAAACTTGACCAGTCGAAGGATTACGCCACGTGGCACGGGCACAAGGC
>Ga0224511_10001508_pt1 | contig 14208 bp, 5 predicted proteins | sample SF_May12_sed_USG_2_FD_169988 | JGI IMG/M metagenome (GOLD analysis project Ga0224511, IMG submission 169988) | Sediment microbial communities from San Francisco Bay, California, United States - SF_May12_sed_USGS_8_1 | ecosystem: Environmental > Aquatic > Marine > Sediment | place: USA...
GGGGGCGTCAGTGGTGTGGCATCATTCATTACCACTGATGAACAGCTTCAATAAAACCGATGCTGCTGTTTTCTCGTGCAGGCTATGCTTCCTGAGGGCTTTCCCTTTCATCAGTTTGCTTACAACGGGATACGCCCATGGTTTCCAGTGCTCATGTGCTGTTATCTTGGGCGCAATACGCACTCGAGTTCAATATGGGCTTGTTTGATGGCGTGTGTGACGTCGACGGCATTGGCCATAAATGCCATTAGACTTGACGGCGGTCGGCTGATTCCCTTGCACCACACGATCGTCTTGAAGTACCAGTAACGGTCGGCTCAGACGAGAATTGAGATGTGAAATGAAATTACATTGTCGCGGAATGGGCAAGCTTTAATCAGCCACGATGGTCGGGACGATGATAACTCTAACTGGTATCTTCTGCTTCGACTCTGACACGATGCAAACATTGCTACGTTCCATATGCTGTAAGTGTCTGCTACTGCATTCACCGAAACCCGTGACCACCAGACGGAAGTTAAAGAGTGTCAGCAAGCTCTTTGGTAATGTGATATCGTTGCGCGCCTTCATCAATCAAAATAGCTGCTTCCGCAGTTGTGTAATCAGATGAGACTGATGCAAAAGCGGTTATCAATAACATATCTGTTTTTGTTCTTCTCGTACATGGCAGAAAAATTACGACTTCCGGTTGAGATGGAACCACTTCCGGGTTTCTCCTAAGATTCTTACATATGAAGTGTGATTCTTTCTTTTGCAGTTCTGGCAGCAGCCTCCCGATTTTCATTCAGTGACAAAATGTTTTCTTCAGCAATAAAAACGAAGTGGTTTCTTTTTTACAACTATCATTCTTGCAGCACTGACAGGAAAGTTTTTTACAATTAACACACAGATGACATTCCTCACAAAACGCACAAATATATATCATAGAAAGTTTTGTTTCTTACTATGCACGTGCTTGTTGCTATGTGAGTATGAACTTTTCTTATTATTCGTACTTACGTGGAAGAATGCTGTAGCGTTGTGGTACTTTACATCCGGGGGCGTGTACATGTAGGAGCATTCGTAACTGATCTCTAGAATGTTGATCTCTGTGTTGATCGAAAGTCTCAGGTCATGTAGCTGCCAGTCGCTGTTCTCGTTTACGCGGACGATATTCCTGTGTACATCTACCGACAAATAGACTAATCGACAGCCCGTCCAAAATGGCGTCATGACGGACCTGCTTTGTCGGGTTATCTTTTGTATTCACTTGTCAATCCTGGCTATGCAAATACCGACCACTATCTCCTAGTCCGATAATTGGTCAGTGATATTTTAATGGAGCAATATTGCTTTCATATTATAATCAGTATTCAGTCAATCGATGCGTATATTATGTAGACCAGGCATGGAGGGCGGGCTGTCGATAGGTCAATAGACTAATACGACCGCGACTAATGCGCTCCCGTACATGTCCTGATGTTGTCCTAGCAACTCGAGCCACCGGATGTACGTCTCCATTCTGTCAAAAAATGCTCGTAATCTAGCGACAAACGATTTGGGTGCTGGTCATTTACACAAAACTTTATTGTGTGAATAATCGTGCAGTGTTGTCCGCACCTTTCATGTGACATTTCCATAGCGCGCGTGTACATACATTTCGCATTCGTGAGCGTGAATCCTTCTATCGACAAGGTGGCTCCTTCATCAATTTTAGCTTTTCAGTATTTGGATTTTCGCATATCTTTTTAAATGCCATTAGAATGAATCGCCGATTAAAAAAGATCCCATTAACTTTGCCATTGTAATATGTCGCAGTCAAATGTATGAAGCGTAAGTTTTGGTAATTGACTTATCGACAACCTTATTGTTGGACTATCTAAATGACGTTATGTATGCGAAAGGCAGGACTTACCTTTCTTCATAACGTACAAAGTCATTTGGGCCAATCAGAGGATTGCATCTCTTGTGTATCGCTCGTTACGCTCACTTGTCATATAAGACGTAACATTCAAGCATTTGTCGGAGCATCGGACGTCATTTCAAGCGTTTTGTCGATACGTTAATTTCGTAACCTAATTACTTGATGAATTACTTGTGTTGGTGCTTTCTACGTAAGGAGGCTGTGAACCGCAACAGAATGTTTGCGGTATTGTCTTCTATGCGATGTAAACGTCGGCTGTAGGTTGGTAGTTTGACCTACACGTCCAAGGTGTATTCTTCTGCCTAGACCATTGGTTCAGGCGTGTCCGCGGCGTTAGTGAGTAAAAGGATATTCTCGTTGATGCATTGAGACTTGTTACTTTGTTTTCCAGTTTCTCTAGTAGAGTTTCGAAGTGTACAACTCGCTGCTTCTATTTTACTGACACGACTTACAATAACCCTTTTGAGACCTAGCCTAAATATTTAATGCTAAGTATAAGACGTACAACTAAAATATTTTGTAGTGGTTTACTAACACATATAAGAAACAGCTTGACATTGAACATAATTAAATAACTAATTTGTTGAACATACAATGTCATACACAAGCGACCTTAACAGAGGCACATCAAAATACACTTCATTATACACGTTGGTAATAAGCTGTTAATTCAATTATACTTTTTTGTTTCTGCAACAATGCCAAAATAAAACATAAGTGCATTTTCACAAATGTGTAGTACATGTCTGTAAGTAGCATTTAGTTTTACAGTAAACGCTCTGTTGCGAACGGAAGCATACCTCACGGCTTGCATGTGTTCTTGTGACTCAAGTTATATGGCCAAGGCGTTATTACTCTTCACCATGTAATCCTTTTATGTGTCCCATAAGTGTGTTTATAGTCTCAAACTGTTATAACACACATTTTAACGAGAGCTTTGCATGTGACGTATCATGCCGTGCATGTACGCGATCTTTTTCTTACACATGGGCAGGGCCAGTATTCATTAAGAAACTTAAGTAATAAAATTTTGAATCAGCCAATGAGAACATGGGTTGCATTGGAAAGAGCCAATAGCATTGAGTGTTACATACACATTTGACTTAAGATGTTTTATGAATACGGGCCCAGGCATTGATTACGTGCTCAAGGAACGCTTCCCTTTAACAAACTTCATGTTGTAGAGTGAACAGGAAAACGTAGCCTTATTTGTGTGGACCATTATCATATGCCTTTGCAGTGTATAACGATTTTTATAATCTTTAGCAAACACTTTACACACCATCTGAATGTAAACAGGGTCTCAGATAATTATTTTTTCTATGGAGTAAATGTACTCTCTCTTTAAAGATTGGGGGTGGGTAAAGTACTCCCTAATTTCAAACCCAGGGAGTAAATGTACTCCACAATTCACAATCTCAGTGTGAATGTGCTGAAAACACATTCTTCTTTTGTTTTAGTATATTATAAATCTTAAAAAGTTTAAATCTTTACCGGAGCTTTGGAAAATAACAACTCAAGAAACTAACTCATAAAGAATGCACATTTTTCCAGTTCTCCATATACGTTTTTCTTATGTATGTACTCTCTTCTAAAACAGTTCAAAAGAGTAAGGGAGCAACGCGAACTCACCGTAACGTGAAAACATATTGTGACTAAAAGCATTACAACACAGTTTTAATAGAATTCATAATTTAAATGGACATATGTTGTCATAATATATGTTATTTATTAAGTTAACATGTCCGCTTCATAAAAAGAAATGGTCAATGAACGCCATTCTTTTTTAAAAACAGCTGTACATTTTCAGTTTTAAACAGATTAGCAGTACGACGCAACACGGGAATTATCAAGTCAGAATTCTATTAACTTTACGCACACACTGTTTTATAATTTAAACAAGGTTTTCGGAGTTGAAACAAGGAGGCAAACTTTCACCGTTTTTTATGAGCAAACGAAACTTAACATTGAAATGTACGCACGGAATTTTAATGTGAGCGTATCTCACCCCTTTATTCAAATATTATTTTTAACGCTGTGCGCACAAAGAAATCTCAACCTGCACGTAAACGCCAGATTTCTGAGCGTAAAATCATCCCCTTACACGCCTTATCTTGATTAATGTGAATGTTGTCTTACACACTTTCATAGATTTGGAGATTGGCGCGACATCCGTGCAAACAGGCTACTTTTGGTAAAATCAAGGCCAATAACTTTGTCAATCATTTTAGTGTGCGTCAAACCCCTAAGTGTACAAGATAACAAGCCAACAAGTTTTCATAATAAGTTTCACAGCTCAAGCAATCAGAGCTTTGGAGATTGACGCAACAAAAGGAAAAGTAAAATGTTATTTTTCGGTAAATCACGGGCAATAATTATGTAGTAAGTGTATTGACACTTCTTAAAGCCCTTGCTTGGATCAATCATTGATATGCTTCCTGTATGTTGGTTGTTTTATGGCACATAGTAATAAACATTATATTTATCGACTTGTTGATCACATACAAAAGATTTAAGGAATTGAAGTTGGGGTGAATTTACTCTACCCATTTTAAACCTAACTAAAACATTAACTATATGTTGCCAATCAGACCTTTTTGGCATTTTTGACTTCCCAGACTTAAATTTAGATATGTGAAACATAAGTGAAATCACTCCACCCCGGTGGTATATTTGTAGACACTTATATTCTTGTGCTATATACGCTTCTATTTAAGATGGTTGATGGAGGGAAAATCGACGTTGGGTAAAGGCGCAATAAACTCGTTTTTCTTTGGCAACACATGCGATTTTTAATGAATGACTGCAATGCATTAAGGTGTCATATCTTGGTTATATACGAATCAACCCAAATGGGGTATACATATTGAAAATTGTTTTACATATGTTGCTATAAATTCAAGCTAGTTACCTTATTTTCATAAAAATAAATATTAATAACATGTTTTTTCTCACAACAAATGCACATGTTTTTGCGTGCACAAACGCTATGTATAAACTTACTCACATATTATAGTATTGTGTTGTAAATATTTACAATCACTCTTAATTTTCTGTAGGACAAAAAAAGCGTTCAATTTGTATATTGCGCGGAGCTCTGGGACCGCCTCGAGGGCGTGACATTTAATGTCAATTAACCCTTTGACTGGCAGATGCTTAGCGCCCGGAGTAATATTGTACAGAACTTCTTGTCTAACTTTAGAAAAGCACGTGTTTGCATACTATTCGTTTGTTTACAATCATCACTTGAAGGGTCGTGAAAAGCAGAGTAAAAAGCGACGTTTTCTTTTTTTTTCTTTACACACTTAAACACTCAATTTGTAATAGAAATAACAAAAGCGACATTCTAATTTGTTTTATTTGTGTAGTATCTTTCAATTCACAGACACATTGAAAATTAAACTAAACTTTTAAAATCCCCGCTGTCTTCTGTGAGTACTGCACATGTACACCATTATTGACTATTTATAGCCTGGCTGCTGTCAAACTGCTATAAATAGATTTCACTCTTGACAACACTATTCAAAACATGTAACTTACTGCACATGTTGTGATGTACATGTACCTTAGCAAGTGCATATAATATTTTGGGAATGTTAGTTTTTAAGCAATAAGTAAAAACTATTTTAAAATGTGTTAAGTATGTAAGAGGTCCGCTATTTTCGTACAATAAAAACGAAAACTGCAGTACTAAGTTAGATCTCTTTCACTTGCGTAGAAAGCTTCTTCACGCCATTGACTTTTACAGGGCGTGTTTTTGCTGTTTCCGATGACGGATTTACCCCCACATGTTTTGCTCTTATGTTACGAAAATTGAGCCCTCGAATATGGTTTAAATGTTTGATTTTTTTAATTATAATGATGGATTAAATGTAAATATAAGGATTGAATCCTTAAATAATTACAAAGTTTGTGCACAACAAATCCCTTTTAATAGCTTAAAATGACAAAATTTGACAGGTGCCACAATTCCGGACACGACTCAATTCTGGATATTGCATAAAAGATGTGCCACTTATTAACGTAATCTAATTCATTATTTAGTTTGTTTGAAACACTAAATATCTCTGAAGTTGTGAAATGAATACTAATACTAATACTAATACTAATACTAATACTTATACTAGCACTGATACTAATACTAATACTAATATTAATAATTAATAATAATGATAATTATAATAATAATAATAATAAAAAAAATATGTATTAATAATAATAATAATAATAATAATAATAATAATAATAATAATAATAATAATAACAATAATAATAACAATAAGAATAAGTGGTCAAAACAGTCAACGAAACTTGGTGACAATTTTCGACATATGAGCCAATAGTCAGAGAAGGTCTTATGCCGGTCTTCATGGGTACTGATGACCTACATAGCCTGATACCTTGTCCTTTATGATCCCTTACAATGACCAGCTATTGTACATAGTAACAATTGAGTTAAAGGTCTTAGTGGTTTCTATCAACTAATCTTCAATGATTGAATTAAGTCTTATACTAAAGACACATAGCCAATGCAGTCCTGAAATCATGGGAAGATAATCAATACCGCTTTCAAGAGTTATACAGCGGCCATTTAACATCCATTTAACATTTAACAAGTGGAATAATGTACGGAGAACTTTATGCTTTAACATGATAAAGGTCTCATGAAATCCTATTGGGAGACAGGACTATGGTATAGGAGGCCCATATACTTATGTATATACTTTTGAATAACATAGGTTTAGTAAAATTCGTGCTAATGGTTGGTGCTATCGAATACAACTCTTTTGAAAATGATGTTTTGAAATTGTTTATACATTGATAAATTGATATGTATTTTACTTACGACAAAATTTCTTTAAATTATAATCATAATTAAGAATTTATTTTTACTCCCCTAATTATGATAAACTGCAGTGTATGAGGTCGCGGATTTAAATTCCAGGACTGTCAAGGATTTTAAGTTTGCTTTTTATATTATTATTGTGTTTTGTGTTTACCAAAACCATTATTTCTCATTAAACGTTCCTATTGCTATTCTTAAGCAAGTTCTCTTTTCTAAGCACTATCCGTTTAACAATATGTCAAACCAATGCAAACAGTTGAGTTTTAAATGGGACTATACTTATAGTTGAACCCACATAATAATTAGGTTCATATGCGTTGTTAAGTAGCGAAAGGTTAAATGTTTATCCTATTTTGACATTTATACACGAATCTGTAAAATATGGAATAATTTCCCTTTCATCAGTTTAATTGTAACCATTAACAGTTACTACGCAGGCTTGCAAATATGAATATAGACCTAAAAGGATGTACTTTCACATTGATGATTATCGGAATAACCTTCCACAGTGAGGTTGCTGATTAATCTATCATACACATCCAGTAACTAATTATATGCTTACAATCAGTTATGACGTATTTGTGCCCAATACCCTTTTCAAGCTTCGTGGTTCATCCCAGATAAAGTATATGAATTGATATCTTTGGAGAAGTACATATTGGGGACAAAGAAGACAGGGTCAATTTTATTTGTTTGGAAGAATCCGTGTCTTTAAATCTCAATATTCAAATTCAATGCGTTAAGCTATATTTCTTTTAAATTACTTTTTGAAATTCCACCCTGCGCTGGGTTGGAAATGGTTTATTATTTTAGATAATTGCAAGGCTAATAAAAATCAACAAGTATACTAACAGACTGAAAGCGTAGGGCTCGGCAAATTGTGATGTAATAAGTTAAATATCATGTTCTTCTAGTTTTCAAACGCATTACTCGTGGGGTGTTCTATATTATCTGTATTAGCTTAGAACTACTACCATTATGCACTGAGCCGTCAATTGACACGAGTGGCATGCGGCAAGACAATTGATGGATAAATGATGTATACTGATATTAAATTTGGTATCATTCTCACGGTTTAACTACATTTAATCTTACATCAAAGATGCTAGGTCTGTATCTTGAGACACGTATAATCAGTCGCAATGTAATGCAATATGTTAAGTATATTAAATCAATTAACATTACAAGAAATTCAACATTGGTGTGACATATAATGTGTTTTGGGCAAAAAGGAGAACCACAACAAAAAACAAAACTCAAATTAAAAATAAAACATAAAAACCTTGCCAGATCCGAGAATCGAACCCGGTACCTCTTGCATCCAAGGCGGATGCGTTACCTCTTGACCACCAAGACTCGAAATATGGATTGTTGTCAAACTATTCAACTGTCGCAAAGCAATGGGTCGAAACGTCAATAAATAAACCCGAACTTGCAGGCCACACATTTTCAACAAATTCACATTTTCTGTAACATTTAAACATGCATGGATAACAACATTTGGCAGACTCTTATAATTACGGGAGTATTTTTCTCTGCTTCAAATACGTTAAAATGTATGATGTAAACAATTCTGACCAAAAGATACAGGCATAGAATCTTTAAAATAACAAATACTCCTAGAACATGATAGGAAAGAGTTCAGTACTATCGAACAATCCATATGTACAGCTCTACACAAACAAATACATGTACATATAATTATCATGGCAATGTTCAATTGTAGTCACCATTGAGTATGCGCTTTAAGCTGGCGTTAAAGCGTATGCGATATTTTCATCAACGAGAGTGAACCCCACGCCCGACTGCGTACCGCAAATTTCTTACTTTTAAGCTTTAGTACTGCGTACGGGTATCGGCCGTGCGTACCGCATAGTGCGTTACAACAATATTAACGGGTTTGTGTCGTTTCCAATTTCTAAACAGAAGACAACGCATTTTGTTGTAGTATGTTTGTAGATTTGTGTGTGTGATATGTTTTACATGTTTCTATCCAGGTGTCGTCCTATACATTGTAAACGTGCCAATCAATTGCGCAAGCATAGCGACCTAGCAAAAACATAATGACCTATTTGATTTTATATCATTTATTCATAATTTTCGTTGAAATATGTAATACTGTAATATAACGTTTTAGATCTGCGTACGAAATTACTAAATGTCTGCGTACTGCTGATCGTTGGTTTATAATACGATAGCTCCAAGCGAGCATGGCTTGTCAGGCTAGCCGGCTGATGTTGAGTTCACGTCACGGCGTCTTGTAGGCGGAACTTGGGTTTGATAACCCATACGCTCTTGGATAGCAGAGGATATCAGTTCAAATTGAAGTTGAAAATTGAGCGAGCTACAATCAGGGCACCGGACATAACAATTGCGTCCCGGGTACGGACACTTGAAGACACCAGGCACGTCGCGTGAAGTGTCCGGACGACTGCTCGGACGAGTACAGGTAGAAGCAATAAACATATAACCACTACACGATTGTTATTATTATCTTTACTACACATACAATAAGGTTATTGGCCTACAGGTTTACCATTTGTTAAAGTTCGACTTTAAGACCCGTGTTTAGTGTACAATACATTGTGCAGCGTTAGTGACACAGTATACAGGTCTCAGAATATAGCGCTATATAGCTAACTTCTTTAATATCGACAAGATGTCCATGCAGTTTTCTGTTTACATCAACAATACGTTTATATGCGAAACTGGTAATCTATATCACATAAACTTCCTGATCATCCTGGACCCGGTTTGGTATATTCTAGACAAATCTGTAAAAACAGAAATAGCACTTTGTCATTTTACAGTATACTCAGGAGTGCCGAGATGTAGATTGCGACGAAAAGTACAAAATTCTAATTTAGCTGCGAAGTTTTCCTATCTCTAGCTACTCCTATATAATGCGATGACCATCTCATAACTAGTTACGAAAACTTAACATTGGCTACAATGTCGCAATATCATGGTTTTTGTCAATCAATATTATCAAAAATATTGCTTATGACAGGGCAAATATGATGATGGTCTAACAATAAGTTATTGCTTCTGGCCCAGAATGGAACACACACTGATAGTGTTTGCTTGATCAATGTACATTATATAAATAGGTAAACTACTATTTTTTCAATATTTAATCCAGAACAGTTATAGTTCTGAGTTTACATATAATTGATTACGGGCATCTACCAAATTCGACATACACGGGTAGAAAATTTAATCAAGATACAGTTTTGCCTATCAATTTAACACTCCTTTGCAGGCAACAATGGCGCTTTTTTCCCAGGATCATCTTGGTTTCAACCAGATTATGAATAGCTAGCACTTACTAGATAAAGTGAATGCCACAAAAGAGGAGTAATATACAAGTTCAAGACAGCAAGGATTTTTCTTTCCCATGTGTATATTTTTATTACCAGGGCATCAGTGGTGGATCCAAGATTTGACATAAGGGGTGGTAACTTTTTTCAACGGGGGTATAGCCGAACCGGAGTTCTCCCCTTTACCCTGCATTTAGGAATTTCATTGAATCATCACAAACATATATTATTTATTTAGATTTATATGTTTATGCAACAATTGTTTTACTAAATACCGGTAGATTTCGCAACAAAGCCACCACTGGTTTTGTGTCATCATTTAGGTTTTATTGGCGATATTTTAAAACAACTATATATGTAATGCATCAGACAATTTTCTTAGTTGTTGATTTGTTAATTTAAAGGCATTACAAACTTCAGTTTTGAAGACGCTTTTTGTGCTGGATGTAAGTGGTGACGGTTATATTATTAGTTATTGTATTTTGTGCAGGTTTTGGCCATCTGCGGTCCCCCCTCCTGGTGCCGCTTATGGATATTATACAACACCCAGTGTGTTGGGATACACTTCTCAAATTTGCATTACAAATGTGAATATATGACCATGAGACATGGCACATTTTACATATTAAAGCAGCTGTGCTCCAGAATATATTAAAAAATCATTAGTTACATTTTTTTCAAAACATATATTCAAATATATATGATAGTTGTTAGAAATAAAGAAAACCTACATAATGTCACTTTTTTGCTTTGAAAACAGACAATTCGCTTTTCTGTCATCGGAATATTCCTACTATACATAACGGTTACTGCGCTAGTAACGCAGTAGATTATGCAAAGAAAAACGTTATTTCACCAAAGTTTGTCAACTGAATTAAGGGATCAGTAATAATAAATTTCTCCGCTGAACATAACGTGACCAGTATTTACCGTTAATTAAAATATTTTTTTCATTTTGTATTTTTTGAGCATCTAGAGGACAGCTGCTTTAAGTCGAATAACTTATTAAGTTTGCATATGGTTGAATCTTCCAGTAAGTACTTACAATCGATCATTGATAAGTCTATAAACTATCTGTCCGGCCGAAACAACTAATATTGTCAAACATAAATAACCCATTCCCACTATTTTTATCGGTGAGTGTGCCTGCCAATCCTTTTCAGTGACCATCCTTGTATATAAATACTATTGTATACAGACTAGAATTGTGAATAAAAAGGATTGGATATGAACAATAACCGATGTAAAAATATATAAAATTACATAGTGTATGCAATAATCTTTTAAATATATTAATAGTATTAATAGTATTTAATAATAATAAAATTATTATTATTAATAATAATAATAATAATAATAATAATAATAATAATAATAATAATAATAATATATTTGTTAATATTTGACCCCGATACAAATACGTTTGAGTTTGCATTATGCATAAGTAAGGCCGTCTAAATACAGAAGTAGGGGATTCCTTAGGTTTGATGGGGGATTCCCTTTAAAAAGGCTTAAAGGATGTTCCTTATCGGAACAGCATAACACAGCTTTAAGGTCGGATGGGGGATTCCAAAAATTGATAAGCAAATAATTGTTTTAATCACCAACTAAGTGATTAAGTTAATATAATACATGTAACACTAATCTAATGTAAAATATAATTTAAACTAAAAAATCTTTAGACCCATATCAGTTGTCTGTAAAATTGGTACATACTTTTTCGGTATGTGTTTAGTATTAAAATGTTTTGTTAAATCACCTAAGCATTACGTTCTTTTGTTAATTTCAGTTGTAACTTTTGAAGTATGAGTAGTGTTAAACCTTTAAGTATTAAGGTTTACTTAAAAACTATATTAGAAAGGTACCTATTAGATATACTATGCTGGTATATATATTAAGCTTTAAAATGACACTTTCTTCGAATTGGCATATACACGCAATGTAGCTTTTTATCACCAAAGAGTCAATTTTGTTAAAGACATTATTATGTATAGACACCTGAAGTTATTAAACTGATGAAAAGGAAAGCCCTGTAGTAAGTAATATTAAACTAATGAACCATACATTTCTTCTTTTCTTACCTTCCCAAATCATGCAAAATGTGAAATGTATGGGTACACATGCATTACGCAAGTTTTTCAGTACAAACAGGTTAATATTGTTTTTCACTGTTCTTTTTCTTCATGTTCTTGGAAGTTACAAAGGTGAAACGCCCAAAATACCCTCTTACCAGTTATCTAGGGTTAAGGTCACCGTGTTGGTTTGCAATTGTAATAACGTGGTAATTCTTGTTCACTCCCCTTGTATATTGTTAAGGCAAACATAAATTATTGTAGTTTTTTAAGAGGCAATCTCACAAAATACAAGATAACGGTTATAAACACAAACAGGACCTGTTGTTTTGGTATTTCAAATAGTTTATTTTTGTGTTATCAATTTTGTTTTCTTTTTTACTTGGTTGTATTTGCTTTAAATTAATAAGTGTTTCTACGAATTTCATTGTACACATATGACATATTTATTGTTAATAACGTGAATTGATAGTGCCAGTCACTACGATCGTTTTAATACACTATGCTTGGTTTTTTATGAGTTTTTTAAGGTCTGTGTTTCATTATTATAAAATTCTGTTTTGTTTCTTAGACAATTTAGTTGCTCATGTTTAAATGATTAAAACTTTTAAACATATTACTATTTGTCTATAAAATGAGTTATTGTTAATGCATTTAAATGTCGTTGAACGAATTGACAGCAGAAAACGTCCTTTTTCTATGTGAACGTTTTTATCTTTTTCAAAACATAGAATTTTTCGGGTGTTGAAATGTTTGACAGGCTATAACTTCATCAAAAATAAAGATTTCCTAGTGGTGTAGAGTTTTCTTTTCAATTTAAGAATCATATTTAATATAACAAAAAAAACGGAAATGTACAAAAGTTAAACAATGGCTTGGCATAGCTACAGTTAGACAAGCACACTTTTTACACACAAAATCCACTGTGGGTCACATATTTATTTGTTATCACTGTCATTGTCCATAACATTTAAGGATATATGTAAATTATATATTACATTTTCTCATACCAAGCAGAGTATGACTTACATAATAATCTTCAGGTTGTTAAAAAGGAGAATTTAGGAATCTAAAAAATCCAGTTGTGCGATATTGATCATGCATCATTATGTTGACCTCTAAACGTTTATTAGCTTATTATCTAATTAAGTATACTTCCGACTTGAAAGTTGTCGACATCGTTTTAACGTTTCAGGTAAAGGGACACAACTGAACACTATTGTTTCATTTCACCGGCATATGCTGTTATTGTTTATCTTTTCTGGATTGCAAGTTTAGTTAAACTCAATTTACTCTACTTTCTTCAAGCGCATACATCGACACTGCACTTCTTATTATATACTTGAATATATTGAACAATTATATATTATTTTTTCAGAATATAAGCTAGCGCATGTGTGTTTTACTATTTAAAAACAGACAATAGCCAAATTACTTTGTGATTAAAGGGAAACAACTTAATGTTCTTTTGGTGCACTTAATATTTTATTAAACAGTAATATGCACAGTTAAATATTACCTAAACTATAATAAAGTTTTAGAATTGTTTAAATAACAAATGTCAACATTAAATGATGGCGTTAAACTGACAAAAACGTTACCTCTTGAAATGGGGATTTTTTGCCTGCGCTTACAACACACTATTTTATCTTATTAGCTATAAACAATTAGAAACAGTATGCACACGAAGGCGTGGTGCTTCCTGCAGGCCATACGCTTAGCCAAACCATACCGTGCACAGTATGTAGGTTTGAAATAATGAAGTTTAGTTGTAATTGTATGCAAACCGGTGGGCAAGTGGGTGTTTTATTCTCGTTAGTTTGTCATAAAACACTTTAAAAAGCTCCTCCGCGCGATAATGCCAATTTGAATAATTTTAGGACATTATTTTATATCCTCGGTCCGATGCTTGTTATCAGACCACTCTGGTTAACGCCCTCGTGGTTTAATTCCTATACATTAAACATCCAAGCCGTTGGTTAATACCGCAATATACCACACTTTCTCGTGAATTATTTCTCAAGTATTTTATAGAACTACAAAGGAAACAATATAAATTTAAGGCAT
>Ga0224511_10001509_pt1 | contig 14203 bp, 7 predicted proteins | sample SF_May12_sed_USG_2_FD_169988 | JGI IMG/M metagenome (GOLD analysis project Ga0224511, IMG submission 169988) | Sediment microbial communities from San Francisco Bay, California, United States - SF_May12_sed_USGS_8_1 | ecosystem: Environmental > Aquatic > Marine > Sediment | place: USA...
CCTGTCTTACCCCTCTTTGGACATCAAATGATTGAGAAATATTACCATTATTTATAATCAAACTTGATATATTGTTGTAAAACAGTTTAATCCATTTTATTATATCTTCGCCGAAGTTAAATTGTTTAAAACATTCTATAATAAAGTTATCATGTGTGTGATTAAAGGGGACTCATCATATACTTGAGTAACTGAGCTTATATCATGGCCCAAGTGCAAAAGGTGTGTCAAGTCCTTCATTTGAGTGCAAAAGTGGGGCTATCTTCATCATGTTATCGCTAAGGCTTAGTCCAACATACGTGTTCTTTAGGGGTAACGATTTTTGTATAATTTCATAAACGGGGCCTGATCCATCACATGTGTAGACAAGTTGGATATGTCTATTATGTTAGTTGAATATAACTGATATTTAAAAAGCAAATGTGCTGGGATTTTTGTTGGTTGCCCTTATAAGAACACTTCATTCTGTTATTACCTCAAAGCTGTGAAAATGTATTTCATACAGTTTGCATAAACCCTCGATGATTAAATACAGCATGACATGCAAACAAGTTGACAAATTTTTCTGTAATATGATGATTGTGTGTGCAACCAACCCATAGATTTCGTCAATTGATTGAACGAGCGACTATTGTTAATTATATCAATAGATCGGTAGACGCTAGAGGTGAGATAAAAGCATTGTAATTATTGGACAAATAATTCAATGAGTAGGAATAAGGCAAACGAGTATCACATGTTCTTAAATAACACTCAAGTTTTGTCTTCTTGGACAAAAGCAAGCCTATTTTGGCTATACAAACGATCGCATTCTTTACATTAAAACAAATAATTGCCATCAAAACAGTTCGTTTGAACATTGGCAAAGTTGTTTTTTAATTTTCCAATAACAATATTAGTTGTTATATGTTTGGGTTTTGTTTTAAGCAAATATGTCAAATGAATGATTTTCGCTGTGCCTTCTAACCCTTGGCACTTTTTAAAGGATACGTTATACTACAGTAAACAGACCGTTGGTACTTCAGTTTGTCAGGTTCGATTTGTAACTTTCAAAAGCATGGCTTATAACGTCGAGGTTAAGGCCACATTTATTAGTCAATAACAAGGCAGAGGTTCACACATTCACATGAAAATGATGAAAGTATATACAAACAATCGTTAAAGTCATTATCTCCTCAACTTCTTTGACCATCTAAACATAAAAAGGAGAACAGAAAAATGATCTTTCGGTATACACCTCTAGAAAATGTGGTAAACTACTTTCAGTTAAATGCAAAAGTAGGTCACAGGAAGAGAGAATAAGATTCAAAGTTGTAATATTCAAATTCAATTATATAAACCTTCTTCTTGTCTAAAATCAAAAGGCCGAGAATCATCATATGAAATCAATAAAATCATTTAGCGGTCCTCTTATACATATGTTCAAATTGTGTTATTTGGGTCATCATATTGAAATATATAGACAACTTTCGAATGCATTTTTTAGCGCGGTCAAATTGAAGGAAACTTCACAAAGCAATTCTGCATTGATGCAAATCCATTACAGCCAACGTTATATGCTTGACAGAATAACTGAGCTAAGGGGTCTCAATTGACCTTCAGGTTTTTTAACTTGATAATTTTTAATAGTGTAGCGAAACTCGACTCTGTCAATTTGGTCTGTATACTTATTTCTTTTAACATTTCTTCAATAAATTAATTTGATCAAAGTAATAAAAAGTATAATATTACCTTTGTTTAAGATGAGACGTTTCCAGGAGGTCAGATGAAATGGAATTTACAAACAAACGTCGCCACTGAATGATCTTAATCCTCAGTAACAACTGTATACGTGGATAAACGGTTACATGTATCACATCCTGCAAACAAACTGGCGAGTGACGGACTACTGACATCGGACGCTACGATGAATGCCAGTGATGAGAAATCACAAATAACAACAGCTGCGCCGATTAATGGAAATACTGATTCACAGACATCAATCGAGCAAAGGAATAAATATGAAAGGGAATCGCACGCAGAAAACCCAAAATGTAAAGGAAGACAAAATGATACATCTATAACCATTTATGAAAGAGAAACTCCAGAGGGTAGGTTCTTGACATTTTTGTGTGATTTTTCAACATGCATTTTGCTAGCAGCAATGATGTGTGTTTTTTCACTTCTTGTCCGTGATCATTGATATAAATGTTATGTATGTGTGTTGCCCCTGCTTTAATGGTATTATAATCTCTTTATTATTTTAAAACAAAAAAAATCTGATGATTACAGGTCGCACCGACGACAAGGCTGAACACCAAAATACAGACGCGGGACAACAGCTGGTGGAACATACAGAGATGCTTATCAATGCACAAGATATGAGTAAGGGTTAACAAGGCTTTATTTAGAACTAATTCAAATGAATTCAATAACGGATGACAAAAGCGGTTAAATTCGAATAGAAATGATTACACACGAATGATAAGCAGACTTACATGTGTGTGCTTCGAAATTTTAAATACGAAATAAGCAAACGAATAAACCATATTTGCGAGAATTTGCGAGAACTTATAAGCTATATTGTCTGTTTCAATGTGAGACAGTTACGCTGTTTATTCTTATATTTCACATACACTTGTTTTCAGATGTGCTGCGAAGTCATAATAGAGTGAAGCATGTTAATGCAATGTTATTCAATGTAACGATTTCGCTTATCTTCAGGGGTTCGTGTTTATTTGGTAAATGTAACAAATATGTAATTGCTTCATAAAAATGTTTTAACAAGAGAGGTAACAAATGATTTTATTAATACGCCTGTTTGAATGTCTAGTTTCAGACGACCGTGATCTGGCGATTATAGCAAAGACAATGGGAAACGGGTGGGAAATGCTGGCCGCGTTTCTGTCGATAGATCAACCCAAAGTAGAGAGGATAAAACAGGAGTATCCCCATTCCACTGCAGAACAAGTCTTCCAGTTACTTCAAGCATGGCGAAGGATCAACGGAAGCGAGGCATCCTATGAGGAGTTGTTTAAGCGAATGCAGGAGTGTGGTTCCGTTTCTGTAGATTGGGACATGCTGGAAACAACACTGGGATCTCGCTTTGGTATATTGTGTTATATTTTGTACGGATGTATTAATTTGTTTTATGATCGTTTTATGCCATTCTATTTTTCGGGCGTATAGACTTGTTCGGCTGTCATTCCGACCGTATATTTTATTTATAACAGATATATATTATTATGATTATACTATTACTACTATTCAAAACTTACAAAACTCGATTAAAGATTCCAGCAAGACTTTTAACCAGGTTTTCAACAAAAATCCTGGTTATGAGATTGGTAAATGGTGGGCGGGCGGGCAGGCGGTTAGGCGAGCAGTCGTGCGGGTGTATCCTAAAACGCATCAAACTGAAGTTTCCGCTTAATAACTTTAGTTTGCTTTGGCCAACTGACACCAAACTTGGTGTATGGGTAGCTTACACCAAAACGCAGCTTGAGATTGCTACCCAGGTGCCTGTGATCAAGGTCAAGGTCACTGTTACTAAAAATATAAACTCAGTTTCCGCTCAATAATTTTAGTTTGCGTTGGTCTATTGTCACAAAACTTGGTTCATGCAACCAATGCTACCAAAATAACGGCATCATTTTTCTTCACTGCCATCTTTTATTTCTCATTCCTGTCACATCAATATTTGGTTGAATCGTTGAAAATCTGGTTTCGTCGTATTTCGGCGCTTCTTGTCAAATTTGTAAAACAATATTTTTATCATAAAACAATATTTCGTTATCATAAAACAAGTATACGCTAATCCTTTCATTGGTGAACGGATTAAAAATATTTAGGAATAGGAGGTCCTGCGTTATATTCATTATTGCCTAACAACACAACACGTATTTTCAAATTATTAATGGATACACAAATCATAGAAGACATACAATCCAACTAGAATTTAAGGCATACAATGGATATCTCGGAAACAGACACAGTCGATCCCATATTAGTAGATAAAGGCTTAAGATAAAGGGCCTGTGAGACATTTACCATTGAGTTAACCTAAAATCACTGCTCAAAGAGTTTTTGTGTGATAAAGTATGTAATTTATACTTTTCAATCGCTTAATCAGAAAAATATACCAAGTTTTCATAAAAACAATTATGTTATTAAAGTAAACCCAAACAGTGTCAAACTCTCAATTCCCGGGATATCAACTGGCGCATTCCACCTTCAGGTATGACCTTCCTAATGAAATATGAAGGATACACATTTGTTTTTTATTTAAAAAAATAAGCTCAGTGAGCTTTTGTGATCCTTCGGCGTCCGTCGTCCGTGCGTGCGTGCGTCCGTCCGTCCGTCCGTCAACAATTTCTTGAAACAACATCTCCTCTGAAACCGCTTATTGGATTTTGACCAAACTTCAAAGAAATGATGAATGAATGGGGGTCAAAAATAGGTTTTCAAAATGCAATTTTCAAAAATCTTCTTGTCTGAAACTACAAGGCCCTAAGCTTTCATAATTGGTATATATCATCATCTAGAGGTCCTCTACCAAAGTTGTTCAAATTATACCCCTGGGGTCAAAATTGACCCCGCTCCGAGGGTCACAATTTTACTTTGATTTTTATAGGGAAAACTTCAAACGACATCTTCTCTTGAACCACTAATGGAAATTTGACCAAACTTCACAGGAATAATCCCTGCGTAGTCTCCTATCAAAGTTGTTCAAACCGTTCCAGTTGGTGGCATAAGTAGGGCACGGGGTCAATAAATAGGTTTTAAAATGAAACTTTCAAAAATTTCTTCTCTGAAACTACAAGGCCCTAAGCTTTCATATTTCTTATATAGCATCTTCTAGAGGACCTCTAGCAAAATTGTTCAAATTATACCCCTGGGGTCAAAATTGGCCCCGCCCCGAGGGTCACAATTTTACTTTGATTTTTATAGGGAAAACTTCAAACGACATCTTCTCTGAATTTGACCAAACTTCAAAGGAATGATCCCTGGGTAGTCCCCTAACAAAGTTGTTCAAACCGTTCCAGTTGGTTGCATAAGTAGGTCACGGGGTCAATAAAAACGTTTTTAAAATGAAACTTTCAAAAATCTTCTTGTCGGAAACTACAAGGCCCAGAGGGGTTTCATATTTGGTATATAGCATAATCTAGACTTCCTCTACTAAAGTTGTTCAAATAATGCCCCTGGGGTCAAAATTGACCCCTCCCAGGGGGTCACAATTTTATATTGAATTATATATGGATCTTCAAACGACTTCTTTTCTTGAACCGCTAATAGGAATTTGACCAAACTCGACAGGAATGGTCCCTGGGTAGTCCTCTACCAAAATTGTTCAAATGGTTCTGATTGGTTGCAAAAACTAAGAAAAGTTGTGCGGTGGATCGTCCTAAAATGGCATATATATTTACATAAAAAAGGTTTATTAAAATCGCTTCCTAGCTGCAAATATGTGAATCCATTAGGAAAGTCATTCCTTCAAACGGCGACACGGGGAACGCTAGAATGAGCTTAGACGTTCATAATCGTGCACATAAAACTAATTTAGATACATTTAAAGTTGGCTGTGAATAACGCAGTATTCAATGCCAAATAATACCATTCACGAAACGTAGGCACAAACACAAAGAAGTAAAGAGTATATAACTAGGATTGGGTTCAATCCTTAAAATCGAACTTAAAAAATCATAGCGGCATATTTATGAGCATTTACGCTGACTTCTCATTTGTAACAGAACATTTCAAGTTCATTTACTTCAGGACAAGAACTGAAAGATACTGTGGCTGCGAATAGGGTGCCTGCAAAGATTAAATTACAGAGGATGCCGACTGACGAACGTGAAAAGAGAGGTTTGTACAAAAATATGAAGGCCGGTGGCTACAACATAAATAAAATTTAACTGTTTCATTTTTTGTAATATTTACATGTAGCACAAAATCATTGGGTTGGACAACGTATCACATGAAGTGGTGCGGAATTTTACACTATTGTTGTAATCAACAAACTATTGTGCGCTATCACTCTGGGCTAAACATGGTTTTCCGCAAGCAACATACTAACGTTCTGCATAATACACAATTAAATATATATGCGTCCTATTTAAAACCGTAATGCGAACTACAATACCACTTACAGTGATACCCTGTCAATCCCCAGTGACGATTTCTAAAAGTTATTAATAATAACAACAACAGCAACAAGAACAACAACAATAACAAGAACAACACCAAAAATAACAACAACAATAATAACAAGAAGAAAATTGTACTTTCACCATAACAAATCAATTTTCAAATGTTTAACATTTAGAATGTTTTTCTTTTAACTATGTTTTGAACATCTCGTCAATTTACATTAACTGTAAACATCCTTCTTTTTAAGAAATATTCATATTTGACAACAACAAATGTAACATTTTTTTCAGATCTAAAAAAGCGTTTGGCTAATTGGTACATTCAAGAATACAGCCACGTACCGTTTGCGCCTTCGCGGCCTGAGAATGAAGTCGCCATGCGACAGCTGTATGTCGCACCTAAAATTGTCGATAAGGGTCAGCAGCCAAATAAAAAGAGCGATAACACGGTAAATACTTTCAACGATTTCTTCAAGAAGGAAGGGTCAAATTGTACAAACATTTTTCTCCTTGGAGAACCAGGAACAGGGAAATCTACGTTTTTACAAAATCTTGCTCTTCAATGGAGCGAGCTCCACGGGCAGCAAGAAGACATTGATAGAAGTGACCAACTAGTTGCAAAGGCCGAACATAGTTATAGCGACGAAAGGAGAAGAAGTCGCGTAGAAAATAAAAATGAATATGGGTTTCAGGATATGACTACACTTGAAAAAATCGATGTTTTGTTTTATGTTTCGCTAAGAGACGCAAATAAGTATTGTGACTACGTAGATATAATCAACGATCAATTGTTGCGAAACATATACGGAGAAGATGAAATAGGAAGCGCACACAGTCTCGTTAAAAGACTTTTAGAAACTCCATCGTCTGTCGTTTTGTCAGATGGTCTTGATGAATGGAATCACCCATCAAATGAAGACTGTTCATGTCCAGCGAGGGACAAAGGAAGAACGCCGCTGATTCATCAACCGAGCTCTGCTACCATTGTCACGACATCACGACCATGGCGATTAGCACAAAATGCTCCTAGAAGCTCGAAAGTTGAGAAATGTCTTGAAATAGAAGGAACGAGTAATGCAAAGAAACTGGGGGAAAACGTCGTTGCTATTCTGAACCAACAGACAGAAAAACTCATAGCATTTCGAGATGTTAAAAAATATGTTCGTAAAAAGGGAGCGGACAATTTGATGGGAGTGCCTATCTTACTTCTTCAGATTGTATGCCTATATTTTGACGGAGAGGAAGTTTCAAATTCCCAATGCAAACTTTATGCTAGCATATTTGACATGATGATAGGCCGCCATTCACAAGAGTTCACTGAACAAAGATACACATGTGAATCACACTTACCGCTATTTTTCGACAAGACGAACATAGAACTGTGCTGGACTCAATTTTTGGCAACAGCTAAATTAGCCTTTGAAAAGCTTTTTCAACAAGGTCATTCATCTGTTGTGTTTAACAGTAAAAGCTGCAACTTAGATAATAATGTCCGAACATTTGCTCGTGTGTGTGGACTTTTAACAGAAAAGAAGTCCAGGTCATACAGTTCTTCTGTTTCTCACTTGTCATTCACTCACAAAACGTTTCAAGAATTCTTAGCCGCGGTATACATGAGTATAAATGAAGAATTGTTCGAAACAGTAATCAAACCACGGTATGCTTCGTGTGATCAAGGTTCTCTAGAACGGTGTTTAAATGACCTTGCCCAAGTGTTCCGCTTCACATGCGGTTTGAACATACATATGGCAGAAAAGATATCAACACTGTTTAGCTCACATTACGTCGGTCACATGGCAATACGTTTGAAAACATGGCATTTAGATGGAAAAACTACAGACTCCTACTCTAGAGTAATCCAAAATGGATGTGTTGAAGCTGATGAAAATGGTTTTAAAGTTTGTAATTTCCCCCTTCAGTGTATTTCTTTTATTATCGAAAACGAATATGACACAATCATATGTTGTCGTTTGCTAGAAATGAACATTGATCGACTGGTGTCTGTATACATTAACATGCATATAAATTTAATTTTTAATATAATTGAGAAAATAAGCATACAAGGTCAACAGCTAATTATGTGCTTGCAAAACTGTAAACGGCTACAAAGTCTTACACTATGTAAACTTGACCTTGGTGAGGAACAGCTGCGGCTGCCTGACACACTCACATATATTGAACTGAGGGATATCAATGTAACAGGAGGTATTTTTCTAAAGAACTGTACACGGCTGCAACACATCTTCTTTAATTTGGTCGACTTTGGTGACAATATGCTGCTGCCTGACAATCTTACAAACATAGAATTGTCAAATATGAATATACGAAGAGAAATCGACTTTACGGCCTGTACAATGATTCAGAAACTTACTTTGAAACATGTGAACTTTGGAGATAACGTATTTTTCTTAAACCCGGATCAGAATTTTAAACATCTGCAAGAACTCAAATTAGTAGATGTTGACTTGGGTGACAATGAACTGCTGCTGCCAAACAGCATCACCAGGGTGTGGCTAGACAGTGTTTCCACAGCCGGTGGTAGAAATGAACATATAGATACTAGGACTGAATTAAAAGCCATCATTGAACACTATCTCCCTTATTTAGGAACACTCGTGTTGCTAGAATGTACACAGCTTCAAGAAATCACGTTAAAAAACATAAACTTTTGTGATAATAAACTTTTGCTGCCAGACAGTATTGCCAGTATTAACCTAGTCACTGTCATTTTTTCACCAAATTGGACAGTTACTGTACCTCTTCAGCATTGCATGAGTTTACAAAAAATTGAAATTTCAAACGTATTTTTAGGCCTCAATACGAACCTCCCCGGCAACATTATTGAAATGAAGCTAGACTTTCTCTCTGTGTGTTCATCAATCTTTACAGTCATGCAGGACTTAACACAGCTTCAATCAATCAGTCTAGCAGACATGGATCTAAGTGAAATAGAGTTGTCTTTTCCTGCCTCTGTTAAAACAGTTGAGCTTTGTGAATTGAAAATACCCAAAGTATTATCACTTACAGAATGTACTCGGCTTAAAAAGCTGAAAATAGATAGAATGGACATTGCTGAAAAAGATGTGCAACTGCCTGACTCAATCACAAACATTATAATGGAGGGTGTGACAATGTCAGCAAAAAGCTTGCTGGAATATATCGAGCATTTGAAGCAACTTCCTCATGCTGTGACATTTGAAATGATCTATTGTAACATAGAGCCGTTGCACGAAAACAAACGAATCATTCAGAGATTGGAGAAAATGAGAGATGTCCAGATGAGACTTCTTGATAAGTCAAAAAGATCTAAGCAATATTTATTGGATGAAGAATTAAAGATTAATCATTACTATGCATGTCATATTGATGAATTAGAAAAGGGGTATACACGTAGGTTGTTCTTTAGTAATTTGCATACATATAACATTTCAGTTGATGAGGAAACTTTTATAGCATGTGAAATCAGGTTTAATTGCAGCACAATTGAGATCTAGTCATCGATTGTCAAAATAACATTATTGAAAAACTACAGCAGTGAATTACACTACATGAATGTATCGATGTATATTATGACATTTAAGCCCATTCGTTTCACTGTGCTGCTTGAAGCCAACATTCCGTGCGTATGTCTACTATCCAAAGTATGTTTACTAAGTATCGATGTTGACAGTTGTTAGAAGAAGACAATCATGCATACCAGACACTGTTTCTGGACAAAAAAGCGTATTTTACGATCTATGGCCAGAAACGTGAACAATGTTCCGTAAAATACTTCCTTAATGGCAACTAAGGTATTGTTTATTTGGAAACAATAATTTATTATACCATTTTTTACAATGACTTTGAAATGTATTGTATTGGTTAAGCATTTGACGTACTAATATTTATCACATAATATCCTTAATGGGTTCATAAAAATAGTTAACCATGTTTTTCCTAATGATCTATGTGGTCTATTTAAATGTGATTACCATTTTGTTGTAATTTGTTATTTTAAGAAATGTGAAACTTTGCCATGGTCCACAAAATGACGTCACTTAAAAATGTTATTGTGTCGCAAACATATTTATTATTCTTTTCTTCGACCTTCAAATCTTTCCAGATATGTTTATGTTTCAAGTGTCAACAACTCACATTTATAATGAGGATATAATTAAATTACAAGTGAAATCTACAAACCTTGTCATTAAGTTTTGACAATTTTTAAAAATCGCCTAAAGTTCCAGTTGGAAGCAAAGAGTTCGAATCACATCAGTACTTTCTCCTAAATCATAGTGTCAGTCTTTTTCAAGAAAACAATCGGTAGACCTCACGAGTACATAGGAATCTGAAATAACGTTATTGTGTAAGATTCATAACCCGATTCGATCAATTCAAACGTTAGCAATATGAGATATTTTTGGTAATTCATAAGTATATGTTAATATGATATTTTAATAACATGATAACAATAACGTTATTTTAAAGTTATGTTTGATAATGATGTTCATGATTTGTATTAACACATATGTGAATTATATATATTGAATAATTGAAAGACACAAATGTTAAAGTTCTTGATTTTGTTATTTATTTCTCATGAACAAGATCAGTCAGAGAAGGTCAGTCGGGAGAGCACAAATATTCAAACAAATTTGTTCACTAGCACTGGCAGACATTCTCCGCGATAAATAAAAGTTGAAATTCCTTTAAATCTATTTTGCAAAAGCTCAATTTGTGTATAGGAATGCAACTCTTTGGGTAATGGGTTTAAGATGCAACGGTAGCTCTAAACTTCCTCCGTGATGAATAATAGTTAAGATTCGTTAAAATCTTTCGTATGGTTGAAAATATGTGAATGAGAAATTCTAGATACACAGAAGAGAGGACAAACATTCTTCGTAATGATTGATAGTTGAGATTACGTTATGTACGCTGGCATTGTAATTGTACTTAGTCTTGTTTGGTAGAATACACCACAGCAACTCTATAGATCGGTAGTTTAAGATTCACCCGAAGCGACAAATCTCCGCACTAAAAGTCTTATTGTTAATTGAGACTGCGCTATGCATATTGTTCAATATCTAAGAGTCTAAAAAGCATACGCATAGGATTGCATACATCTGTGGATCAAGGGTTCGAGACCCAAAGAAAGCGGAAAGCGATCTCCAGGATATATGATTGCGCTAAATCGTTTGACCTACCAAATAACTTTCTTAATGACGACTTATATTAGACAGAGTGCTTAATCGTTCCTCAGTATAACCAATAAACACAGAACTGCACAAAGGTGGGTCTGGGTTTTGGGACCCACCAATGGCATCAAAACTTATCTGATGATTGGTATTAGAGATAGGGTTAAGTCTGTTCTACAAAGGTGAAATGGGTAGAGCGATTGACCTCAAATTCGTTGGTAACGGATTTAAGACCCAGCGATAACAGCAATTTGTTTACGTGGTGTTTGATATTTTATAAAGCGCCATCTGTTTTACAGTCGCGTATTGAAATGAGCGCATGAAAATCTATGGACAAGGCGTTCAAGACAAAACGCTTATGTCATCTCTTAATTAATTATGATTGCGTTAATTCTAATGTGCATGGGCTCATTTGCTAAAGCAGATGGCAGCGCATTTGTGTGACATTTACAGTGCACTTACACTTTTGTACATTAGCTCAGTCGATTAAAATAACATGAGCCACATGTCAACTTGAAGCACAAAATATGCTTAAGGAAAAGGGAAATTAATCAACCAAAACCCGTAGATCGAACAAAGGAAAAGAAAATGTACAAAATGCCATCAAATTATCATCCGCAACAAGCGTTATTTAACTTCATCTCGGACATAAAAATATGTGCCTCAGAAAAAACAGTATTCAGAATAGAGTTCCTTAATTCTTTTAACAAAAGTGAAAATTAATTGTACTTCACTTTTTCCTTATAATCATGCAAAAGAAATATTATATTGTCGAATGCAAACTGGCATAAACCTCGGAAAATAAGAAACTGTTTGCTAATTATTTGAAAATCCCATTCAGATAAATTTAAGGTATACATTTATCTTTAAATTAAACCTGTTATGCGAGTTTGTTTATTTTCCCTCATATAGGCAGCAAAATAGTGTATAGCAAATGTGATTTTTTAAAGCATAAGAAACATAATTTGAATAATATCGAAAATACAAATAGTTATCATCTGTGTGACTGACATTTGTCCCTCCTTCAACGGCCATCAGTTTCCGTTAAAATTCTTCTTAGACATGATCTGTAGTTGGTCCTCAACAAATGTTTAAATGGTTCTGATCCTTTGCATGAGTAGTTAAGAAAAATTATATTCTTATTTATTTCGTAAACAACAGGCACGGAACTATCATATTTGATACATAATATCACATAGAGGCTCAAATTTACATTTATTGATTCTCAAATTTAAATAGAAGTTTAAGGAAAACTAATAAAGGGATACACTTCTATAAAATCATTTTAGAAAGAAAGGGTTCAGTTTATCTTCTTAGCAAGAAAGAGTTTAGTCCATCATCTTAGCACAAAAGGACTCATTCTATCATCTTCGCAAGAAATGGATTGGTCATTCATTCAATTAGAAAGGGCTCGGTCCACCATCTTAGCAAACAAAGGCTCAGTCCATAACCTTAACAAGAAAGCCTTAGTCAATAATCTAAGCAAGAAAGGGCTCAGGGCATCATATAATCAAGAAAGGCTTCGGTCAATCATTTAACAGAAGATGGCATTTTATCACTGCTTTACAGTGGGTGCATTTTAAAAAACTGGCTGTGGGCGTTCCAGTATAATTCCCTATGGTCAACAAATAGAAATTAAGATATATATGCCCGACGCCGAATTGGAAAGTCCGCTGTAAAGCAAACAATTTCTGGTAAGGAGCTCTGTGTATCTCTTTGCAGTATTTGGAGTTGGTGTGAGAGGTGTCGAACTCGCTATCCCTGTGTCGGGAGTCAAGAATTGTACCTCTGAGCTAAGTTCCCTCATTTGCGACAACGACACCATCAGTAACATTTAACTAGAAACTGCTATTTGAGCATGTATATTTTAGAAAACTCCCAACGCCCACAGTTTCGGTTTTAAAAGATAAGCATTTGTAGGGGATTTAATTAAAAATAGTGGTTAAAGGTGTAGCTTGTAAATATGTTAAATGGGTAACACATGTCGGTATTGAAAATCTATTGCCTTTTGTTTAAACAACCAAATGTAATTCAGTTTGCATACGACAAAGAGTGACATATATGCAAATGTAAATTAAAAAGCAATATGTTTCGATTAACTGTTTATTCACAACAATGAAAAAATACGTTTCCGATAAACTCCCAAAGGTTTTCAATTGCCTTTTAATGTTTGTTTTTTAATTTGATAACACTAAAAGAGTATTCATAGAAGATATCTATAGAAACCGTCGGACTACGCTAGACGTTTTCTAAATGTAAACAAACTTGCTTCAAATAATAAACCATTGATCAGTAAATATTGGACGAATATATCCCCAATAACTGTTAGTGACTCAGACGGTTAAAATATTCGCAACGACTATCTACAAGAATTGCGTTATGCCAAGTTCATGGGAAAAACATTGATGTTCCACATTGAGCCTATGTGGCTAATGACGCAATCTTGTAAATCGTAATGAAACTCATCGAACCAGTGTTATATCTATGTCCGAGTTTTTGTGTGCTAAAACAAACAAACGGTGACTAGTCAGTTTTGCCTATGGCAGTTTTTTTTATTTTCAATTTTGTTGTATATATTTATGTCCATAACAGTGCAGTTAAATCTTTATCTTAAATGAATACACCCCGCTGTGGTAGAGCGTACTCATTTAAATGGAACCCTGAGTATGTCGAGCGGCCTTATTTTAACATTGCGTTCTGCATAAGGCCATACCAAATCGGAATTCTGTTAAGCGTCCGCGTGCGCGTAGGTTTAAGAGTCCTCAATCCAATACAAAAACAAATTTATTGGTGAAATTTTCATAAATGATTATGCTGTTCCGGGATTCAGAAAAACATATAACTATACTATAATTAAAACTATAAACATTCATGTACTACCAAGTACTTTTTATGTGAATA
>Ga0224511_10001510_pt1 | contig 14199 bp, 7 predicted proteins | sample SF_May12_sed_USG_2_FD_169988 | JGI IMG/M metagenome (GOLD analysis project Ga0224511, IMG submission 169988) | Sediment microbial communities from San Francisco Bay, California, United States - SF_May12_sed_USGS_8_1 | ecosystem: Environmental > Aquatic > Marine > Sediment | place: USA...
GCAAGGGAGCGTCCGAGGCAGTTCAGACGAGGCTTTTAAAGTTTTTGGGGGGTTAGGCATCCATCTTGAGCATCTGATCCGATGCGGACTGGACGCAGCATGACTAAAACACCTTTAATGACCTAGACCTTGAAGGTAGCTAATGCAGTCACAAACCAGCGAGAGCACTGAGAGGGGAGACTTCATTGCGGGTATCCGGGGCAGCAAACAGATCGTATGACGCTTTCCGCATCTTATCCGTCATACTGTTCAGCAGATCATTTGGGACCTAAAAAACAACAAAATGGCCATTAACTAAAAAAAATCAAACTTAAGCAACTGGCTAAAACAATGCGCGCAACTACCCCTACACTTCCGCCATCATTACACCAAAGCTGTCCAGAAAGACATGGCTGCCTACATGATGTTCTCATATTTCCTAGAATTCTTTATAATTATTTCCACTTTACCTCATGCATACACAAAGCTCTCAACGCCTTCATGCCATCAATCGATACATCCATGTTCTGATAGTCGATCAGAACTTTTGCGCAGTCGAATTTTCCTTCTCGGCATGCCAAGTAAAGTGCAGTGGGCGGGCCTGAGTTAATAACCATCGATGATGACTCCACGGCGAACTTCACTACATCAGTGCTGCCATTCCTGGCAGCAGTATGTAGATATGTCTCAGGTTCTTCAGCACCACGCTTAGTTGGAATTTCCTCTGCGCCGTGTTTGATCAGCAACTGTAACATTAGATACAGGTGCGTTAGGGAAAGTGGAATAGCTCAACGGATAAACCGACTGGGTCAAGATTAAAAGGTCTAGAGTTATTAAGTCCTAGTCATGCTGAGTGCCGACTGTGAGCATGAGCTCCTCACATAATTCCTAGCTTCTATTGCTCCGACATGGCTTAGAAGAAAGGGTATAGGACGTCCCGAGTGCCCGAGTAAAACAATTGAAGAAAGAGAAAATATACTGCATTCTGCATCCAATCAGACCAACCATTGTTAGGGGGATTGGGCAGCATTCATTGTGTTGAGTTGTCATACTCCGAGGTCATCAAGGTCACAGGAGGTCACAACAAACCCCATTGTGAAGAGGACTTTAGATGCGGACCCGCTTGCGGTGCCTCATGCTAAGCCACAACTGCAGAAAAACAAGTATCTAACCCAGCAGCGTCACCTTCAAAGCGAAAACGTCATACAGGCAAACAATTCAAGGCATATTTTGTACGACGGCCAAGCAATTGGAAGTGAAATTCAAACGAAGGACCAGCACTTACCAATTAAACAAAAATCTGTGAATGTCGGGCTGTTAATTAGGGGTAAAATATGAACCAATATGACAACGGAAGCAAACATGGCCAGAAGAGAATGAACTCAATGCTGCACCCATTACAAAAATCTATAAAAAACGCGACCTCAGCAATCTAATCGAGCAACATTGTATGGAAGTTTAGAATACCTTAATGGCTTCTGGAAGATTAAGTCTAGCGGCGATATGGAGAGGTGGTGTCCTAAAATTATCCTCTCTCCCGTTGATGATCTTAGACAGAGTCATGCGTTCGTCTGACTCAACGATTTTCCCAATAACTGCGATGTAACCCTGGATAAAAGAACTGCCAGTTAGCTCGTTTTCGGATCTCGACGTTAACTAAAGGAAGCCCACTCATATGGGGCACGCGGGTGCAAGCAGAAAGTCTCCTAATGGCGCACCCTGGGAAATTCTGAGCCTAAGACTCAGTAGGCCAAATTTTGCACCACTCCTGATAGTTGCTCTGTCACGGAGATACGAAAAAAAAGCTAGTTACTTGAGCTGATTTTTAATCGAGGAAACATTCAGATGAGATGGCCGAAATCTTGCCCGAAAACAACAGGTCCCGATAAATACCCCCTTTTATAGCCTTTAGCAAAAATCTTTTTTAGAGTAATTCTGTCACCATAAACTATAACTCCTAGCGAATGCCAATCAACCAATAAAATCCTATCTCGGTATCCCATACCAAAACCGCAACAAAACCATGGTATCCGAGCTGAGTTATCGATGGGCTACGGTGGGTGTGAAATCTAGTGCCTGCGGATATGGCCTGCTTAATACACATAAATCCAATTCACTCCCTGAAGGTCTGGAAATCAGGAGGCTGCGGAGTTGCGTACACGCGTGTGACCAAATGAGAATGGAGATTTGGGCTTTCGCGTAGCAGCCCCTCAACCTTGAAATAGTTTTAATCAAAATTTAGTGGTTGCAACTAGTTTACAAATTTTAAAACTCCGCTTCGCACATTTCTTTGACAGATTCCTTTGTTTTTGTGTTACCATAGATTTTTTTTAACCGGAGCGTCTATTGGACTTTGTTTCTGGCACTTGCTTCTGAAGGAACTTCCATGGACCTCAATAAAAAATCCATGTAAAATAAAATAAACTGGCCAAATACAAAATCAAAAATTAAGCCAGAAAAGTTGTTCCAGCATGAGTGTGATAACTCATTCAGAGCCATTCATGCAGTAAATATTTGTTGGTTACAAACTGCCATATTTGGGCAAACTCGGAACGAAAGCGGTACCATGGTGCTGATGGTACTAGTATATAAAGATAAACCAGTAATTCAATAATATTAATATTAATACGCCCACCTTCTTTTTCATGTCTTGATGACAGAACGGCTGGCAGCAGTGGTGCAGACATTGGTCTATTGAGCTTTAACTCAGCAATCTCTAGGGTCGTCGTTAGGAATCTCTCTGCTTGCACCCGCGTGCCCCGTAGAGAAGGTTAGCAAGGCAAATCTCAGCAATCTCTAGGGTCGTCGTTAGGAATCTCTCTGCTTGCACCCGCGTGCCCCGTAGAGAAGGTCAAGGTCAAGGTCAAGGCAAGGCAAATCTATGTGAGGGCTTGCTTGATTTTAAGTCGGGATCCGAAGCCGACGAGGGTGTTGCAAAAGACCCCCAGTCCAAAGCCCAATTTCCGCTATCCACTATAAACCATCGCCCACCTTGGCCCATGACATCATATAGCCCGCTGATACTGCTGATCAAGAGATAAAATACTCACCATCAGCATTTTGTGCTCTGGATCGATCAGCTCCTTAGCTTCAAAACTTCCTGGTTTCATTGCGCAGTGCCACATCGTTCTGCCAAAGTTGTCCTTGATAGCGGAGTCCGGCCGAAATAATGGAGTCTCATCCAGATTTCTGCGCCGAACTGATGTGTACAGTTTAAACAGCAGCTGGTTGTCACCTAAAATAGACACGCGTGCTATTTAACTGTTTTTGCGACCTGAGAGGGTTGACAATGTGGTTTTCATAGCAAATTTATACATGCAATTAGTTTTGTTTCAAATCTGCATCTCCATGCCACGAGGGCTACTGCACACAATGTCCATAATACCAACAGAATTGATGAAAAGTTACCAGATAAATGCAACATTGTACTTTGTGGTGTTTCTGATCTCAAGTTCTGCCAGGCATTCTCTGATTATAGAGCACTTTGTCTGTATTCTCCATGTTGTGATAAAAATAGCAAGAGCCCTGAACTTATTGGAGAATGCTGAGGTGTTTCCAAGAGATTTAGCGATTGCAGATTAGAATTATATCAAAATATCTTTCCCTAGGATAACTCTGGTGCATTCACAAATTTACACTAACCTGTAGACAGGCAGGATAAGATAACATTTGAATTGTTGTTGTTTTTGCTGCTAAGCTCCGCCCCGGCTTGGATCAGGGGTTCAATCATCGCCCTTTGTTCCTTAAAATGCTGCCTCTTGCCGTTAAAGACAGCGAGCAGAGCAGTGTTACCATGATGTTTGGTTGGCTGTAAGAAACAATAACGAGGTCAAGTCTTAGTGACAGATTCACTAAATCCGAAAGTCAGTAAATCAATCATCATGTCCACAGTGTATCAGCCCATTGGGGTAGTGGGATAGGTCAATAGCTCGAGTGCTTGGCTCAAAATTGAAAGATTCGGAGTTAAAGGGGCTATGACACGGTCGATGGTAGATGCACTTTCAGAGTTGTATTCCTCATTCTTAAAGGGAGGCAACTCCGTATTCATTGCAGCGATAGCGAGTGATCTTTTTCCACAAAACGAATATCGATCACTCGAATAACTATGGCCCAAATAGAAATAAAATCTAATTACTGAAACTTAGTAACCTAATGATCTTCACCCCCTTATAACATCGAGTAGAACTTAGAATTGAACGTAAGATTGGAGGAAACTCAAGTTATAAGAAGTGCTTATTAGTCGGTTTTCCCTAGCCCTAAATAGAGGCCGTTGCCTTCGGGCCCCAATCATTTCGCAATAGTGGCACGAACGCTCGCTGACAGAGGTGAAAAACTGCACTCTGAAACCCTATCTCTATATTTTTGTTGAACATTTTCTCTATATAGACTTGTGTAATTACAGGCTTAGTGTGCATCTGCAAGAAGATTTTCTAAACAACAACGTGTAAGCCGAGAAATCAATGCAAACACCAACAGCTATGTGTTAATTTCCTATCTCGAGGCCAATTCTGTTGCGTTGACGGTCTGAAAAGTGCGTCACAGAGGCCTCTAAGTATTCACATTGGGTAGGGCTATATCTAAGCTTCCATTTGAGCTGGGTATTGGGCCCATTTGTTCATGGTAGGTTTCAGAATCTGAAAACAAAAAAGACACTGTTGGCCATGACATAACCCTTTTAAATTCCAAGTCATGGTGGGCGAGTACTGTGGGAAACTGTCTCTTGGCATCGAGCTAACTCATAAGACTACATGTACTACATCATGCTGGGTAGCAAGGAATTATGCCCATCAGTCGTTATTCCGACTATCTCACAGCCACGAAGTTGCTGGCAGGGCGAGATTGGCATAGTAGAAGCTGGCTATGAGCAGGACCAGCTTTACTCTACCAAAGCACCTACTGATTCAGTGTGAAGCACGAGCTATAAGACTGAATGAATGGTCCACGGAGGTTGGGAATCAGACAACCTAAGGCATTTGCTTACACTTTACCCGCCAAGAAGTCAGCTATTCTTAACGAGAAGGGAGAGGTGGATTTCTATAACCATGGCGTGATCTTGACCCGTTTCTGGTTGGAACCTCCATTATTTTTACAGCGGCGTTCTGAAGCCACGCTAGGAATTGGAGTGATATGTTTGCTAAAGCAGTGACATATAGGCAGTGACAGAGTATATACAGTCAGGCTCTTAGCCAGGCAGACCATAGAAAGCAGTGACTATACTCCCCACATATAAGAAATGTGGAACATACACAAGTCAGCAATATTTTGAAATGGAACAACTCACATGGTTCAGCAATTTGTTCCTGAAAATCGGGTATTCCAAAAATAGCTTCAGCATTTCAGCGGTATTACCGCTGCAGATGTAAACTAAAGGATTCTCGATGTTAAAATTCTTCTGGGTCTTTCTCCGTATTTTCTTTAGGTTATCACAATCGTTTCCGGGTAAAAATTCCGCCATATCCAGTTTATCCATCTCGTCAGACGCGCACAAGTCTAGTGCGAATTTAGCCATCTTCATACTGAAAAAGGACTGTCTATTTAAGATGGGTGACAATAATATAACACGAGGAATGGTTCAGTAATGAGAGAGCTTGGTTCACAAGCCAAAGATCCTGGGTTCAAGCCATGCTCATGTCTAACTTGTGCTGCTAGCATGAGCTCCTCACATAGTTCCAAACTCTTTACAGTCCAGAGCAAGCCTTACAAGAACCTCCAAGTTAGGAGGATAAAAGCTCGCATAAAACAATTAGGAAATAATAATGTAATACAGCCAGGCAAAATCGGAATATGATATATGAGAGGCACAGAGGTGTAGTGTACTGACCAGCGGGATCTCGCAGCATAATGAACCAATGACAGTCCTGTCTTATCGGCATGGGCAGCGTCTGCTCCCAGTTTCAGCAGCCTTTGACAGGTTTCCAGGTGTTTCTTCCTGGCCGCGAGCAGCAGAGCAGAGGTTTTATTATTCATGGTCTCATTCACTACAAAAATGATAAAATTCCAGTAGATATATTTCCTACTTTATCCATGACTAATGGTCGCTACTGAATACCGAATAATATGGACACTATCTGGTGATAGCAACCGGACAGTTTATAGTGTTTACTATACCCAGGGCCGACTCACACTCTGTTACGGTACCCATTCACTCAGTTCAGACTGTGCAGATGGCCCTGGAAGATTGGTGGTCTGTCGAATAAGGAGTATCACATTGTTACACATTATCCGCCGAGAATTTCATGAGAAGATGGAGGTGATGCTGTCAAGACGTGTGAGGGAGAGGCTTGGTGAAGGCCTGTACTAACAGAAAATCCTCACTAGCAGTGGGAGGCACACTCACACTCCTCTATACGTTAGGCACTGGATTCACAGTGGGCGGGTGGCGGTGGGCATGATTCGCGTCAAGTAGCAGCAGAAATGCAGTTACCTGAGTAATGAAGATCAAAGACTGGAAAGGGAGATGGGCTGGTCACGAGGTCACGAGGTCATGAGGTCATGAGAAAGACATGGCGTGGGAGCACTAGAGATCCGCCACCATCAGGGAAAAGTCCTCGAGGGATGACCGGGAAGCGATAAGACGAAAATATCAGAGTGCATACAGGAACAAACTTGGCTGAGAAGGTAAATGGATGATCCATGACAATCGGCGAGGATGGCAATGTACAAATTACAGTGTCTCACTTACCATCAACCTTATACCGGGTAACAAGCAGCTCACAGATTTCATTTCTGCCCACATACGCAGCGAGGCAGAATGAAGATAAATTTCGCTGTGTATTACCATTCACTGTCAGTTTCTGCTGAAGTGCAGCAGCCCTTTTTTTGTCTTCTAGTCTATCTACAGCATAGACGAGAATAGAGTGGTACAACCTATCCCAGCTCCATCACAACAATGGCTAAGAAGCTAATTTAAGGATGATGACCAGAAGCACATGCTTTCATCCATCTTATGTTTGATAAAATGCTCCAACGTCGAGATATGCTTCTGAGGGTGAAACTAAAGACAGAATGTCTGTTTCACTCCGTGCAATGTCAACCATAGCCATATGTAAGTATCTCAGCCATATGAGTGAGCTAGACCCAGTTTATTTATTGTTCTCTACGGTCATCCTATTTTTCTGGATATATGTGGTAAGAGCCATGGGAATTTGCGAAGATCTGACACAGACAGCGGGAGATTGGAATGATTAGGGGTGGGCCTAGGGTCCAACAATTTCGAGCTATCAAAGTAACTCGGCTTCAAATCCGAACAGTGAAGAGTGTATATACCACAATTGTGTTTCTGGCCTAGGGCAGGGCACAGACCAGTGAAGGAGGTAGGGTTGCCACCAGTGCACTTGGTCAATTTAGAAACTCGTAGGTCATACCTAGTAGAAGAGATACCAGATCCTTATCTCCTATATGAATGATGATGTAGTGGAGGGTACTGAGGTCGGAGTACTTTGTTTGGGCCGATTCACGCATTGGTTCAGATACCGCTTCTGGCTGAAACCACTTGCTCTGGATAATCAGCGTTGAAGCTTCAACATTGTTCTCATCTAAAGACAGTGATCAAATGTAATACATCTTGAACGAGGTAACTGTGAGAGTAATTTATAGAACATTTCTAATGAGGCTGGCTAATACGGACATGAACATCTTTCAAATTAAAGCTGATTTGGAGTTCTAATCTGTTTTGAGTCATCTACCCATGTGTCACAATTATAACAGTATCTCTAAAAATCATCACTCCTTACGAAGTTAATGTTAGTTAACGTAGGTTAGCGGTTCTAGTTCAGGCATGGAAAGTGCACAAATCTCCGAAAAACGTGCCCAAAACGGGCGCACTTGCAGCCAAAACGGGGCACTACAGGAGAGGTTTTCTAGCATGAAAGGTCAATAAATGAATAAATTGTGTCCTAGGTCCATCGGGAAGGACGGCTGGGACTGTTAAAAGGAACAACAAATGATTTCCATGACGACCATTACCTGGCTTATATGTCTGCAGGAGCATGCGGATTGGCCACAATTGGGGTGAGAGCAGTTTTCATCAAATTCTTTCCTTCAGTAGAGGGTGAGGGCTCTAACCCCTAACGCTGTTTGTGCAAGACATTGTGCAGGAGAGAACAACTTTGAAATGACTATGGTTACGGGATTTCGTTTATCGTAATAGGAGTAATGGGAGCATGGAACAAGATGGAAAAACCACAACGGCTAGCACCAGTGCGCTTGATGCTAGATTGGCGGAGCCAGTGCCATCTTGAAAAGGATATAGAAGTGTATAGGGGTAAAAGTTCCTCTTACAACGTATATGAAACAGCATCGGCTTTGAAGATCTCGAACATTCATAATAACCCCTTTAGGCCTAGAAGTCTATACACCAACTCAAAGATAAACACCCCAGCCTCATGGTGAAATAATCCGTTTTAGAATATCTAGCTCTTCCTCTTCTCAAGACTCCACTGAATGGAACAGTCTGTGTGCATTCGTATAAGGTACCCAATGCTCACTATGTTATTGTAGCTTGATTGAAAAGTCATTCCAAATCGTATGGTGATAACGAGTGGTGGAGCTGTTAGGGCCCTTCTAAATACAATTTGTCCAGATCTCAAGCACGCCTGTCTCGAGTGGTTGTGGCCTGGAGGGAAATAAATCCATGCCTGTATCCTAGTCAGAAGTACACAATAGCCATGTGAGGTTGGTCATTTGGTTGGTCCAGGTTTCACGCGCTGTTTGATGGCGTATTCGCAGATAGGCTCATGATACTACTGTATTGACAGTACTAGTTTTAGCAGTCGTAGTGTTGCTATATATAGGGCTGGTTTACGGTCGGACTCAAGAGTACAATATAGAGTAAAATATTTAGCCAGACAGATTACCGTTTACATGAGCCACCAGTCCAGTGTACGTGTACGTCACAATCCCTTCTCATGAACCAAGCGACAATAAACCATCGTAACATGGTAATACCGCCAGTCATATAGGGGGTGGTATCTAATGAAACCTTCTCATTGCTGAGCATGGGGGTATCCTCCCATTGCTGAGTATGAGGGTTGGTATCTAGCAACCCTTACAACACGTTGGAGTCAATAGTACAAGATGACGCGCCGGGGCCAGCCAATATTCTAAGACCCAAAACTCACGAATTTCAGTGTGAAGCATAAGTCACAAGACTGAGTGGATTTATCTGAGAGGTGGGGTCAGTCAACAGAAGGTTATCACTTTTTTACGTGTCACCTGCCGATAACTTGGCTTTTCTGTCACGAGAAAAGAGGAGCTGGATCTAAAACAACCGCAGAGTGATCTTGACCTTGGCTTATCCCACCATTGGGGTCAACATCATTTATACTGTGGTGAACTGAAGTCACGCTAACAAACTGGATAAGAGAACCTTGCTCGAGGCCAGTATTAAGGAAAGACCGAATTCAGTATTGGGAAGCGAACACCCAATCCTTAGACAGCCATTCCGCGGCTTTACTGACGGAGCTCTTAACACCCACTTCGACTATAATATACATTTATTTGTGAAACCATTTCGCATGCACTGATGAATCACTGTGGGTAAAAAGTATTGGCTTCCAGCAAGAATACATTGTCCATATAACAGCTGAGTTCAGATGATTGTTTGGGTGAAGCACGGTGCGGTTATGACGTGCAGCTAGATGCATGGCTTCTTCATCATTCCCAGAAGCTACTACCGTCAGCTATGGTGTTGTGTACTGGTGGCTGGCCACATTAACTTTCAAGTACAATAAGATGGGTGTCTGATCTTCCGGCGTAAGCGGACGGATGTATCAGGACAGATGTATCAGGACAGATGTATCAGGACAGATGTATCAGGACAGATGTATCAGGACAGATGTATCAGGACAGATGTATCAGGACAGATGTATCAGGGTCTAAAACAGCCAAGTTTGAGGTTTTAGATTTTACATGTTTCTAGTTGGTCTAATGTCCGACCTCTATATCAGCTTGATTAGTGATAATTATGTTAGCAAGGATCAGAGTAAGCTTTGAATATTGTAGATCTCCGGCAACTGTGTGGGATAGGGTTGGTGCAGTATGAATCGATCCTTCACAGTCACTGAATTGAATGAGAGGTCATCCGACTGTCTGACTCAAAATCTAATAACAAATGGCAGTTTGACCCCGACAGGTCATTGAGCATTCGACTCGTGCGTGCTTTGTTATACTGTTAGTAAAGATGTTGATAACTTTATCCGCATAATAAAACAAGATTATATAAAAAAATGTTTCCTGTTTACATCTTAGAGGATTTACAAGCGGTAAACAGTACACACAGTGGCAACGCTGGGATGTACACCAGCCGTTTTGCTGCAGTCTTTGTCCGTGCACCGCTAAAAATGGGTGTCAATTTCCGCCGTACCAGCGACGGAGCACCGCTGAGAGCCAATGCCGCATGCATTATTTTCTCAAGCAATCAGTGAAGGGTGACCAACCAGAGCAAAGATTTAATTTGGACAACTTCCAGTTTATAGGTCAACGGTAGAGTGACAAATTCAAGTCTGTATTGTAATTGCTCACCGCTGGGGAAAATGCAGCATGCACCCTCCACGCTCTACCGATGGTGTGCTTGAAGGTCAATCCAATTTTAATCATTTTTAGTGGCAACCGCAGCGGTAGGCTACCATTTATGTAAATTCATTTAAAGGGGTTATGACTCGGTCGATTGTCGATGCAATTTCGGAGTTGTGTTCCCCATTCTTGAAGGGAGACAACTCCGCATTCACTGCAGCGATAGCGAGTGGTCTTTTTCCATAAACCGAATATCGGTCACTCGAATAACTACGGCCCAAATGGCCCAAATAGGAATAAAATGGGATTTAATTACTAAAACTTAGTAATTTAGTGATCTTCACCCCCTTATAACACTGAGCAGAACTTCAATTTGAACGTAAGATTGGAGAAAACTTAAGTTATAAGAAGCGCTTTGCCAGTTTTCCCTAGCCCTAACTAGAGGCCGTTGCATTCAGGCTTCTATAATTGAGCAATAATGGCACTAACGCTCGTTGACAGACGTGAAAAACTGCGTTCCGAGACCCTATTTCTATATTTTTGCTGCACGATTTCTCTATTCAGACTTGTGTAACTATAAATCTAGTATACACATGCGAACGCATTTGTCAAACATCGGCGGGTAAGCCGAGAAATCAATGAAAACACCAACAGCTCTGTGTTAATTTCCTATCTCGAGGCCAATTCTGGTGCGTCAACGGTCTGAGAAGTATGTCATCGAGGGCTCTAAGTATGCTCATTGGATAGGGCTATATCTAAGCTTTCATTTGAACTGGGTATTGGGCACATTTGTTCATGGTAGGCTTCAGAATCTACAAACAAGTGAATTCACTTTTGTCCATGTCATAACCCCTTTAACAATTTAACCAGCTAGTGACTTGATGAACTTATACATACCAGTTGGTGAATTAGCTGGGCAAAACCCCGCGTTCGACTCTTTCAATTTGTGAGCGGTCCAAATCCAAACAGAAAATCCTATGTTGCATTGTCTGTAAAAGATTCTTAGTCACACTCAAATAAATGGAGCTGTAAAAGGCTGAAGAGTCAAAGAGGTACAGCGAGATGATTTGAACATGTTCATTCTGAGACAGTAGTCCACAGCTAAACATCGGCCATTCTGAACTGTCCATCACTTTAGGCTGAGTATAGATTAGAATTTAGTTCACTAGCGAGCCGCGTTCGCCAGTTTCTGACTGCTTCACTGGGTGAGAGGAATGCTACATAGCCACTAGTAACTGTTTCAAATGGCCAACTCATGAGCGAACGAAATTTCGTTTCAGCTTCCCAGCTAAAAAGTTTAGTGAGAACCCGCAGGTCTAGGGTAGGTTACCGAGTACTCGATAGTCTACTCTCTTGGCCTAGTCCAGTCTAAAATCTAGCCTTCTCCTACTACCAAACTTCGTGATCAGTCACACTAAGTGGTAAGTTAGTGACAACTGAACTCCTACCACTACAAGAACTGGAGTAACTTGGTTATTGGTTAGTAACTAATTTGTAACTAGCTCAGTCAATGAGTCAGTACAGTGACATCTGTCACTGGTCAGTGAGTAACTGATCCGAACACCAACTTCTATTTTGTATTTTCCAATCTAACTCTAACTTACTTCGACTTGAGTTAGACTCAGAGTCTAATCTAAATCTAAGTTAGTAAGTTATAACTCTAACTACTAAGTGTAAATTCTCATGTAACCGAACTATTGAGAGTAAGAGGAAGAATAGTACATTTGTAACTAAAACAAAGGTAAATGGTACACCAAAATCAACTAAAGAATCTTGAAACTGACTCCTTGGCTGACTAGTGACCTAATAAGTCCTCTGAGTCTGACTCTGAGCGAGTGAACAAATAACAAAATGAAATTCCTAAAAAAATAAATACCACGGCCTTTCACTCTGGACAGCAAACGCCCGAAGGTAGGCCAACATATTAGTTGAACTTTGCTGGCGCGGTCCACACACAACCAGCCGCTATGACTACAATCATATCAATAGGGCGACCAGTACAGTACACCTACCAAGAACGACTGGAATGAAGCAAAATGAGAATACAGAAAGTCCAACTTGCGAAAGCAACCATATTTACTACAGCGTTTCTTCTTTGTCACAACAACCAACAGTTGCTACAGCTGTTCTCTTTTTCTCACTTCTGCCGTCTATATGTTGTTCTATACTATATAGTAAAGTATGTTGTTTATACTTTAATGTTGTAGAGATCATTAGGGTAATAAGTTGTAATAATTAGATCCCGGTTTTTTTCTATTTGACCCATTCTGGCCTTAGTTATTTAAGTGGCCGATATTCGCTTTTTGGGAAAAAACCACTCGCTATCGCTGCGAAGAATACAGAGTTACCTCCCTTTAAGAATGGGGAACACGACTCCAAAAATGTGTCTAGCCTTGACCGTGGCTCAACCCATTTAGATAACCATCTTGCCGTCCGGGAAATCGTCGATGGTTCAGAACCCCAATTTACCCAAATATTCTGCGATTACAACAAAGGGTAGGCGAACAGATCTCTATTCTCATTTCTTTATCTCCATCCTGATAGATACCGCTTCTGGCTGAAACCACTTGCTCTGGATAATCAGCGTTGAAGCTTCAACATTGTTCTCATCTGAAGGAAGTGATCTAATGTCTCAAACAAGGTAGCTGTACTCTGTGCTCAATTCCTGCCATATCAATTGGAATTACTGCGCAGATTGTAGGGAGGAATTACTGTTTAGGTTGAGCGTGCAATCGATTGCGACTACTGTAACCTGTGACTTACAGAGTGCAGCCTGAAGCAGGTTCATCCTTCCGCTAATGATATGGTGTATAAGCTTTCCACATTCATTTAAGCTTTCTTCTGTCAGTTTATCCTCTTGCAGCAACGAGAACAGCTCTTGGCACTTTTTCTTCGCTTTCCAGTACTATAAAATACAATAGAACATTTATTCGCGTCGAAATCTTATGAAGCAGTGTTCAGTGTCGTGCACCTTGTTTGTTTAAATGGTACATGCAATGCCAAGCATGGTCTCCGAATGTAACCTTGATCTCATTTCTAACAAGATCCTGCTCTAAACTCACTGCCTCAAAGGCATGACAAGGAATGAGCCAATCCGACGGTGGGCAGAGCTTAATGATTATCGTCGGTTTCGACCCAATCTCAAGGCGAAGCCGATACCCAAACTGCTGACTGACGGGCTTATATGAGCTAAACCGGGAAGGAACTCGTTTCGCTGTTATATCAATGGTTTTGAAAACTAACTCAATATATGATATGATATAAGCCATCTTTTTTGCACATTGGATAAGAATACTAAATATGAAAAAATAATTTGGCTTCAGCATGGGCGCCGGTTGGACTTGCTTTGCAAGGCAACACATGATAGGGATAGATCAGCGTTACTAGTAAAGGGTATTTGGTACAAACTTTTGTTAGCAAGTATTAGCTATGTACTGGTTGATATGACTATAATTAGGAGTTATCGTGCCCTAACTTCCATAACTTCTACGGTGAGCTAAAGTTCATTTATGGAGATTAGGTATGAACCAGGAGAGACAAGCCAATGAGCCCTGATTGGCTGATACGGAGAGAGGGGGAGAGAGTTGGTTTGGACCTGTAGGTCAGTCTAGGCACTCAGAGGAGTCTGAAGTACTAGCCCATCTAGGCATAGTCTGGTCAGAGCAGATGCCCGTAGTCAGTGTGTACGCAACCAGACAAGCTACCACC
>Ga0224511_10001511_pt1 | contig 14197 bp, 9 predicted proteins | sample SF_May12_sed_USG_2_FD_169988 | JGI IMG/M metagenome (GOLD analysis project Ga0224511, IMG submission 169988) | Sediment microbial communities from San Francisco Bay, California, United States - SF_May12_sed_USGS_8_1 | ecosystem: Environmental > Aquatic > Marine > Sediment | place: USA...
GGGGGGCTTTCATTTTTTTCCTTTTATTTCAGGCAAAAACATACCTTATTGAATAAAAATTAAAGAGAAAAATAATAAAAAAATTATTCCAACCCTACTAGTTCTACTTTTTTTCAAGTGGTTACCAGAAACGTTTAAATTTTAAGGCTTTTTTGCTTTTTTAGGTGTGATTGAAATATAGTTATTAATATAAAATGCCAAAAGTATGTGTTTTGTTAATGTCTTGTTAAAATAATGTTGTGAAATATTTAAATGAGGATTATGTTGAGATTTAGTTAATATGAAAATCCTTTTGCAATTTGTAATTATCAGTTATTAATATTTTCAAAGGAATTAGATATAATTCAAATTTTATATATTTGAACTGTGAATATTGTGGTTGTTATCTTTATTGAATGTTGTCCTTTTTGGTGCAGATATTTAACGTTATTGTACTTAAAATATTAATAACTCAGTGGTGGTCTTGATAATTATGGATATTTTTTGTTTGTTCTGCCAAACGTAAAACATTTACTTACTCCACACACTTATTACAAAATGATATTTTTTTTAAACATAAAAAAAACTTTTATATTTTAACATTTCTTTTTATTTGTATCAATGCATAAACACATATTTGCATTAAACTCTTTAAGTTTTATATTTTTATTCCAGTGATTTTAACCAAGTGTGCGACTGGTGAAACCAAGGGTGTCATTGTCCTGTTAGGTGTGACCAAGTGTCAAGTGTGATGCATGTTTTGTCCCGTCAGTTGTACATGTTCTTGTATTGTCTTGTTAGATGTAACCAAGTGTCAAAATGTGGCCAAGCATCATGTGTGACCGAGCGTCTAGCATGACCAATCGTCAATTGTGGCATAGTATGACCAAGTGTTAAAATGTGGCCAAGCATCATGTGTGATGTAGCACCAAGTGTGACCAAGTGTCATTTGTGGTGTTGTCAAGTGTCATAGTGTGGTCAAGTGTCCAAGTGTGGTCAAGTGTCCAAGTGTGGTCAAGTGTCCAAGTGTGGTCAAGTGTCCAAGTGTGGTCAAGTGTCCATGTGTGGTCAAGTGTCCAAATGTGGTCAAGTGTGCATGTTTAAGTGTGTATATAGTGTGTTCTAGAGCTGCCGTCTTTCATTAGGGCAAATGTTGCCAGGGGATAAAGCACCACACATATTTGTGACAGAACTTACATATACAATAGACCTGGAGATAATTAATTGGAGTATGACATTTTGTTAAACACCAGCTTTAGATGTTAGTTAGCCTTTTGTGCATATACAGTTATATACATGTTAATGATTGTGTCCAAACCAGATCATAATTATTATTATTATAATTATCATTATGATAATGATGTAATACTAATAAAAATGATGATAATGATGATGATGTTGCTATGTGTACATGCAAGTATTGTCAACATATTGTGGTGTTTTGTTTTCGGGTTGCATTTGTCCCCAGTACATTTCAAGACATTTCATTTCATATGATATGAAAGCCTCCAGTGAAAGGTGTTTACCAAGACTTCTAAACCACCGTGACATGTTTTTTTTTTGGAGTATATATTATTTTAATTATCGGCATGTTTGGTAAACTAACCAAAATATTTATTATATAATCACAGGAACACTAACAAACTATACATTGGTTTCTGCATTACGAAAACAAACCTACAAGGCCTAGAAGTCTGGGTAGATATCTTTTCATTGGGGGTTTGAAACCTTGGTTCAATATATCATCATATAATGTGTTTTTAACTAAAATGAGGGATTTCTCTCAGAGACTCAAATTTTCTTGGAATGTAAAACAAAGTATTGTTGTTAAAATATTTACCCAAATTTCAATATTCGTGTATTGTCACAAATCAGTGACTGATATAAACACATAACAGTCAAGTGTTTAATATATATTTTGTTTTTATTTTCACACATAGATAATGACACATATAAATTATATGTGCATATGTTTTACCTTGGTTTTGATTGTTTTACATTCTTGATGTTCATTAGTCATGATAATGTGTTTTTATTACCAAGTTGTGCTTCTGTATATACAATTTCTCATTGAAGTATTGATATCATGCCATCCTGCATTATGTTATTATTGGAAATGCTTTCAATAAATGTCAACATTATCTCTTTTCTTTTTTATGCATGGGATTATCCATAAGATGAGATCCATGGGATTATCTGTCTATAAGAATTTTCAGAAAAAAAATATTCTTTTACTGGAAGAAATATGCGGTTGGTAGTGTGTTATGGTCAAATTAGTTTTACGCACATTTTTAATTGCATGCGAAAAAAACCCAACCGTTCCAAGATGGCAGCTCTGCGATTACATTTTGGTTGATATGACAAGGTTTCGATTCTCTACCCGGAGTTACATTTTATTATGCTCCCCGAAAAAATTTCGGGGGAGCATATAGTTGCCGCCTTGTCTGTCCGTCCGTACGTACGTCCCATTCGTGTCCGGCCCATAACTTTGTTATTTGAAGTCGGATTTCGAAACTATTTTACAGAAATGACCACCATGTTGAGACGACGTGTCGCGCGCTACATTTGGGTCCCTACCTTGAAGGTCAAGGTCACAGCGTGACCTTGCAGCAAAATCGTGTCCGGCCCATAACTTCGTTATTTGAAGTCGGAATTTGAAAATATTTCACAGAAATGATCACCATATTGAGGCGACGTGTCGCACGCAACATTTGGGTCACTACCTTCAAGGTCAAGGTCACAGCATGACCTTGCAGCAAAATTGTGTCCGGTCAATAACTTTGTTATTTAGAGTCGGATTTCAAAACTATTTTACAGAAATGATCACCATATTGAGACAACGTGTCACACGCAACATATAGGTCCCTACCTTGAAGGTCAAGGTCACAGTGCGACCTTGCAGCAAAATCGTGTCCGGCCCATAACTTTGTTATTTGAAGTCAGATTTCGAAACAATTTCACAGAAATAATCGCTATATTGAGACAACGTGTTGCGTGCAACATTTGGGCTTCTACTTTGAAGGTCAAGGTCACAGCATGACCTAACAGTAAATTCGTGTCGGGCCCATAACTTTGTTATTTGAAGTCGGATTTTACCATTTTTTTACATAAATGATCATCATATTGAGACAACATGTCGCGCGCTACATTTGGGTCACTTTTTGAAGATCAAGGTCACAGCATGACCTTTTAGCATAATCGTGTCCGTCCCATAACTTTGTTATTTAAAGTCCTTTTTAAAAACTATTTCACATAAATGATCACCATGTTGAGACGACGTGTCACACACAACATTTGTGTCGCTACCTTGAAGGTCAAGGTCATAGTATGACCTGTCAGCAAAATAGTTTCCGGCCCATAACTTTGTGATTTGAAGTCGAATTTTACAACTATTTCACAGGAATGATCATATTAAGACAACGTGTCGCGTGCAACATTTGGGTTGCTACCTTGAAGGCCAAGGTCACAGCATGACCTTGCATCAAAATCGTGTCTGGCCCAAAACTTGGTTATTTGAAGTCTGATTTTACAACTACTTTTGACAAACTACTTCTCTGTGTCCAATACCTATTCGGGGAGCATTACCCGGTTCCGACAGGCTCTTGTTACAATTTATAGATATGAGTCAATGGCTTGTATATCAATAATTGTAAACATGTGACCAATTAACAGATCAAAGGGGCACTGAATTTGTTTTTGTGTTGTTGTTTTTTTCACAATCCTTTCTCCAAAACTCAGCCACAGAGATGCAATTCCAGGACTTCTATGGCCTTATCACATGTATATGATATACATATGACATTTGTTATTTATTTTAATAAAAATACTTAATGACAGTTTTAAACTTTTGAGTTGTGTTTAGGAGTATAGAAATTACATCATTCAAGACATGTTTCACTATCAAAATAAAACATATTCTAAAAACAATTAACATTTTCTTGAAATAATTAGCTCATTAACAGTACCCCCAATAAGGGTTGATTTGGTACAGATGTTAAGTGGTCGCTTTTTACACCAGACGTTCCCAGGCTTAAACCACATCCAAAACCACTGTTTTACTCTCAGTACATCCAGTACTTGTGACCTACTCATGACAATAACATAAGATAAACTATGATTTTATTATATATCTCGGGCACTGTGATACGCTGAGCACTATGAAATGCCGGGCACGATGATATGCCAAGCACAATGATACGCCGAGCACTATGAAATGCCAAGCATGATGATACGCCGAGCACAATGAAATGCCGAGCACGATGACACTCCGAGCATATTGAAATGCCGAGCACGATGATATGCCAAGCACTATGAAATGCCGAGCAGCACGATGATACTCCGAGCATAGGTTGCACTACACTATTTTTAACTCTGAAACACAGCACCTGTAAACTTTGTAACTGGTTCCTCTGTATAAACAGTTTTCAACTGAGGATTGAACTTTATTTTAGTTGCATAGAGGCGATTTTGAATGCAATGGTAAATTTAGCAAACCCATAAATTGCGCTAGCTCACAAAATAGAATGTTATGAAATCTCTACGCCATTAGGCATTGCATTAAATAGGTTTTGAACGCAATCATTATCCTTATAAAAATGCATATTGAATGTAAATTTTTGATCATATGTTATTATATTCCAGATACCAACACCAGGAATGTACATGGTCATCTTGCAACTAGTCACTCCGAACAGACGTGTCCATGGACAGTTCCGCAACTGTCAATGATCATGATCATTTATAACAGTACATGGTCAATTTTAATCCAATAGATTAGGATTATATTGTCAGCTGACAATCTGACCTAGAAAACACAAAAGAAAGACCCCTTCACAAGCCTTCACAAGATCAAAGCAAATCTAATGCATTGGGCGGCGATTGAAAGTTTGCGGAATGGTGCATTTTGCTCAAGTTCTGCTAATCAAACAAACTTGTTTAACACCAATTCTTTGTCAGTGTAACACTGTAACAGTATGCCAACATTAGGTAATGGTTATCATTTCTTTTATTTAAAAAAACCCTGCAAAAACACACTCTGCACTTTCTATAGTTTTATTGTTTGTCATATACTTAGCAATGAAGCTCTAACTACCTTATCAACAATTTCACACAACAAATTACACAACATTTAGTATAACCGTATGTGCAATATTATTCATGTACAATGTAATATCAAACATGTTTCTATTGCTGTTATCACTTTAATATATTGATAAATATAGAATTTCTAGAAAATGTAGAGAAAGTTCGATGTAAACACATATATTACATAACATAAATATTATGAATGTATTATACAGTATTATCAATAGTCAACAAAGCTTGTCGCCCATGACAATTATTAAACTAGTTTCATATTGGTAATAGATTAGTCTTTGTATTTGTTTAGTTATGTGCTTATCTAGGAATTGCCTATCTTTATATAAAAGGATACCTACTGAAATAATTTACCAAATTAAATACTAGACACATGTAAGTTCAACATTTAGATGAATATTTACTCATTCAGATGGGATTAGCACTGTTATATCCGAGATCAGAGAAGTATGGTTTCTCAAAATTTTGATCATTTTTTTATGATTTGATAATAATAAGCATTACAAAACATGAAACCATTGAAAACTTGGTTGGAATGGTTATAAACAAATATAACTAAAATTCACAAATAATCAGTTTTGTGAAAGATTTGTGCAAATCAAGTACATGTAATTGATTGCATAAATTAAATAAATATACTGTACCTATCTATTGGATTGCATAACTAGAGAAAAACTAAATTAGCAAAACAAAAGCATTTTATATCAAAGTCAAACTTAGTAGAATGTACATTGTACACAAATATTGGTTTTGTATGGTATTTTTACCATTATTATACCCTTGATAGTTTAAACTGAAGAAAAACAAAATATAAACACGTATAAGTCAAAAATATTTATACATTTTGTATACTTCCAGTAAAATTCAACAGGTGTTTTTTGTATTCTTATTCACAATTTATTTATGTATACCCTTTATTAAACAGAACACTCATATGAAACACTATGGTTATTATAATAAAACGGGGACGAAAGACTCCTTATAAAGGTTCTTCATAAGTTATATGTACATATTATATTGCAATGGCGTATCTGAACAATCGTGATACATGTAGATGTAAAATAGCAATTTTAAAAATGAATTTGTTGGTGGCTTGATGTCTTTGAAATTCAATGCAACATCTCAACAACATGTCTTTCATTCCGTAACAAAAGCAACGTGAAATGTGAGTTCTGATGAATCTAAGCTATGATACATGATGTATTTAACGGTGAAAATGGAAGCTAGACACAATGGGGATGTAAACTTTTTGTGAGTCTATTGGTTAAAGTTCTACTTAATGTTCTACTTAATAGCAATAACATCTGTGAATAGTGTAACAATGCAACGATTCTAAAATGAGAAATGGTAGCAATATTAAAGATGAAAACTGCACTAAACAACGGCAATTCTGAATGTGAATTGTCAACTGCACCTCAATTTTTTTCAGCATTTCAGTCACCTAATAGTGTATCTATATTCACTATTGCTGGAGTTACAAGTTGGATTGTTCACTGTCCCGATCGCTGTTCTCGTTATGTCCCTTGATGTCATTCTGAAATACGACCTCTACGTCATCGAGTTCGATATCATTCTTACAGCAGGAGCTGCAGCCGATGTCGTCGAAGCCCTGGAATGTCGGGAAAAACGGCACATACTTGCCCCACGTCAGCGAGCGGATCAAGTTCATGCCGAACGGGAAGTCGTATGTCTTCATCGTCATGGTGTTAAGGTTCTCGTAGTCTACGTCATCGCTGTCGTCGTCCTGCGGGGACTCCCGCCATATCACGATCCCGCGTTCTTCGTCGGTGCCTGGCAACCATGGCATACATGAGGTTACATAATACTATTATGTTATGTGTGTGATATCATATTGTCAAAAGAACTTTAAATAAATATTTAAAATGTTAAAATGTTAAAAAATACCATTACTTAATTGCAATTCATAATTAAATAAATTTCAGTTGAATCTGTTTTTAAAAGTCTTGATAATGTTTTGTGACAATTTATACTACAAAACACACCATTAGAAGCATTAATTGCCTAATATATATTAATTGGTACATGGAAATACCGAGTATCCAGTTGCATGTGATAATTTAATATTAGTGGTTGTAAGTAAATACATGTGTTGCAAACACTAAACAATAACGTAATTTCTGAAATATTTATACCTGGAATAACGTTGTCAAGTACAAGCGCGGAGAAAGCGCCCATGAACATGTTGTTGGCTAGGAGAGCTGAGAGCACCTGGTCCATGCTTTCATTACCTGCAAACACAACAACAGGATGCTGTAAACATGACTTAAAAAAAAATAAAAAAAAATAATCCGAAAAACACAAAAATATAGTTTTTCTAAACTTCTGTTGCATCATGATGTTGTACGTGTTTTTGTGTCGTTCTATGTGTTAGTTTTTGTACGGGCCATATGGTCATGGTGCCCTTAAACTTGACATATCTACATTGTTTACAACATTTTTTATTTGAATATCTCTTCAATTTATATTACATGTACATGTACACTATAGCATAGCTATGTAAATAAGCCTTAATGATAGAGAAATACCATATTAAAAAGTGTTAATTCATGAACGTTAACATTGATGGGTTGTGTTTAGTGTTGAATATTTTTGCAGTTATAACATTTTGTGAAAGTCAGGAATAGAGATGCAAAACATCTGGACAATGGTATTTTGTTAAATCCGAAATGTTCCATACCAGATTGGCTTATAAACACTATCAATGCATGTATCGACTAAATGCTTAAAATGACATCTGATATAGACAAATGCAAGAATAGATGTCATGTCAAACATTGCATGTGCTCATTGCCAGTGATATAAAACAGACTCAGTCTTTTGATTGACCAAAATGACGTTGTGCGTTATGACATTACATAATTTCCCACTTTTGTTGGACCAATTGTCAATTCAGATGGTCCGACAATCAGGTTGTCGATATGTCAATTGTCCTACCGGTTCTGAGGAGGTACTCGTTTGCAGTGACCCAGTTGGGGAATGCGAGGCCCAGGAAGAGGGAGATGCCGAACACGACCAGGTTCCTGGATGAATTGAGGTCCACATACTGGAGGTTGGAGGTTCCCACCGCCGCCAGCACACCTGTAGCCAACATGCATACCAGTCTTCAAACAGAGTTACTTCCCTTCTCAGTTACCTGTAGCCAACATATGAACCAGTCTTCAAACAGAGTTACTTCCCTTCTCAGTTACCTGTAGCCAACACACATACCAGTCTTCAAACAGAGTTACTTCCCTTCTCAGTTACCTATAGCCAACATATGTACCAGTCTTCAAACAGAGTTACTTCCCTTCTCAGTTACCTATAGCCAACATATGTACCAGTCTTCAAACAGAGTAACTTCCCTTCTCAGTTACCTATAGCCAACATATGTACCAGTCTTCAAACAGAGTTACTTCCCTTCTCAGTTACCTGTAGCCAACATATGTACCAGTCTTCAAACAGAGTTACTTTCCTTCTCAGTTACCTGTAGCCAACATATGTACCAGTCTTCAAACAGAGTTACTTCCATTCTCAGTTACCTGTAGCCAACATATGTACCAGTCTTCAAACAGAGTAACTTCCCTTCTAAGTTACCTGTAGCCAACATATGTACCAACCTTCAAACAGAGTAACTTCCCTTCTCAGTTACCTGTAGCCAACATATGTACCAACCTTCAAACAGAGTAACTTCCCTTCTCAGTTACCTGTAGCCAACATATGTACCAGTCTTCAAACAGAGTAACTTCCCTTCTCAGTTACCTATAGCCAACATATGTACCAGTCTTCCAACAGAGTTACTTCCCTTCTCAGTTACCTGTAGCCAACATATGTACCAGTCTTCCAACAGAATTACTTCCCTTCTCAGTTAAACAACAGTGATTAGTGTACAGCAGTGGAGCAAAGGGGAGTAATCCTGTCAGGAGTTCGTTTATGTTTAATCTCTTAATGTAGAATGACACATGCATTTTCATAGTACTGTAATATTAAAGTCCGTACAAGGTAACTAAATATGTATTAGGTTGTTTAAAATAAGCACATAATTCAGCAAGAACAGAAATTTACATAAAACACTGATATCAAAATTTTGAGCATTCTATTTACCTATTGTATAATAATAGACATATACAGATGTGAGTTGACAAGCTTATAATGCATTTAAAAAGCATTCAGACATAAATGAGGCAATCGGTTTTAGAACCCTTGAACTCACCAAAGAGCACGAGGAATGACGCACCGATGATGGGGTCAGGCATGGACACGACGAGAGCAGAGAACTTGCCGAAACAGCCGAACAGGGCCATGATGATTCCCGCCACCACCACAACGCGCCGACTGCCCACCTGCCAATCACATGCATGGGATTCTGACCAATGGGAGTACTGTGAATTCATTTTTATTTGTTGGACATTTAATTTCAAGTATTTTGAGGGAAGGACAATCCTTAAATTTAAGATCCCAATCAACTGTTGATTTAAGTTAATAGTTGTGTGTTTAATTTGAAAATCCACAAATTCAAGTGTCCACGAATATGTCCATCAGCATCAAACCACGAAATTCTGTGCCCACAAAATAAATGATTTCACAGTAACTTTACTACAGTAACTGCGGAAAGTATTGGTTTCTGTGCAATTACAATATTGTATGACTAAAGTAATTAACAAGAGGGCCCAAAGGGCCCTAGGTCGCTCACCTGAGGAAAAGGTCAAGGGTCAAGGTGAAGCCATTTACAGAGGACCACTAATGTTGTCCACCAAATATTGGTAGAGGACCTCTACATGATGGTATATACCAAATATGAAAGCTCTGGGCCTTGTAGTTTCTGACGAGATTTTTGAAAATTGCAATTTGAAGACCTATTTTTTGACCCAGTGACCTACTCATCCAACCAATCAGAACCAATTGAACAACTTTGAAAGGTGACCACCCAGGGATCATTCCTCTCAAGTTTGATCAAATTCGCATTAGTTGTTCAAGAGAAGATGTCGTTTGAAGTTTTCCTTATATAAATCAATGTAAAATTGTGACCCCCGGGGCGGGGTCAATTTTGACCCCAGGAGCATAATTTGAACAACTTTGGTAGAGGACCTCTAGATGATGCTATATACCAAATATGAAAGCTCTGGGTCTTGTAGTTTCAGACAAGAAGATTTTTTTAAAATTGCATTTTGAAAACTTACTTTTTGACCCCATGATGGGCGACGACGGACAAAGGCCGGTCACAATAAAAACGTAAAAAGCTCAAATTTGAAGTACTACATTGTGGAAATTGAGTTAAGATACCTAAAACTCTCACATCGAAGTGTCAAACTTGTGATATTTCTGTTCAAATTGTCAGAGATACATGTAACTTTACCTAGACATTTAAAATTTAAGTAAAAGTATTTACTTATGCTGTGAATCACATTCCTATATTTCACACAGTTTTATAACATGATGTTTCTGTACTTCATCTCCCTATAACTTCATATTTTTATCATAAATCATTAATTACACTATTTTTCATATATCTTTTGCTTCAATTGTCAAAAAAATAATTAATTATTATAAAGATGGCCACATACACTAACAGGTCACATAATAATATGTTACAAAATAACAAATATTTCAACATTATCTATAATATATAATTACGTATGTACCTTAGTCAAACTGATAACTCCGATGTTTTGGCTGCATGACGTCACGCCGAATCCCGCTCCCACAGCAGACGACACTAGACAGTCAATGCCCTCGACAAATATACCTGAAGGTACACAAGAATAGTAAAATTATTGTAGCAGACAAGTTATGGTGACAGACACTTTTATTTCACATTTTTAAATAAATATCATTTTATTGTTTAAAAACATTTTGTTTAACATTTAAAAAATTTGCATTTATTTTTTAAATGATGACTTACTAAGCAAATCAAACTGTTAAACATTCTAAGCTGCAAAAATGTTCTGGTGTTGAATCAGCTCAACAGCCTTACCCCGGTTGACGGCATGGGGCGGTGGGGGAAGGGCACCGGCCAGACGTGCGCACGTGTAATAGTCGCCAATACTCTCAATGACAGATGTGACAACACCCGCGATCATGGCCACAAAGAAGCCAGAGTTGAACGTCGGCATGCCCCAGTAGCCTAGGTACATTATTATAAAGAATTATCGTGCAATAACCATCACTAATTATAGCTTTCCAACATTATGGCAATTAATCAAAGCTACAAAACTCACATAAAATAAAATTCTGCAATAAGATGAAGCATGCAATGTAAAAGAAAATGAACATAGTAGCCTTGTTTTATTTTAGTACATTTACGACAGTACTTTAATAAAATATTTCGTTATCGTTTTTTTCTTCTCTTTTCACCCGCCCCTCATGTAATGGCAATCCGGTCCTAACCGACCATGGGTATTGCATAATAATTTAAATTACCCAAGAAGTGTGCACAGATTAGGGTCATTAATTGTTTTATGACATACAAACTGCCAGATGACTTTTTTGACGAATTGGCCAACTAATTGAACATCTGTTTCGATCAATGCAAATTTTATTTGGGTCATAAAATTGACGCGTCCACAAGTTCTCCGGGTATGTTTCTTTGACAACAGCGATATGATTTGATGAAACCGTTGAACCTATTTAATGCAATAATTAACTAAATAAAGGATTTATTGAATGAAAATTCCACAGTATTGAAATTACCAGTGTAGACATTAACATTTCGCTAGCTACTGACGTTGCTTATATCGTATGGGTGAAAAACATGTTAGGGACGCTTTACATCTATATGAATTATATACACTTTTCAGACGTATTTTTATTTAATTCATTAATTTTAAAACATAAACAAATGGTTATTGTGTAATATTTATTTTTCCTTTATAATAAAATTTGAACAATATGATAAATATACCGATATAACACTGGACATTAATTGATCATCATTACGTGAATTCGCGGCTTTGGTGCAATGCCGGAAATGTTGACACCGGGATAATAAATTGTTCATTTAGTGAATAATTTCAAATACTACCACCATATTTTTTGGTGATTATTTGATGGATTATAAAATTATTGACTTAGTCATAAAAGTTAAAAAATTTGCTATTCTGTGTGGATTTAAAGTGATATTGGGATTTAACTCTCAGACACATGAAAACGCGTTCTAAGCAGCAACGGTAGTGTGCTTAGTGTGAAAATACTCAGTAACCATTTTTGGAAGTAAAGTGTACTTGGAATCAAACAGTCGAATTAAAGCCTCACCATGTGTGCATCAATATAAAAATTATTATGATAAAACAAATACTGGAACTTCGTTTTATTGCAATTACAAGAAAAAGGACATTAAATTTTGTTCCACTTCCATGTCTTTGTTAATTCTTAACATGCATATGCATTGGATAAGAATAGACAATGTAAGCCTTTTTACTCATAATAATTAACGTATTGATATAACACTTGAACTTATTTGATGCTCCGACAGATGTGGGAAAGCATGTTACGTCAAACATTGCATGTGAGTGAAGTCAGCAAAAAACAAAAGAGCCAGCCTTCTGATTGGCCCAAATGATATTGTGACTTATAACATCATTTCAAAAGGCCTGACAAATGGGTTGTCAATATGTAAATTACAACCGCGTGTCCTAGTGTCTTACCGGGGTAGGGGAAACGGACCCAGGCCACCTCCTGAATGACGTCAAGTCGGATGTCTGTACGCGCCTCGTACCCGTACACGCCCTCACTCTCTGGCAGCGCACCCGCCACGGTCAGGATGTAGCAGAAGAACCACATGATGCACGTGGACAGGATCACCTGGAGCACAAGCACGGGTAAATCACCATTAGAACTGAGAGCAGATGTACAAGTACAGTCAATATCTTCAAGCATGTTTTTCATGAGATCACCAGGGCCCATATCCATAAAGAAACTTAAGTAACAAAAATTTGAATCAGCCAATGAGAACATAGGTTACATTGGAAAGAGCCAATAGCATTGAGTGTTACAAAAAAATGTACATACATATTTGACTTAAGATGTTCTATGAATACAGGCCCTGGCTCATACACATGGGTAATGTAATGTTCATTGTATTCAAATTTAACAAAAGTTCTTTGAAGACTTATTTCTGGTTCTTGATGATACCAGGTCAGTATCGAATGATTGTTTCATTAAACCGCCAGGGTTACTTACTGACACTGACAGATTGTGTATGCTAGTACTGTGAGGTGACATATGCCACTTGATTTTACGTGACACACTCGGGTAAATCACTATCAAAACTTTAAGCAGCCGTACATGCATAATCAACATTTTCAAGCAAGTTTTCAGCTGTGCATTAAATATCTGGAATGCTGCAATGTTTTATTTTTTGGCAATTAATTGTAGATTGTCATCGCTACTAAGAAAGCATAATTTTGTCAAGTTTTACCCAAGTAGCAACTGTTTGAGAGGTTCACATAACAACAAAAGTTTAAAGTATCAGCAAACAGTCTTGGTAAACTTAGGCAAAAAAAAAAATCTTGTGTTTAGGGCAACGGTCTTAAAAACTTTAGGTAGGGTTGGCTCTTTTTTTTAAGAATTGAAACCTCAATTATAAAGACCCCACTGATAAAAACGGTATTTTCGTAAAAAAAGTCTAGTGTCGGCTGGTCGGGTTGCCCGAAACATGGGAAATTTTTTTTAGGCCATACCGAGAAAAGTTTATGGAGGACAATCTCGATCTTCTCTTCCTTGTTCTTGGAGAACGGATTACGGATGTGGAACACAGGGATGATCTCCGAGAACAGGATAATCAGCACGATCGTACTGTGGGCGGGAATAAATCATAACTACATGGCAAGTTCCGAATATGGAGCGAAAATGTTGATACATGTATCTGTAGAAATTTCTATACATTATCAAGTGGTAAATAGGTGAAAGTAGTTGGAAAAAATGTATGTTTTAAAATTGAGCTACAACTTTTTATTAAATGTAAACACCGCTTTCACTTTGTATTACGTTAAATAAGTACAGACTTTTTTTAGTTAAAATATGTAAACAAACTACAAACAGAAAACTCTATAACTAATTTCTTATGAATGTCCTAATGAAATCGCGTAAAAGTAAGAACAACAACAGCACGTACGAGGCTGAGATT
>Ga0224511_10001512_pt1 | contig 14192 bp, 5 predicted proteins | sample SF_May12_sed_USG_2_FD_169988 | JGI IMG/M metagenome (GOLD analysis project Ga0224511, IMG submission 169988) | Sediment microbial communities from San Francisco Bay, California, United States - SF_May12_sed_USGS_8_1 | ecosystem: Environmental > Aquatic > Marine > Sediment | place: USA...
TCAGAGTCATGTGGCTGCAAATTACTTGTTGCCAGAAGAGAACGATGGCATCTATTGTGTAGTGGTGTGTTGTCAACTGATTGTGAGGGAATTCTGCTAAAGCGTGGAATTGGGCATTGAAATTAAGTTAAACTCCCTGGGGAGATGCGTTCGCTCCCTCCCCCATCCTACAGCTGGGATATATAGACTATAGACATACTTTTGGGTTCTGTACACCTGTGACCCCTCAAGTTTTAAACAATGATATTAGTGAGTGGCAACGCTCTGTCAGACTGGGACTACTTAATTTAGCCTCCTCTGGTTGACATGTGTTTCTGCTGACCTTGTTTCATCTCCCTCAGAACACCTGTTCTTTCTCGTTGGCAGGCTAGGATTCCCCATGATTTTAGACCATGCTGTCAGGGTGTGTCAGGTACCTGTTCACTCATGTCCCACAAGGAGTGTGTCTTCCGCAAAGGAGTTTGGAATCTTGACGAGCATGAACACTGCAGCTCAGCAAACTGTGGCAATGAGATGTGCCATGTGTTCGCAACAACACTGAAGGTTAGCCATCCCCCTGAAGTCAAACCACTAATGACGGACCATCCCCACCGCAAAGTGCTTTCACCCAAACCAGTGGATGATGCCTATGGAAACAAAAGAATTTACATTGACTAACTTCCAACTAGGATCCTGAGGAAGACATCAGTAGACCAGCCAGTAGTAGGCCAGTCAGTAGTAGGCCAGTACCATCCCACACCAACATGGCAATGACAAGTCATGAGAAGCCTACCTTTGGCAGAATACTTCATCGTTGCCACTCCCTATGAAATCTTGGATTTTTTACAGCTATATAAATTGGTTATGCAATGATGTAAGGTATATCTCACTTTCTGTACAAAGTGTTGTTACATATAATGCTGCTGTTTTAGTACAAGTCGCTGTACAAGTTTCAAATCTGGAGGCTTCCTCTGTCTCTTCTCTATCATAACGGTATAATACACTTGGCCATATTTGGATTTCTGCAATGCTATATCGGTATACGTATAGAGAAGGTGGCTGGTTGGTTTCGCGTCACACTCATCTACAGTGTGAGTATTAATAGCTATGTTTATGAATAATTATAATAGTATATAATAGTATGGGTGCTGGGATACCCTTATGAAAGTGAAGATGCCGTATGGGAATAAACTCACATGGCGGGATCGAGTTATAGGAGTTGCTGTATGTTGTAGATTTGTGGAATAGGGGGGCTTTTGTACGGCTCCGCTTTGGTGCCATACGAGCCTAATGTGGGTCCGGGAGGCGCGATAGCTGGCCTAATTGGAGTACAGGTAGTCCAGCTACTACAGATGTGGAAAGCCATACCCGGTCGGCTTTTGGAGGGAGGAAAGTTATTCGCTGTCAGCTGTGTGCTTTTTATACTCGGCTTTTTTCCTGGGGTAAGTGTTGCTAACATTGAGACAGCAGTATTTCTCCAGTTACCACTCCTTTTCTGGAGACAAAGGAAATGAAAAACCCGGGGGAGGGGGGTGTTAATAGCATCCCGGCTGCCGTTCACAATTGGACTTGGCCTCTCAGTGGCCACAATCCATATAGATGTGTGAAAGGCTAAGCAACAATCCCAACTCAAAACACTGATTCGCTTCTATCACAAATAGTCTTAAACTGTTTATGGATTGCTACAATTACATGACGCGATTTTAAAGTTGAATTTAGGATTCTGGATTCTGGATTGGAAATTATGATAAATAAGACACTAGCGAAGGAGAACGGCATTTTGGGAGAAACGAGATGACCCATCACCAGTTGTTAGCCAGTGCGTTGCCATGCATATACAAAAATAGATTATAGGATATCCTGTACCCTGCGATGAACAAACTGCGTTGCCCTGATTGGAACAAACCAGTCGATCTCCGCGCCGATCGCCTGGCCGATCGCCTGGCCGATCGCCTGGCCGATCGCCTGGCCGATCGCCGTGCCGATTTCCGTGCTGATCGCCTGGCCGATCTCCGTGCCGAGCGCCTGGCCGATCGCCTGGCCGATCGCCGTGCTGATTTCCGTGCCGATCTCCGTGCCGATCTCCGTGCCGATCGCCTGGCCGATCGCCGTGCTGATTTCCGTGCCGATCTCCGTGCCGATCACCTGGCCGATCGCCTGGCCGATGGCCAAGCCGATCGTTGGGCTGATAGTCAGCCTTTTGTCTTTTGAGACAAAATTCCAATCATCGGCATTCGTAATCATAACCGCTCAAATTTGTGCATTTAGGCGGGTCCGCTAGAAAGGCCAATGCTCAATCTCCGATCACCTCCCCCCAAATCGGGTAAAATAGTTCACTCTAAACGCAGCTTAAAAGTAAACAACTTCCCTTTAGATTTATTCTATTTTGGAAGTTGTTGATAAAATTTGCCAGTGAGTTGATGCAACCGTTTTCTTTTGATGATGTAACAATCAGCGGTGTACTGAGTGAGAAGTGATTGCCAATTCATACTTTCATTATATCAATGGTGGCTGCCGTTGAGAGAGTCAATTTTTGCATTGCAGGACTCTATAATTGCCAAGGCGTAGGATGTAGGTTTATCACCAAAATAAAATTTGTAAATTTGGCATTTTTTATATTTTTATATTTTATAGACCTAGGTTAGGTAAAGCTCGGTTGCTAGCTTGGTGGCCCTAAAATTTTATTCGGTTTTGAGTTTACTCATAATTATGGAATAAACCCAAAAGGCTTACATTAGGACTACAAAAAAACTCAGTGTCTCAGAATAACTACCATGCCAAGGAGGGTAAATTCAAAAGCGGGCCAATTTACTCCTTTCTACAGTACATATACAATCATACATAGAGGCCTTGACTTCATAAGAACTCAATACACCCCAGATTTCACTCTCTTGTAGATTAACCAGTTCAGCGATCTGTGTGGATTTATACTGGGCTTATTATGTGGATGCGCTATTCTACCATACGCCGCTCTCACCGAAAGACAATCTATCATCATGTTTGTGCTGAAAATCACATCTGCACTCCTATTAGTATTTTTGTTTGTTATCATTGCCTATATGTTCTTTCAGATGCAACCTGTTGAGATGGGGTACTCTAGGTATCTCAACTGTCTTAGCTTCTTACCACACGCGTGTGAAAGATTTATTGTGTAGATAACTTCTTATTGCACCAAAAATAAAAAATGGTGAATGACGTCTGTTAATGATGTTTGATGATTTTCTCAATAGCTAATTTACACTAATAGGACACTTGCATCCCAAACTAAGCAGTTTCTCTGTGACCAAGCGGCATTGTGATCGAGTGATGCTCAAAAGGGAAGCTGAAGGGTTTAAAACAGCTCAGTTTCCCCCTAAATCACCATTAGCAATGACCTCATTTATCACTTCGAATCTCTAACTTAGTGGGTAACGCTTTCAGGTTTCTTCCTGGTGGCCAGAGTTCGATTCCAGTTTGCACCACCATGCGGTTTTTCCCTTATCAGATCGTGACATTAAATAAAGGAGCCCCAAAGAATACCGACTTTATAGTCAAACCCAGCAAACAACCGAGCGATGCCATCTACATCAAATAAGATGGTCTACATTCACAAAACAGAACCACTCAAGGCTTCAGCTTGCGTGTAACCTGGAAGCTACTAACTTCTCAAGTACAAATCTGCCTATGAAATGTTTCGAATTTTTTCATCCATAGTGCAGTAGTTAACCAAACATATGTTAACAGTTTGCATACATTTTTATTTTTATACATTTTCAATTATTTTTACAGTTTATTTTCACAGGATTGGCGAAGTTTTTCTCCCTCATAGCGAGACAATAAGATGACATGTTACAAAGGTCATTAGTGGGCACAATGCCTAAATTCACCAAGCTTTGAGAGCACAATCATACACTAATGTTGACAGCCTTGTGAGAACATCTGCATTTTGAATTGTGCGCATTTAGATGTATCCGGCTGTTGGTCTTAGAACAAGTCTACGGCGAACCCAAATGTCTGCCGTATACTGTTCCAGTAGTAATTATGCCATCCTTGTTTCGTTCTATCCTCTTCGGACGAGGGCACACCCGTCTGTGACAATGTCAATGTGGTGCAATTGGAACTTTGAGCGAGTTTGATAGTCACTGTAGAGTAATGTTCTTCTGGCCATGTTTTAAATCTCCAGCGCTGCGAGATCTGCTGGTTCGGAATCTGGAAAAAGGCAGTGGGAAGTGAGTATGAACAACACAACTGTACATTGGAGGTTAGATAGCTTACTCTCTACTCGTTGTGACGAGAAGGCTATAAAGAGAAACATTTTTAGTTTCGGATTGAATTAGTTTAGTTGTCAGTGAGCTGATCAGTACCAAAGTTAGAGCCCTTCGGGGACATTAGAGTTACACCCCCACCGAGAATAACAATATCAGCATCTGAGATATTAATATGGAGAGCAATATCAGTGGTGAAATAGACTAAACAAACCCTGAAACAAACACAGGATCAGTTCTCATGGGAGGCAAGGGTCACAACAAACCGACACAATGGGCTAAAGCTTGGAGTCGGCTGAAAATTCGTTGGAGAAAAGGGACACCATTAGAACGGGTTCTAATGTCGGAGAATGTCTCTTACCAGCTCTATGAATTCTCCAGTGATTGCTCCATCAAATAATGAGAATTTCCCACCCTTTTCGACTTGCCAACAGAGAACCGGGGCTTTAGTGAAGGCTCTCACCATCTACAAAGGTAAACCCGCGATAACTACATATCCAACCGAGAGTAGCTCCGGATGTACCAAAAGAAAAATAGACATACTATGCCTGAAACAAACAGACTGAAGACAGATGCTTCATCAAAAAGAAACAGTGCCACAAGCTGTTTGAGGATCTGGAATAGCCTAACCCTTCCTGCATACCAGCGGTGTGTAGCTATATGTGCACAAGAAATCCCTCATTCAGTTTGCATTCATATCTCAAGCATTTATTTAAAATATAATTTAAAAGGTAAATTAATTCTTTGGCACATGAATAGTAAAATAAGCTGGATAGCAAGAGGGCGCTAGCCAGCAGTTTTTCTTTTCTTTGCTTTCGCGGCGAGTTTGTTTTGGTTAGCTACGGCGGTTGTCAGATATGACCAGTTGTTCCCCAAGGTAGCGCCCAACTTGGCTAGCCACGAGCTGAAAAGGACGACTTTAGCGCCCTCTACACACGCCCAGATGAGCAGCCAATCGGTTGACCTTACGTTTTCCTCAGTCAGGCACCGATACAGTTCATCTGTGCTACACATAAACGTCTCCTTCAAACTGATCTTCTTGGTGGCAATTTTCACAGCCGTGACCGCCGATTTATCCGTTGTAACGCCGACTGGTGTCTTGGCCGAGCAGGTAATCGTAGCCTCCTTAAAGTCTCGCGCGATTGACGCAGCCGTCGTGGTCGCTGGTGCCACCTTACGGGGAGCATCTGTTGGCAGAATCATTCCCTGACTGAACTCTGCAAATAGAAGGGAATGGGTGACACGCTGGATAAGATAAATCCTCCTAAAACCGACTGCCGGCGTGTGGAGAGACAGAGTGGTGGCAGAGATAGGGCTATGCAGGGAACATGACATGTAGGAGTGAACTTGTGCAATGTAAACTCAACCATAAAATAAAACTGGAAATTCATGGTGGTCAAAATCAGATGGTCTGAAAACATTCGACACATTCTCAAGGGCGTTGTGGAGGGAGATTACAGAGGATCGGAGACGTTGGCCTTCATCTAACTGTGGAAAGTGAGTGGCTGCCAATGATTACTGAACTGATAACTAAGGCAAAGCGAACTTCGTTAGATTCAATCCGCATAAACAGGGATAGTGAACTGTCAACATACAGAAGGGTCATCATTTACCTTTTTTTAGCTGTTTGATATAAACATCGAGCTGCTCCCGTATTTGATCCGCTCCTTTAGTGCGTACCATCTCCTTTAGTGCGTCGGCCCCGGATTTCTTAGGCTTACAGCTCACTTCAACCTGATAAGAGTATGGCTGATATTACCCAACCTCCAGCAGCGAATCTCAAATTCAGAGACATACCACTTGGGGGAGATAGCAAGTCGAGGGTGGAAGCAATAGGGAAGGCTTGGCAGAAAGCACTGTGAAGAGAAAGGAGGGAGGGGCTCAGTGGACAGGGATAGAATAGAAAAGGGGGAAGATTCCATCAGGGAGGGCATAGCAAGAGACGGGAGTAGGGAGGGAGAACCACTCACAGAGATATCATCTAAATCCTGTTCATCACTAAGATTTGGTATGGAGATCTCTCCCTCCACATTATCCATAGACTCCGTGTTTAGAGTTCCTACGGACAGAATGAGCCCGGTATAATAAACCTATTTGGTATGGGTGTTACAATGATCTAACAAGCTCAGGACGGGTAAGGATGTGATCCAAACTGTATTAGGATCTGCTCTACGACTAGGAATGGGACTGCAAAGATGCTGCACAAACAGAGCACTCCTGACGGCTCAACCTATTAACAGATCATCTCACTGTTCAGATTTCACATACAGCCTGCACGATCTAACCATTTCTTCAAAACAAATACATGTTCAATCTCACTAGCAATGATGATATCATCCTGTGATTACCGGATGGGCCAATATGAGAATTAGAATTCGCAACCATATCAGGAGTATTGTGGATTGTGATGAGTCCTGTTCTCAACGTGACCAATCGGTGTCAGTTTAGAGTCCAGACATTCCCGATTACGTGAGCTTCAAATCACAACTTAGTACTAGATCACAATGGCTGTAGTACCTGTCCATTTTATTTTTATATCCCACTCGTAGAAAAATATCAGTTTGCTCTTTCTATTGCTCGCGGAGGCTTCGCCCTCTAGCGTTGTGAACTCCTTTAGCTCCGCTACACCAGCTACAATGAGGAATGAGATAACGCGATGAGCCAATCAGTCGTTATTGACTTTCTGAGGGTTTAGAAATAGTGTCGTTCCGTGCCGTTTATATGTTTATATATTTCTATGAAAAACTCTAATCAATTTTTTGACAATTACCTTGCGAAAAAATCAACACGAGAGTAGGCACTAGGTAGAGAATTCACATACCCGCTCCATCAATTTTCATCCCGATAAGTAGAGCCTTAAGCCTGTCTTTAGACCAGCTGGTGGCATTTTTCTCTGTCCTATAAACACGGCATGATTTATTTAATCTGTCGTGTCTTGCGTATATTAAACTATTTCAAATCATGGCCACTGTCTGTGAGAGTACAAAACAGGGTAGGCCACTAGATTTCGAATAACTCAATACCCACAGACAGAGTCAGTGAGGGACACGATACTGATAGGATCACAGTCCACAGAACAGACACCAACACATAAACTAGTAAAGAGAATCACACAAATCACCAACTTGCGATCAGCGGTTACCCATCTGTCTACTAAGTAACAAGCTAAACCTTGTACTACTACTAGTCTAGTGGTACTAGTTCCAGTAGTAGACAAGTAGGTATTATTAAATCGGGACAACTACAACTACAAGTCATTCAATTGTTAAGCTTTTGTCAGCTGAACGACTGTAGTCACAGCTGTGTAGTTGAACTAGCCGAGAGGGTCAGGACACTCACACTGACTACTCTACTGTTTGATTCTGAACTCCATCAGTCCATCATGGAGTAGGCACTTCAAAAAGAATTTTTTTCGGCTTTGTGTTTGTCCATGTCATTGTCAATTGCCACGTCACTAAACTGCTAGTACTAATAACTAAAGTTGGTTTGGCTCGGACTCTCGGACTCACTGGCTGAGTCACTCATTCAACGATTTGATTTTGAGTCAGACTCCGGAGTCCGGATCTTTTTGTTTTTATAACTACGTAACTTATAGAATTATCTAACTCTAACTTCTAAGTCTAACTCGAGGTAAGTTACTAACACTAACAGTAACAGTAACACTGACTTTAGTTTAGTAAGTTACTAGAACTAGTTAGTACTTAGTTAATTTAACTTGTACTGTAGAGTGTAGACTGTAGTGTAGCCAGTAGAGTAGTGAGTAGTGAGTAGACTGTGTAGACTGTAGAGTGTAGCGTAAGTTTAACATAACTGCCTAGCCGATTCGCCTACCAATGCCAGTTATTGACGTTTGTTGCATCAGCTCGCTCTTCAACAATCCATCTGGGGTCTCCTTCTCCCCATTTTGCCATTTTAAAAGTCTTTAGCACCTAGAGGCTATAATATAGTAGACCAGTCCAGAGCACAGGCGAAATCACGCCGATGCCACCTTCGCGTGCCAGTGAACGAAATGAATGAGAGCTGTGACGTCATATCCCGAAGAAAAATCTAGAAACAAAGAAGTAATAGTGACCAACCGGTAGAAGTAACAAACAGAATGCTGTACAGTACGCTTCGTAAGACAATTGTTTTGTGTCACTCTGCAATAACGCTATTGAGTAGTAATTCGGGCTGGTTAGTTAATCGAGGACTGCGCAGTTTTTGTGAACATAACAAAGGTTTTGGGAAGTTTGAAGGTGCAGTAGTTGGACAATCCTTCGTGGGTCGTAAAACACGGTATGATACTGGAATTATCCACTGAAGTCTGTACGAATTATATAGACTAGAGCCGTCAATTACGTAGTAAATTTTATTTCACACCCGTTCAGTGTTGGACTTAAGTTAAACTTAATGTTAATCTTAAACAAAACTGACTGAGAGTGAGTCACTCACGTCACTCACTCACTGAAACCGACAGGCGCCAGTGCTAGTGACTCAATGAGTGACTGTGACCGTGACTCCGACGACTGTCACTGACTGTGCGTCACAGTCGATGGATCACACTCTTACTTACTCATAGTCATAGTCATAGTATTAACTATTAGTATTACTATTACTATTAGTATTAGTCTTTGTGACAAAGTTTGTCAAACTACGAATGCCGTTCACTGCTCAGTCACTCACTCAGTCACTGACTCAGTCAGTCACTCACGGCCAGTCATCCTCGGTCTTTAGTTTAGGGACTGGCTATCGGAGGAGACACCGCACAGACGGTGGAGTGGGCGACCTTATTTGCCGTCTCACTCTCAGTCAACTCCATAGTCATTGTGATTATCAATTTCGCTTTCTCGTTTTTTCAGTTTCAGTCAAATTAGTGTGTTGTGTCTCAAACAATGAAATAATCAAATATCATTAGCCTACGCTTGCTTTCAGCAGTTTACTCTTGGCATATGTCAATTGTCGTGATAACTTAGCTACCAGTAGCAGGCCTTTGCTGTATGAAATCTTTGCTAAACTTGGTTGAGAACTACCGTGGAATATGTGATGTCCACATCGCAGCATATTTGTGCAATATGCACCCGTTCCTTTCCATGACAAAAATTTTTCAAGATGTTGCCAGATGCAGTGAATAAAATTTAGATCCATCCACTGGCGATTGGAAACTTACCTAGACTCGCAAAGTAGTAATTGCTGACTTGTTGTTACCAAGAAGAAATGCAGATATTTTTGACCAGAAAGTTCTTAAAATAATCCAGTGTTTCCCACAAGTTTGCTGCACCGAAGTAAGCACTATTATTTCATAGGCAGTCACCAGTATGGGGGACCGTTATAACATTCACAGTCAGCTGGAGCATCTACAGTCCAAGTATATTGGTACTGGGCATGCCGACACAACTAAATGGGAGTGGGTGACCAATCAGCACAGGGACAGCTTCTCCAGTTATATGGTGAGTAAAGTTGTTTGAGATTGGGTTAGTTTAGTGCAGGAGTTGCCTCCACTTTGTTTTTATGTACTCCAAAGCTATCTAACGGTAGTTTCTGGTGGAAATGAATTTTTCCTGACACAATATAGTATTCCATATGGACTTAGATATTTTGAGTCTTAGAGGGGTTATGCCGTGGTCAATTGTAGGCGCACTTTCAGAGTTGTGTTCCCATTCGTAATGGAAGGCAACTCCACATTCATTGCAGCAATAGCGAGTGGTTTCCTTTACACAAACGAATATCAGTCACTTGAATAACTACAGCCCGAATGGCCCAAATAGAAAGTAAATGGGATCTTATTGCTCAAACCTGGTAACCTAATGATCTTTACACCCTCATAACATCGGGTAGAACTCCAAATCGGATGTAATATTGGAGAAAGCTGAAGTTATAAGAAGTGCCCTAGCCCTACATAGAGGCCAATGCGTGTGGGCCTCTATTATTGTGCAATAATGGCACTAACGCTCGCTGACAGGTGAAAAACTACACTCTGAAACCCTATTTTTTATATTTCTAAATTCAAACTTGTGTAACTACAGGCCTAGTGTGCACCTGCAGGAGGATTTCCCAAATATCAGCGCATAAACGGAGAAATCAATGCAAACACCAGCAGCTCTGTGTTAGTTTCCTATCTCGAAGCTAATTCTATTGCGTCGACGATCTGAAAAGTGCGTCGCCTAGGGCTCTAAGTATGAGTGTGGGATAGGGCTATATCTAAGCTTCCATTTGAGCTGGGTATTGGGCCCATTTGTTCATGGTAGGCTTCAGAATCTACAAACAAGTGAGGACACTTTTGGACAGAACCCCTTTAAATCGGCAGTCCTTTAACCGAGTTGTTCTTGATACAGAGCCCTTTATACAGAGCCTTTTATACAGAGCCCTATATATTTCGGAAAGGGATGAGAACTTAGGGGCTTTTGAATTGGGATTTCCCATCACGCCACTGCGTAGTCAGAAAGACTTATTAAGACGCATGTCAATGTATGTAAAATGAAATATCCCATCAATTGCAATCCCACCGAACAATGTTCCATGTCCCGCCCTAGTCACATAGGTTGAAGTGACTGCTCACTGGTCCTAAACCAGATCTCCGGTTTGTTTCCCAGGGCGGGCACAAGCTTTGTCTTTTCGCAACGCCCCAGTTGTAAATAGGGAGGCCCACCCATGTAGAGTTATCTTTTCTATGGGGCAGACGGGTGTACTCATTAGGTCAATTTCTGCACTACTGGTAGTAGTGGTTTATTCTTCAAAATAGTGAAAACAAACAACTGTTCTTTTTGAATCAACATATCCAAACGTGGAGAGCAACACCAGCAGTCAGTGACTAGCACTTATTTGGTTGCTCCTGCAATTCAGTAACAGGTTTAATGTGTATAAGAGGTTGCGTCGGATTCACCTTAGACAGTCGGTCAAAAGACGGCGGGCGCGAGTCAAACTCTTTGTACTCTCCAGTTGAAAAGTTGTTGACTTATGCTGGTTCCAAACGGCCGTGCTTTTGATCCAGGCTTTTGGCTCAGGCTAGCGGTGCTTTTGGCTCGACCTAACTTCAAAGGCTCCGCCCTTTTGCCGAGCCTGACCGAGTAGCATGGGCAGGGATCCGAGGGAGCAAACTAGCGATGTTTTTCTACCATTTTCCTCAGGCATTTATGATGCCTGATGGCTAGGGCGATGAGATTCATGCGGTTACCTGTTATTCAGTTCATCGCTAATGCTTACCGAGGACAGTTTGTACGCAATAGTCCTTGCTAACAGCCGACGGCTCGTTATACCCGGTGCCTTGCTAAGTACGATCAATCGGCGGCCATGCTGACTCCAAAAATTTTTTTTCACATTTAAATTCTCATCGAAAATTCACAAAAGATGGCTTATATCATGAATACATTATACATTGAGTGAATTTAAGAACAAATTGCTAAAACAGCAAAAACAACTTCATTTTCTGTTTAGATCATATAAGCTTATATAGTGCGTCAGCAGCTAGACTAACGAATCCGTGTTTAGTATAAAACGCAACCTGTTGGTTATTGCAGGGTCATCATGATATGCTGAGTTACTTCGCTTTAGCGGAGAACGAGAGTCGAGCTCGTATGAGATTTAACTTTATGGAGAAAATGCTACAACCGTGCGGACCTCCTCCTGAGAGAATGGATGTGGATGATTAAATGAAGTCCGCAATCACTCACAACCTATCAACTAGTAATACGTTGACGAATTAGAGAACTCCGAAATATGTCATGTTTTGCGCCTGTATGTATATATGTGTATGTACCTCAGTACCGCAGTACATCGAAATTCAGGTCAGATATTATGTTGGTGATCGTGCAGTGGCACACTTAAGGTTGGCTATTCAAATATTGTTATTCCTTGACAAAACAGAAACTATGTGTACAGCTAAATGTTATTATTCTTTTTCTGGAAATGCCAATATATAGTAACACAATAAAACCAGCAGCTAGTGTTTATTTACTGTAGATACATGGACAGTGGGTTCAGTTTGTAGACTTTCCAATGCTGTGAACTCTACTAGTGTACATGGTCTTCCTACGTCCCAGCCTCTTAGCCAAGTCTCGAGGTAGTGAGGTTCTGTTCTGAAAGAAATTATGACAGATTAATGCATTCTGTCTGTTGGGAGTTGCCTGTCTTCTGTGACCAGTTTAGTGTTTAGTATAGCTTTGTGGAGACGATATCAATGTATATTATTGTTAGTAGATGTCAAGGGGTAACTTATGGCTAGAAGCCTTGACTCGAGATCAACTGCATCTATTGGGGCTCCCACTGCAGGTGTGAGTAAGCTCCTTCTGTAGTCTTGAGGTTATCCCATTCCCAAAACAAGCCTCAGGCTTACGAGATTTGCTAAATAGGATGACTAGGAGCACAGCAGGGCAATAACATATAACAATTGGTCAGGTGGAGTTGTTTCTTGGAGTATCTGTTGGAATAACTGTCCATTCGCAGCAACCGCTTGTTTGCCCTAACGCACCATAGCAACTCTCACTCAGTTATATTCACATGCCACCACATTTACAACACAGTTGGGTCTGCCGTTACAAACGGTCTTTCTTTAGCCATGTACATATGCTTTGGACCTTTCATTTGATTCACTGGGTAAGCGGGATAGCTCAGAGCACTCGGCTTGAAACGGTGAGAACCTGGTTTGGAATCCTGCTCATGGCGGCTCTCATGGTGAGTAATTGGGTATGAACTCCTAATCCTAACTCAAACGCGGCAACAGTCCTCACTGCATAAAGAGGGGCAGTGCCTATACTGACTATGCAACTTTCGTCTTTTCACGCTAAGCTGTAGCTGGTGACAAACAAGTATCTAACTCGGCAGCGATACCATACGGGAGGAGGAGTCTCGGGACATGGTGTGTTAGCTACTAGATCAGCCACCACTTAATCTCTGTTGGCTTCAGCATAAAAGTGCACACATCAGATACGGAAAAAGAGGTTTTCAATCAAGAATGGGACTATTATTATGCTCACCCGTCGTGACATGATTTGTGGAGAGGCAGCGTCACCCGAAGTTCGCAGAGAGTTCATACCTGATGGCCGGATTGAATAATAACTGCCATCATAAAGCTCATCAACATTCTCATATGCGCCCTCTTCTTGCTATACAAATTAAATATAGCATATACATATATTTAAATTAAACTTCTGGTGACAATCTAGAAAGTTGTAGGAAGTGCAAGGTCCTCCCACGCATCGTTTATAACTTTCTTACCACTTTTGAAATAAGCTTCAGAGGTTCTTAGGGGGCCTGATGCAGCCATGAAACAAAACCCTCATAGCATATGGGGCGGCCCAGTATGATAGAACAACTCCACGGCTTTTAACTCTTTTCCGATCCCTAGTTCCCTCAGTATCCATTTCAAGGTAATCCAAATGCTAAAGTACTATTCCCGCGAGTCAAGCTTGGACCCCTGCTTTTAAGCACAGAAGGGCAGTGAACTATCCACTGAGCCACCGGTTCAGCCCAATATGTGTATGAGTGTAGCAGAATATGCCTACTGACCCACTACTCTTGAGTTTAACATGAGCAAGTCCCTAAATTTCGGGCAGCAAGTTTTGACTAGCAACCACACTCTGCCACCCGTTACAGTTCTAGTTAACTCGCTGATAGGATAGGCCTACGTCCTGCCTGCTCAATGCACATGAAAGACTGAAGTAATGGTTGCTGCATGGCTCAACTGGCTTGGCAATCAGCTTGTCTTTGGCAACAGCTTCATAAGTTTTGGATAGCGAAGTTTAAGAGAGGAGGCTCTCCTATAGAATTACCCATAAGGCCAGTTTCTGCACACAACGTGGAGCAGTACATACATTGCATACCTCTGTTGGGTCAGCAAATAAAGGGTAGCAGTTATATGTGATACTCAGTGCCTCTGTAAGCGTCTGCGCTGGTTGCAGTCTGTCCGATAACATCAGTGGACTGAGTGATAAATCGTTACTATTCCCTCGACTACCGCCAATCTTAATATTCGATCCAACCTAAAAGAATAACTCA
>Ga0224511_10001513_pt1 | contig 14191 bp, 15 predicted proteins | sample SF_May12_sed_USG_2_FD_169988 | JGI IMG/M metagenome (GOLD analysis project Ga0224511, IMG submission 169988) | Sediment microbial communities from San Francisco Bay, California, United States - SF_May12_sed_USGS_8_1 | ecosystem: Environmental > Aquatic > Marine > Sediment | place: USA...
GTGTCGATCTCGGAACCCTGTCTGCCCTCCCGACAGAGGGCGCCACCTACCGGTTCCTGATGCGCACTTCGCTGGTGTGTGCACCGCGTGGCGTGGAGTGCCGGGTGGGCGACGCTGCAGGCAACCAGTACGATCTGACGCCGCTGGCCCGCGACACCTACTGGCGCGCCGTCAACTCAGGGGGAGACAACTCGGTCTACTACATCAACGTGTGTCGGCCAATCAACAACGCTCCCACTTCATGCCCTGGTGAGGAATGGTTACCTTGCACCTTCTTAAAATAAGAAATAATTCAAGTTAGTAAAGATTTATTTAGTTTTATTATTCCATTGCAAGTTGCAAGACTAGAACGTGTCATTCACTTTGATCAGTCAGCATTAAAACAGTAGGATATCATTTATTTCTCACTGATAATATTTTGCCCACAGTTTAATGGACAGCGTTTATGACTGATTCTTCGTGACTTGCAGGTGGTGCGGTGGGTGGTTGCCAGGCAGCGTCAAATTCCCGTTCCTACAACATCGGCTACATCCACTCTCGTCCCGTGGCCAATAACGGCACTGTGAGTCTGCACTACCGGAATGGCGACCTGTGTCACGACGGCAAACCCAACGAGGCACATCGCAGCACCACCATCAACTTTGTCTGCGGCACCACCGAGGTCAGACAACACTCAGCTTAACTTGAATTTATCACTTGCCATTAATAATCATATTGTTATATTTACACTCCAACTGCACATCCCGATGAACTCATTTCCCCCTAATGGTGTTCATCACCCAATTAAAGCAGTTTCTTCAGAATAGCTCTATTTATCAAGTAACAATGTTTGTAATTGGTCTAGCAAGTTAAATGGCGCAAAAACGTCAACGACAACAATGTCTTTATGTCAACTTTGCCATTTAATGAGTTTACATTTCATAGTTATACATCTAAAACTGTTAAACAAAAAGAAAACTCCAAATATAATGAGTGTAATAAATTATTTAGATGGTTGATGTCATTATCCGTGTATGATCACAGTTGGTCTTTTTAAAGCGTGCATGGAATTCTTTAGACTCCACACACTTTAACCAACAGTCTTCTTTTGTTTTAGGGACTTCTTATTGATTGTTTAAATATAACATTATATCTGAAATTAATTGTTTTGTCAATTTGGTTGAACAGTTTAACAACTAAATGCTTAGTTAATCTCACATACCACTAAGTTTTGAAAATAGTGTTATTTTTATTCTGAGATTTCATGTTCTTGTGTTCCTATGATGTCAATGCAAATGTGACAAATGTGCGTTATTTTAGAACACAAGATTTTTAGGATATTTCATTTTCACTTAATTTCTGCAACGCAAATAATTTCTTCGATTTTACAGAATGTGTTCACTGTTGATGTACCATAATCACTCTATGTGTTTAGACACTCTATGTTATCAGACACTTCATTTTTTGGACACCCCCTGTTTTTCACTAAAATAATTATTTTTATGTCTCTTATATTTTAGCAAGGGCCGGTGTTTGTGACGGAGACGGACACGTGTGAGTACGTGTTCATGTGGTCCACGCCTGCCGCCTGCCCTGTACAGGTAACTATAGCAACTGTAGTGACCATAACAACCATAAATACCATGGCTACCATAATGATCATAGCTACCATAGTGACCATGGTTACCATAGCAACCATAGTGACCATAGCTACCATAGTCACTATAGCTGCCCTAGTCACCATAGCTGCCAAAATGACCATATTGAACATAGCTACCAAAGTAACAATAGCTGCTATAGTAACCATAGCTGCCATAGTAACCATACCTGCTATAGTGACCATACCTGCCATAGTGACCATACTTGCCATAGTGACCATAACTGACATAGTGACCATAACTGCCATTGTGACCATACCTGACATATTGACCATAACTGCCATAGTGACCATACCGGCCATAGTGACCATACCTGACATATTGACCATACCTGCCATAGTGACCATACCTGCCATAGTGACCAAACCTGCCATAGTGACCATACCTGCCATAGTGACCATACCTGTCATAGTGACCATACCTGCCATAGTGACCATAACTGCCATAGTGACCATAACTGCCATAGTGACCATAGCTACCATAGTGACCATACTTTCCATAGTGACCATAACTGCCATAGTGACCATACCTGCCATAGTGACCATACCTGACATAGTGACCATACCTGCCATAGTGACCAAAACTGCCATAGTGACCATACCTGCCATAGTGACCATACCTGCCATAGCTACCATAGTGACCATAATTGCCATAGTGACCATACCTGACATAGTGACCATACCTGCCATAGTGACCATAACTGCCATAGTGACCATACCTGCCATAGCTACCATAGTGACCATACTTGCCATAGTGACCATAACTGCCATAGTGACCATACCTGCCATAGTGACCATACCTGTCATAGTGACCATACCTGCCATAGTGACCATACCTGTCATAGTGACCATAACTGCCATAGCTACCATAGTGACCATACCTACCATAGTGACCATACCTGACATAGTGACCATACCTGCCATAGTGACCATAATTGCCATAGTGACCAGAACTGCCATAGCTACCAGTGACCATACTTGCCATAGTGACCATAACTGCCATAGTGACCATACCTGCCATAGTGACCATACCTGACATAGTGACCATACCTGCCATAGTGATCATAACTGCCATAGTGACCATACCTGCCATAGCTACCATAGTGACCATACTTGCCATAGTGACCATAACTGCCATAGTCACCATAGCTACCATAGTGACCATACCTGTCATAGTGACCATACCTGCCATAGTCACCATAGCTACCATAGTGACCATGGTAACCGTTGTGACCATAGCTACCATAGGAACCATAGCTACCATAGGGACTATAGCTACCGAGTGACCATAGCTACCATACTGATCATTGCAACCGTAGTGACACATAAGGACCAAAGCTACCATAGGGACCATTGCTACCATAGGGACCATAGCTACCATAGCTTCCATAGGGACCATAGCTACCATATGGAACATAACTACTATAGGGACCATAGCTACCATATGGAACATAACTACTATAGGGACCATAGCTACCATATGGAACATAACTACTATAGGGACCATAGCTACCATAGGGGAAATAGCTAGTATAGGGACCATAGCTACCATAGGGAAAATAGCTAGTATAGGGACCATAGTAACTTTGGCTACCTTGGTAACCCGGAGATTATACTTACACACCTACTGCCTGCCTGATAAGATAACCATAGTAATCAGAACATAATACATGTTGTAAGTTACAATGTTTGTCAAGCATATTTTCTACCTGTGTTGTTCTTTCAGCGTGTGGTTGGCAATGAGTGTCAGGTGACGGAGCCTCGCTATGGTTACCAGTTTGACCTGCGACCCCTGCGTCTTACCTCGGGTGACTACCACGTCAGGGACGGGGACTATGACTACGTGGTGAACGTGTGTGGGGCCCTCATGGAGCCTGGGAAGTGTGGGGAGAAGGCGGGTGCCTGCCAGAACAAATCCAGCCCCGACTTCACCCCCATCCTGGCAGGTAACCACGAGATGGACCGTGATTTACTGAGCCGAACATCTGAACATCTGAACATTAGGACGAGGGTTATGTAGAGAACTGCCGGGAGTGATAGAATACTTCAATACCAAAATGAGTATCAATTTAAACTGAATGAATAGATAAATCTAGAGGCATTGGTTTTTCTTGACAAAAAAACCTGGTTTGTCTTGCTGTGATTAATTTATAAAATAAGGTAAAAAAATATGATGTTTTGTTGAAGGCTCTACATGTAATGATTAAAAAATTTTTTTTATTTATTGCTTGAAGTCTTTATATTTAACGGTTGAATACTTTACAGTTAAGGTTTAAAAACTACATATATTTCTTTTATGCGTTAAATGAAATAAACGTATATTCCAATGTTTCTGTTTGTGAAGAAACACTACATAACGTTCATAAAGCTGGGCACAAACAACAGAAATATGATGGCGTCATGATGTTATTGTTTCCCACACTACAATGTTGTTGGCGGTTTTAGCCTCACTGAAACAGACAATTGTATCTTTGGTGTGAGGTTGTGTTTTTTTCACTCGAAATCATCAATTATCATATTTCCACTCATGGCTTATCCACTCGTAAATAAATTGCTTTCTATGATAACTTGTGATATAAATATCTATCTTACACCAACAATCAACAATTATTCTCTATATCATGCGAGCCAGCCCAGTGTGTGTTGTTGTGATGCAGGTTTGAGCAACTCGAGTGTGGTGTACAGCGGTGGGGAGCTGTCGGTGACGTACACGGGCGGCAAGAACAGCTGTCACGGCCAGTACGAGCGGCAAACCATCATACGCTTCACCTGCGACCACGCACAGGACGGCAGCAAAGGTGCGATACAGTGTCTCTCAATGTTGATATAAGTGGAATGTTAGTCTTGGATTAAGATTCCTACTTGCTGACACATTATCTCCCTATATCTGTATCTTTAGCAGTGATTAATGACATCCCCAGGAAATAAGTGCTGTAATGTCAAATGACACAGGGTTGACAGGGGTGCCATCATTGTTCAACTGTTACTGTCACAAAACATTATCTTCAAAATTATATTTGCTTGTTCTATTTGACATCAGTGACAAGGCATGATGATGCTATAGTCAGATTGACTGTGTTTTGAACTGTTCCTGCCAAATCCTGTGTTCAACGAGGCGTTACTTGAACATCTGATTAGCTTGTTTTACTTGAATGAGTCTTGAAATGTCTGTTTTACTCCCAGGTCCGGTGTTTATCGAGGAGTCGTACAACTGCAAGTACCTGTTTGAGTGGGCGACCAGGCTCGCCTGCCCTACCCGCTACAAGACATATGAGTGCTCCCTCTCCCAAGGTAGGAGCTGATAATACAGTTCTGTGAAATCATTTATTTTCGTTCGACTTTTAATTTTGTGTATTCCGTGGGTAGGGCAATCCATGAATTTTAAAATCCAAAAGAAATAGTTATTCACTTTTGTAATATTGCATATAATTTAGTTACTGAAACTAATTGACTGTCTGATGTTACCAGTACTGAAACTGTTCAACTGTCTGGTGTGCAGGTGGCCACAACTATGACCTGAGTGGCCTCACCTTGACGACGGACAACTACGAGACGACGGACGGTGACCAGAGGTTCATCATCAACGTCTGTCAGCCCGTCACACACAAGAAAGGTGCCAACATACCTTAGTATAAAACAAAAATTCACATCACTTATTTAGTGTTTTTTTAATACTAAAATGGGATACTTTAATTTTTAGAAATTTAATTGTAAGAATGCCAAATGTAAGATTCTGTGTATTATTTTAACATTATCCATAAAGAATGATTCCAATGTTGTTTTTGTTAATGATTGCCCCTCCAGGTGTCCTGTGTCCGTACGATGCCGCCGTCTGCATGGCCAACACCAGCAAGCCAGACACAGACCTGGCAAAGTACGGGCTTTTCTTCTCACCTGACATTCACCAAATGCACAGTTCCGCAAAACCTTCAATCTCCTCACCTTTCTATACTTTTCATTTTTTCATGTGATAAGGTTTATCACAAACAGGAAGTACGCTTTCTTTTGTATTTACTAGGTCAGATCTGACAATCATAACCCTAATCCATTGTATTAAAATTGACCATGTGCTGTTATAAATGATCATGATTGACAGTTAAGGAACTGACCATTACGACTTTTTGTTGTTTTTTCCCTATTTTTACGTTTTGTTCAATGATTGAAAAAAAAAATCCTTTTTTCCTGTGTCAAATCTCTTCAGTCGATATATTTGTGCTTCGGAAACCCATTTCCCTAACTTAAGCAAAGCTCTGAAGTGCTTAGGGGGATAAATGCCCCCCCCCCTACAGGCATGAATCTGTAGAAATGTTTGACTCAGACCTGATTGATGATGTTGCTGCAGGTATGTGAGCTACGGGGAGCCCAACAGTGACCAGCTCACCATGGAGAACGGCCGGCTGGTGTTGACGTACACAGGTGGCGTGGCGTGTGGTGTTGGACAAATGAAGACTGTCATAGTGCTACTGTGTGACCCAGGGGCAAAGGTATGTACACGGTTGGCGTGGCGTGTAGTGTCAGTCACAGGAGGACCGTTATAGTGCTACTGTGTGACCCCGGGGCGAAGGTATGCACACGGGTGGTGTGGCGTGTGGTGTCGGACACATGAGGACCGTTATAATGCTACTGTCTGACCCAGGGGCGAAGGTATGTACACGGGTAGTGTGACCGTTATAGTGCTGTAACATCCCACTGTAAGCTTCCTTCTTTTTTTAATGCATTCATAGTAGAGTTCATATTATCTGTGTGAGTCTGGTTGCTGTCACTACATGACTGTGTTTCAGGACACTAGCCCGGGCGACCATTTCCTGGTGGGCGAGTGTGAGCACCACTTCACCTGGACGACGGCCGCCGCCTGCCCCCTCCCCGACACCACCGCCCCCGCCACCGTGGCAACCAGCAACATCACGTGCCGCGTGGCCAACCCTCGCACAGGTACAGACAATTAGCTCAATATGTAACGCAATAGCATGTTACCCCCCTGAGAGTAAGGTTGTTGGTTTGATTTTAGACCAAAGACATTATAAAATTAATATGTTACCAGATGTTTCCTTGCTATTTGCTCTCTGCATTTAAAGATAGGTCTGACTTCTTTCTCCTCTCAATCCTCATTCAAAAATTGAGATGGTGTCGTTAAATCTTAATGAATAAGTAACTAATAAGATATAGTTTAAAAGATACATAGCAATATCATATTTAATAACGAATGTTTAAAACAAAATATATAAATAATTTAAATAGAGGAAAGCTTTCTGAATCCAATCTTCATGCCATTGGTTGCAGGGTTCGTGTTTGATCTGTCCACCCTCCACGCGGCGTCCGACCACCCGTACCACATTGAGCACGATAACCACAAATACGAGCTCAACGTCTGCGGAACACTCAAGGACTCCGCCTGTGGAAATGCTGATGCAAACATTGGTGTGTGCAGTCTACTGTCTTAAAATATCCAGAAATTTTTTACCAGTATTGTATGCAGTTAAATAAAACATGATTTTGGACCACCTTTATCTAAACAATCATAATCCTTTCTCCAATTTCAGGATTAGCGTGTACTGTTACATTCTCAGACAAACATTGTCACACAAAAAATTATATTGTTAAATTAGCCACTAGTCGAGGGGCATGGAATTAGTAGCCTTCGGGCCATGCCAATTTGTGCAAATAACTATTTTTTTCTTACCTGTTATAATGCAGGTGTGTGTCAGTCAGAGATATCGGGTGCGCACCCAGCGTACAGTGCCGGCAAGGCGGACCACGATCTCGTGTACCGGGATGGCATCGTGCTACAGGAGATGACAGGTTAGTGTTTCACCTCACTTCATTGGGGCTGGGGCTTATCAAAATAGGAATTTACAGGAGGAAAGTGGCCTAGTTTAGGACTTTGTAATAAAAAGAATATGTTTCAAAGATATATTCCGATATATTCAACATAATGAAAAAATAAAGACAATTTGTCAATAAAGACAAGGTATGATCTTTTAGAGAATAACTAAAATAATCATTTCTTGATGGATTTTTTTAACTCAAACTTGGTAGATTTTCTATCTGAATTAGAATCAAATATACTTTTTGCTATTGGGAATTAAGTTGAATGTCAGCCCCAGATTTGCCGGAACATAATCACTGCAGGTGGCGCCCCCTGTCATGGTGGCACCTTCACGCGCAGCACACTGCTGAGCTTCGTGTGTAACGGTGAGCGGGGGATCGGGCGGCCCGTGCTGCAGGGGGAGACAGACGACTGCACATACTTCATCACCTGGGCAACCAACCGCGTCTGTGAACGCACCGTACGTAACGCCCGTCTGTGAACGCACCGTACGTAATACTCGTCTGTGAACGCACCGTACGTAATGCTCGTCTGTGAACGCACCGTACGTAATGCTCGTCTGTGAACGCACCGTATGTAATGCTCGTCTGTGAACGCACCATACGTAATGCTCGTCTGTGAACGCACCGTATGTAATGCTCGTCTGTGAACGCACCGTACGTAATGCTCGTCTGTGAACGCACTGTACGTAATGCTCGTCTGTGAACGCACCGTACGTAATGCCGTCTGTGAACGCACCGTACGTAATGCTCGTCTGTGAACGCACCGTACGTGATGCCCGTCTGTGAACGCACCGTACGTAATGCCCGTCTGTGAACGCACCGTACGTAATGCTCGTCTGTGAACGCACCGTACGTAATGCCCGTCTGTGAATGCACCGTACGTAATGCCCGTCTGTGAACGCACCGTACGTAATGCTCGTCTGTGAACGCACCGTATGTGATGCCCGGATGGTCTACCACAGGCTGGTTTCATTTAAAGTTTAACATCAGGCTGTTAAGATTATTTACTTGCCGCCCCATATGAGCCTGTGTTTAGTGTCATGCCTGTGTATCTGCCCCCGGGTTTGGTGTATGGTGGTTTTGATATCAAGCTTGGAAATTTACTACAAAATTGTTTGTATAGGAAATGATTTTGTGTCATCACATCTCTCTGTCCCAGGTGCAGGGTACCATAGTTTTGATATAATCATTCACTCGTGTTTTATGTCATTATGGACCATATTACTGGACCATATTGAAAATAGATTTATTGTCAAATATGTTTTCTACTATAAATAAAGTTATTATTATTATTATTATTGTTATTATAATTATTATTATTATTATCATTATTATTATCAATACTATCATCATCATGCCTATGTGTCGGCCCCCAGGTGCGTTGTACGGTGGACGTCGGCTCCACCACACTTGACCTCTCCGACCTGGCACGTGTGACAGACCGCGTCGTCACGGCACTCAACTCCACATTCTACTTGAGCGTGTGCTCGCCCCTCAACCCGGCGCCCGGCCTGCTGTGTCCCCCGGGGGCCGCCGTCTGCCACGTACAACCCAACAACAACGGCATGCACCACGTGAGTACCTTCACTTTTACAAATATTTGCTACCATAAGAAACCTTACATATTGTTTCAAAGTTTGTGGTGCAATGCTCTTTTATTCTGAATAAACTATATACATATGTGAGGTTTATTCATTGCCCATCAAGAAAAAGCAAAGTTTATTCAATGGGTAATTTATACAGCTTATGTATCGCTAATGGTTGGATAAAATGAAAGCTGACTGCTGTCTCCTGTAGAGCCTGGGAGTGGCGAGTGACGCGCCGGTGTGGGACGCGGCGACACAGACGGTCGTGCTGCGGTACGTCAATGGCTCCCAGTGTGAGACGGACCACGCACGCAACTACTCCACAAAAATCATCTTCACCTGCGGAACCAACACCAGGGTAGGCAATTCATCACCAGTTCTGTGTTAATGGGTTGTTACACACATACAATCAACATTAAAAAGATAGCAGTAATAATATTATTAAAATTCAGTGCAATTTCTATTGAAGTAACATTCACATAAGTTATGGAATTGTATAACAGAAATCCTATACATATTCAGTACAGAACTGTGCTTTGTCGGTGCGGTACAGAGCATTAAAATCTAACTGCATTTCTATTAAAAAAACATATTTGGAATGGTATAACAAATTTCATATAGATATAATTATATATTAATTATTGTGTTTTGTCTGTGCGGTACAGAGCAGTCCGGAGTTTGTGGCCCAGGAAGGATGTGAGTTTACCTTCAGCTGGGCGGTGCCCCAGGCCTGCATTGCCGCGGTAACCAACCCCCCACCCACCACTAACATGTGTGGTTACCATGATGCCGTGTCCGGGCAGACGTTTGACTTCAGCCAGCTCAAGATGGACACAGCATTCGAGGTTGGTCGCTGGTCATTGTGCATTTCAACCTTTACAAATTATAACCAGATCATCAACTCATTCCATTGATAGGAAATAAACTGGGTCAGACCTAAATTTATAGATTCCCTTAACTGACTAAATCATCAACGCATTACATTTTGAGAAAAAAAGACTGTGTCAGACCTTAATTGGTAGATTTCCTACACTGATGAGGTCAGCAGGTAAGAAATAGACAAGATGAAAATATAAATATATTACATTGATTTTGACATAAAATCGTAATTGTTAAGGCATACGATATTGGTCCTTGATTGAAGGTAGAACACAGCTTATTTTATTTTAAGCCTCATAAAGTTCATATTTGAGAAAACTTGTCGTATTTCCCCCTAATTGGTGGCCTGATGTTGGATGTCTCCAGGTGAAATCTCCGACGGGAGAGGAATATCACGTGAACATGTGTGGTAACGTCACCGATCCCACACTCCCGCCCTCTTGTCGTAACGCCATGGTGTGTCGCCATGACGGCCTCTCGTTCGGAGCACCTGCCAACTTCCACACCACTCGTGAGGAAAACGCCTTCAAGTTCACCTATGCTGCTGGCGGGAATTGCAAAGGTTAGCAAGATATAAGACGAACTTTCTTTTTTCTGTCTTTTCTTAAAGATGCTTGACTATTTTTGTTACAGTATCAGAGATTGGTGATTTTTTCAGAAAATCTTCTACCAATATGTTGACTTACAAAATCATGGTATTAATAAAGTAATCGAGGTGTAGTATTAGTCTATAAAATACAAACTATGTCAAGTGTTAAGCACATTAGGCCTTAAACAAATCATAGCTGTGTGTCAGGTAACCTGACCCTACATAGAAACTCGCAGCAACCATTACATTAAATAAGCAAAAATTAAAAAATCTCAGCCCTAACTCCCCTTTTTATTATCAAGTAGTTTCCTGAAACCCACTGACATTTGGTCAGGCCTTACAAAGGCTTGAATGTTGCTCAGGTGTTGCTTGATGTCAGATGAATGTTGCTTATGTGTTGCTGGATGTCAGATGAATGTTGCTTATGTGTTGCTGGATGTCAGATGAATGTTGCTCATGTGTTGCTGGATGTCAGATGAATGTTGCTCATGTGTTGTTGGATGTCAGATGAATGTTGCTCATGTGTTGCTGGATGTCAGATGAATGTTGCTTATGTGTTGCTGGATGTCAGATGAATGTTGCTTATGTGTTGCTGGATGTCAGATGTCAGATGAATGTTGCTAATGTGTTGCTGAATGTCAGATGTCAGATAATGTTGCTTATGTGTTGCTGGATGTCAGATGTCAGATGAATGTTGCTTATGTGTTGCTGGATGTCAGATGAATGTTGCTTATGTGTTGCTGGATGTCAGATGTCAGATGAATGTTGCTCATGTGTTGTTGGATGTCAGATGTCAGATGAATGTTGCTTATGTGTTGCTGGATGTCAGATGTCAGATGAATGTTGCTTATGTGTTGCTGGATGTCAGATGAATGTTGCTTATGTTTTGCTGGATCGCAGATGTCAGATGAATGTTGCTCATGTGTTGCTAGATGTCAGATGAATGTTGCTCATGTGTTGCTGGATATCAGATGGTTGAATGTTGCTTATGTTTTGCTTGGTGACAGACGGCAGGAAGGCGGAGAGTCACATGAGGCTGGAGTGTGATCGCACGGCGAGCCCGCCAATCGGTCGACCAGAGTTTCTCACGGGGTTCGACTGCGACATCGAGCTGCTGTGGCGATCAGCCCTCCTGTGTCCGTACCAGTTCTCGCCATGTAAGACGGTCGCGGACGGACACGAGTATGACCTCTCTCTGCTGTCCAAGACGTCAGGAGCCTGGAACGTCACCGACAAGGAGGGAAACATGTGAGTTGGCTGATAATGTAATGAGTAGAATAGTTTGTTGAGTAGTATGAAACAGTTTCTTATTATTACTGTAAATTCTTAAATTACCCTGCATGAGTAGTTTTCTTGAATTATTTCTCCATAATATAATTTCTTTGTTACTGAGAATTAGGGACCATGCGCATTTAATACTATGTTTGTTTTATTTAACACCGTTTTTCAACACTGTTAAGTTTATTATGATGGTGGTCAGACCACTAACCAGCATTTTACATTAAATCAAAAGACACAATAATAGATTTTTTATTTTATTGTTCTGCTTTTGTACCAGCTACTGGTTCAACGTGTGTGGGACGGTACACGGCGGTGATGTTCCCGACGGTTGTGGGCGCGGATCGGTGGCGTGCCGACGCACCACGGACGGCACGGTTACGTCCCTGGGGTCGTTCTCCACGGGCACCGACCTCTACATGGAACGTGAGTGACAGGACACTTATTTCGTTTTAATACTAATACTATTAAAGAGAATCTAATGAATTAAATCATCATTTAATTTACTTGTAACACAGTTGCAATATACGTGGCTCATACCAAATATTGACATGATTGACAAGTAAATCTAGCATTCGAAAATCTAACTGAGTGGATTTTATATTGTTGGTACTTAAATTCGTGGATTGTCTTGCCCACGAATTCCACGTAATTAAATGCCCCATGAAATAAAGTGCTTTCACAGTAAGTTAGAAAAAATGAATACCGACCTTACCAGGATATATATTTTCCAGTGGTTACCAGAAACACAATATATTTTTGTTAGGCCAAATACAGAAATATGTTTATGTTTTCCTGCTGATATTTTCCAAATAAACAAGAAATTGCAACATGTTTACCTGACCGAAATGTGTCTTGGTATCATTTTCCTTGATGCAGCTAGTACATGCACTTTATACTGTCTATATAAAACTTGCTTACATTAAACTACTGACATAATGCACCATACTGACTGTCCATCTTGATCATTTATAATGGACCATTATCCTCTCAATGTCCACGCGATTCGAATATCAGCTGACAATGTGGCCAATTTCTCCTGCTTGTTATCATTTTTATGCTCAAAAGAACAAAACAAAACAAAATACAGTAAGTGAAGAAATGTTGGAACTCTGCCTTCTCTCTGTGTTCAATTATTTCTAACACATCATCATTATTACTAAAGAAGAACGTGTGATTCAAACCCTGCAGGAAGTGCAGGCAGCCCTGACCAGCTGGTGATGATCTACAAGAACGGCGGGTTCGCCTGCCCGCGCTCTCGTGTCGACGGAAACCCGGCCCAGACCAAGATCACCTTCACCTGCGGTGGCAACATGGGCGCACCCGTCTTTGTTGAGAGGTATTGTGGGATATTACCATGTAAACAGTTCTGCCTTCAAAGAAAGTTGGTGATGTTAGCAACACTGTTCTGATTGGACTGTTGTCCTGTGTGGTAGGTATCTTGCACTTTGGGCCACTTAAACAAATTAAAACAATCTGTATGCCCTAATGCCAAATTTCAATGTTCGAGTGTGTCAATAAATAAAGGCACCTACCCCCCATCCTGTATGTACCCATAGAACTAGTGCACCTGGAACTCTGCAGTACTAGTATTCTCTTTCAAATGATCAATGTTATTCTCTACTTACATTTCATCAGTAATAACTGTATTGTGCTTGTTGCTCATTGTGCTTTGTAAACTCATACTTTTTGTCATGCTTGAATAAAAAAATGGCTGCTATTTAGCACAGGTGTGCTATGCTTCATGAGGACTTCCCTATTTCTCAGAATAATTTAAAGTTTCCATAGGCCTGGGTAAACCAATGGACCTTTCCCTAACTGTCACTGATGATCTTTTATAATGGTACATGATCAATTTCAATCCAATGGATTTGGGTTATGCTTATCAGGTGACAATCTAACCTAGTAAATGCAAATGAAGCCATACTTTCTGTTTGTAATAAACCTTACCACAAGAAAAAAAAAGACAGTAAAGGAAGGGGAGGAGTTTGAAGTTTTATGGAACTTGATGTAACTAGGTGAGGATCGGTGCATTGTTGAACTTGATATAACTATGATAAAACATGTGTGTCTTCGGCTTCCAGTGATTACAACAAGCAGATGTGCATCTTTGAGATCAAGTGGAGCACAAGTCTGGCGTGTAAGATAGAGCGGCAGCCGGTGCAGCTGGTCAACGGGACGTTACGTGACGACCGTTCCGGCTCCACCATCAACCTACAGCCCATCTGGAACAAGAGGTATGTCACCAGACGCCATCCTGGAACAAGAGGTATGTCACCAGACGCCATCCTGGTGGAGGTGGTGGTGGTGGGAACAAGAGGTATGTCACCAGACGCCATCCTGGTGGTGGTGGTGGGAACAAGAGGTATGTCACCAGACGCCATCCTGGTGGAG
>Ga0224511_10001514_pt1 | contig 14187 bp, 9 predicted proteins | sample SF_May12_sed_USG_2_FD_169988 | JGI IMG/M metagenome (GOLD analysis project Ga0224511, IMG submission 169988) | Sediment microbial communities from San Francisco Bay, California, United States - SF_May12_sed_USGS_8_1 | ecosystem: Environmental > Aquatic > Marine > Sediment | place: USA...
AACGGTGTACGCGCTCAAGGCGCACACTATCCGCCATATCCTTGGTGAGATGTAGAGCTTCGTGGAGGTGGGCGCGCAGCTTCCGCTCTGTTACCTCGGCTGCCTCGTGTCCACTGGAAAGGGAATCCGGCACACCCGTAAATACACGTGTGTCGCGTTCCTTCTCCAGTCCCTGTACCTTCTCCTGCAGTAGGGCGGCCCCGATGGCTGCGCCATCTACCTTGTCCTCGATACGCAATACACGGTCGTATACTCGCTTCACTTTATCGTCAAGCGCCACCCATAGACGTTTCACCTCCTTGTCGAAGTTTGACACCCTGTTGTCAATAGACTCGATCCGCTTCTCTACTACAACTAGGCGACCACCCAGACGCTTGAGATAATTAAGAATATCCAAATTTGTTGGTTGCTCCGAGGTTGAAACACTTGCACTTTTTACGTCCGCCATACCTGCACTTTGCTTAGGCTGAACACTTACAGTGTGGTCATCAAAGAACGACTTATTTAAATCACAAATGTCATGAACAGACTCATATAGCACAGCATTCGAGTGGCTTAACACTTCACTTATTAATATATCACAATTTATATCCGAATCCGACACTGAATCATCGGACGGGCCTCTCTGCTTTTTTAACTTTGACCACGATTGATCACTCGATTTTCCACTGCTATTCCTCTTTAACTAGTGATTTGTAAAGTCTGTATTCTGTTAATGTGAAAGTGACGACATCCTAGTTTATTAGGTAAAAAATCCTAATGTATTTCAACATTTGAAAAATGTTAATTGACTTAATTTCTGTCAATCAAAATTGCCAAAGTTGACAATTATGTTGTTGTTAATTTATATTGTTAGACAGATTACTTTTAAGTCACATTTCCATGGTCAAGCCTTGCAACATGATCCAAGGATGGCATCACAGACCCCACATGCAGAGGCACACTTTGACACCGTGAGGGAACTCCATTCTCGTACATAGTGAGCAAGTACTTTTCTTCAACATGTTTCAGGTTGCGTCTTTTTTCATGACAAAAACATAACTAGAAATAACAAATGTCATACTTAAGAGTATTCTAGTACAAACATTGACTAACACTAACATCCACAAGCTAAAACAGGAGATCATAAGTCTCAGAATTAATACAAAATAATGTGTTACATTGTACTTTACTTCACTGGGTATTGGTTTATGTTTTCTGGTTATACAACCAGTTGCGTTTCTTTTTATAAAAACGACAAATATAGAAGATAATTTATATATGCCCGTTTTTATAAGTACGCACTTGTTGGATTGTTCAAAACAGTTGTACTTCTTTATCTGTATCTGTATTACATGAGAAAACAAGAAATATTCACATTTCATGTCATAGAGTAAACAGTTTTGCCGGACCTTAGCGTTTCATATTTAAAGTATATAATGTAAGAGATGTTAATATATATTTCATAATTTATATATGTATTATATAATATAAATTGAATATGTCACAAGTTCACTCTGCTTTCAGTGCTTCAGTACTATAAAAACCATGTATTCTTCTTGGAAAGCGTTTTTCAGAAACAACAATAAAGGCCATTGTGGTGTCTGTTTATAAAACGCGTTGTGGAAGCGCAAATGATTGTATCGCCTTTCATTTAAGAAATAATAAATAAAATATTAAATGAAAAACACAGAAAAAAATGTGTGTTTTTAATGTCTATTGCGTCTTGGTGTTCTACTTGTTTGTGTGTTGTTCTGTATGTTTTTCCGTGTACGCGCCATTTTGTCACGGTGCCCTTAAACTTGACATGTCTACATTGTTTACAACATTCTTTCTTTGAACATCACTTCAATTTATATTTAAAATGCATGACATTGTTTAAACCAGAAGTACTTGATCTTCATAGACGAGAAAGTACCTTCCACTCGTCGACTCACCAACTAGGATGACCAATGATTGGCTACAATAGTATCACGTGCTTTCTAGTAAGAGCAGCGAGGCACAAAACTGAACGTATTATTATTTGGGGATAATAATTAATAATTTGTTCTGCATAATTATTATATGTACATTGACATAAAGTAAATATAACAATTTTTTATTCTTCATCAGTTTAATTCAGATAGATATTATCGAATGCAGCAGCTTTAAACTAGTTGAAAAAGGGGCACTTTTTCTCCCTATCATCACTTTGAGGTCTCAGCTTTGAGGTGTGGATACATATTCCACAACAAACAAAATGTCCTTAAAATGGAATTTACAAAAAACATTTTATAAGTACCTGCACGTAAATTCAATGTTTAAAAACGTATTTAATACCACAGTGTGAGAATGTCTAGCATCGATGTGTATATTATTATTCAAATTACGCACTAGAAAAGAGCATACCAACGGGTATTAACGATGTTTAATGGATTAAAGAAATGTGGTGACGCAAATATTTCATAAATATACACAGGAGAAGCAAATTTACGAAAATGTTTACAGCGACTTGAAAGTCGTTCAAACAGTGAAGTTCTCATAGCTGTCAGCAATCATTTATCGGGCAGTTTGCATTGCTTAAGTCTTAATATCTGCGTAGGACGTCGAATAGCATAAGAGAATCGCCATGGGTGTTCTTCTACTAGTGTCCAGTTTAATGTTATTATTTTCCAGCACTACTTCGCGAGAACCACATTGCTCAAAGTTTCATTATGAGGAGCAGCTACAAGAAAAAGTAATTCGAGGAGAAATTAAAGTGGAACAGCTTGTGGCTGAGGTGGTCAAAATTAAAACAGAAGCGGAGGCCGGTAAACAAGCGTTTAAAGGTTAGTAAAGTGTTTGCAATTAGTCTAGAGTATAAATATTTAGATAATATTTCATTTTAAAAGTCGAGGGATAAGTTATGCTTTGTACTATTAATTTCCTTAGTAAAATATATTTTGACTGTTGGTTGCAGATAAAATTGAAACAATTCAATCGGCACTGAACAGACAGACTTCTGGTGACATTTTTACACGTTGGGGCAGAAAATCCTGTCCTTCTGACAACGCCGATATAGTATACAGCGGCGTTGTTGGCGGAGGCAAGCATAACGACCCTGGCGGTCCTAGTAACTTGCTTTGTCTGCCTACGGAGCCACAGCTGGACAAGTCTGGACTGTCCGCAGGAGCCGGAAGTTTTATCTATGGAACTGAGTATAGGACAGTACACGGCTCGCTTTGGAAACATATAACTGACAATGAAGCACCGTGTGCGGTCTGCATGTCACGTGGAAGAAGTGTAGTCATGATCCCTGGCCGCAACACTTGCTATCCGGGATGGCGAGTGGAGTATTCTGGGTATCTGATGAGTGGATACCACGGCCATACCGGTAACACAAACCCGATATGCATTGACGCCGAGCCTGAAACAACCACTGACAGCGATAACATGCATGCGTCAACATCTTTGTTGTACTTCGTTAAAGCGTCATGCGGGACTTTGAAATGCCCTCCATATGAAAATGGAACGATTTTAACTTGCGTTGTTTGTTCTATGTAAAACATTGCACAACAGACTTCTGCGGCTTATAAATTCAAATACCCTTTAATTTATCAAAGTATATTGATCGTATCCACGCCATTATGTTTGTATCCATTGTTTATCCGTTATGCTGGCGAATTTAAAAACATGTACATGTATATATAATAGTATGCCAAACTTAATAAAGACACTTATAAGGAATCATTAAATTCCCAGTCAAGATCCTTGAAGTAACAACAACAGCAAGGATGCACAAAAACCCACCTCGTTTGTTATGCACGACCTTGAAGACTTGTAAATAACAAATGTGGCAAAACTGTCCTGGGGTCTGTGTATTAACTTCATTGTATCTGTTCTCGACAGGCATCGTCTTTGTCTGGTTTGTTTCAGGTTTCCGAAACTAATAAAATCACTTAAATAAGAACGAGTGATATCGCATTTTGTAGCACGGAGTACTGCAGGCATGATGTATTGTGGTCATACATTGGTGTGATTAGCTGCAGCACCACTAGTTCGGTTCAGTCGGTAATCTAAAGCTAAGAACTATTGCCTCTGAAGACGGAAAAGGACAATGAATTTCTTAGTCAATAACAATTAATTAATTACGTTATTAATCGTTACTCGGTTACGGCAATATTATCGTACGTCTTTTTATTTAAAACACAATATCCACGTTTTGGACAAAAATATATGTTAACTTTTAACCTACTTAAATTTATTCATAGTGCTAATGCGGCATTGAAATATTCCATCCCAAGAGCGTGTTCGGATTTCGATGTTTGTATATTTACATACTGTTTTTGTTGTTTGTTCGCCCGATTTGCTTCTCATGCAAAACAAGTGAATTTATTTTAGCTGATAACAGAATATTGCTCAATCATCTTCATAATATATATGATACGTCTAAAATGGCATCATATAATGCTACAACATTTATTTAACAAACAACTAGTTAACTGCTATCAAAATACCTTTATAGAAAATACATTTCTGGAAATAAGATATTGTCTAGACATAAGGAAGAAACGCTGACAAAACTATTGAAAATGTAAGGGGAATGTCTAATTAACTGTGTACTTAAGCATTGTTGCTGGACAATACGTGTCGCGTTTATAGAAGTATTACTTCGCGACAAGGAAGTGATTTAATAGAACGTATTCCACAAGGGCTTTCGTTCTAAAATAGTTTTCCCGGTAATGTCTTTATTACAAAAACAGGGAAATATGATTATGCGGTTAGCGCTTGGTGTACTTTCATTAGTATAATTAATACATAGATAAATAGATAGATAGATACATGTAGTTTATTCAAACAACCCAGACAAGACAAGAATATATGCATCAAAACTAAACCGTAATAATAAGTATGCTATACTAATAATTATTCACGAGTTAAAATCGGTTTATTTTGTTATTGTTCTTGTTCCTACTTATCATGTACGAATAAATAATATTCTATTTTCTATGTTGTTATAACTCTTGGAATTTAGTTAGCCTACAAACAAAAGATTACGACGCAGTTTGTAGTTTTGTATTGAACAACTTGAGCATCTTTATATGATATTTGTTAACGAAAAATAAAAAGACTGTATTAAGACGACAAAAGAATTCCACAACATTACAGTATTAAAACAACTTGATAAACTTATTATATTTCCTGTTATATGATAATACAAAAAATAGAAGGAATTCAATGCCGGGCAGCCTTATCAGATATACACGTGACACCGTTTGTTGGTTATCGAAGACTCTTAAAGTTATAGTAGTGTAATAGATGCACAGATTTGCAGAAAGGTAGACCTTTAAAAACATTATTTTATTGAAATATATGACATTTAGAGATTATCCATTACACCGCTTTTCACAATTTTTGCTTTTTTGAATTGAAAGACAATATTAAAAAAATTCATTATATTCATATTTAAAGGTAGTTAATAAGGTGTCAAATTATTTCCCTTCAATTTAATTTAAGCAAATAATGGTATCATGCATTTTAAAAATAATGTTAAAAATAATGTTCTATGGTTGAAGAGTAAAAAAATAGATCTTACATTTTTGATGAAGAAATTCTTGTTTATATTTTAATAACAAAAACACAAATGTGTATCCTTCATAGTCCATTACACAGTTATAACCTTACATAATTACAAGGGAGTACATTTTCCACCTTTGTTAGCTTTGATCGAAACGAAAGAACAAGACAAGCATGTATACACGTACATTGTATATAAAAGGAATCATAGTACGAAGGAAAGCATTGTTTCCATATATTTGTATATAATTGGAACTCCATGACAAATTGATACTCATCTTCTAGATAATTTACAGGACGTGCATAAACGCTCGACCATTGACAGACATACCCACAGATCTTTCCCACCTACCAGCTTCAATACATAATCTATGTGACACAAGTCCAAGTCTAGAAAAAAAACTTATTCAATACTTTGATACATTTAACCATAGAAATATAAATATCTTTCGTATGCTTGTGCATTGGTGAAATCTAAATATGGCTTAAATCTAATATCTTTATAAAACATACATAATATAAAATATGTTAGATATAAATCCAACGGATGTTGACTTGGAACCATAATTATTGAAAGAGGTGGTTACATTATCAGTATTCACCACTGAAGAAAATTATAATTCTAAATGTTTAGGTGTGAAATATGCCGTTAATATTTTAATTAGTTTCAATACGATTTGAATTGTTACAAACAAATAATTCCTTTAGCAAAGGCATCGTTTACCTCACTGTCTAGTGGTGATCTGGTGTGAAGTTTATCAGACAATTCCATTTATAAGCAAGTCAACATACCCAGGCACACAGTATAATGATAAATATAAACAGTCAATGTTTTCTAGGTCAAACACGCAAACAATATGTCTATAAATCTGTTGTTTGTAATAAAGCTTTATTCAAGATAAACCGCACATTTTGGGCGAAATGCATATTTGGCCTATATCTTACGTTCCTATATATAGTTTACAAAAGGTATGTTACTCCACAATAATAAGCTTCTCTCTATTTAACTAGGCTGTTAACGTTATTCGCAAACAATTATTTCCGTTAAAACGTTTTTGCTGTATAAACACACATAGGCTACTAACTGTACTGGGTATGAGTAAATCCACATACTACATATAACCTTTGTTGCTAAACGTCTCGTTTGTTAGAATTTTTTTTTATAAATTTTGATATATCTTTTTAAATGTATCTGATATTGATGACACATATAACTTAAAATAAGTATTTTCTAGATGCGTCAACAGCTGAGAAGCAATAACCGATATAATTTTAAAATGTTAATGATATTAAATGTCATATGATTTATTTTCCTAAAAATATGCGATTTGTGCAAAACGTACTCTGTCTACATGTTTTAAACGCTGGTTATGTAGACGAACCGCCGTTAAACAACCTAAACGGCGTTAAATAAAACCAGTCATTCATTCAGTCAATCAACTATGTACAATTGAGCATGCGCTGCCCTAAATGCTGTGTATACCTTGTGTATTAGGTTTTTTTCTTCAAAATATCATGTAACAACATACGGTATATGGACCGTGCAAACAATAAATCGTAGGATTTTGATTGTTGATATCATCTTGTAGTATTCTTGAAGAACACACTGTCTGGCAAACAATGGGCAAATACTTATTTTCCTTCTTCCCGCGTTTTCGTTCACTGCGAAACAACTATCAACACTAACAATTGCTCTACTTTACACTTTTTGTAGTGCAAACACGTACTATAAGTTCAAATGTACTAAACATAATGTGAACACAGTGAAAATACCCGCAAGCTAAAACAGGCATTATGAAAACAGTGGATATAATTATTTTATGCATTAAGTAAACAATAATGTTTCATCAAGCGCTAAACAAAACAGGCTATAGGAAACATTATTTAGCACATTCTCACTGATGGGTTCTAAAACTTAAGTTATTTTAAAGAAAACGAGTTTTTTTAATGCGTTTCTCAGCATTCTCAGCAACCAGTGTATCTTCAATGCTATACGTTCCTGGATTCGTCAAGGCGAATGAATCATCGTGTGTATTATTACTGTTGTTTTGTAGCATCTTTCATTATCACTGATGAACAGCTTAAATAAAACCGAAGCTGCTTTTCCCTCGTGCAAACTTTGCTTCCTGAGGGCTTTCCCTTTCATGAATTTAATTGTACGTGATGCGTAAACCATTTTTGTACGCAAAATGTTGCTCACAAATCAAATGTTGTTTGGTGAAACAAACATTTTTTCTAGTCCCTTTTCTTTCTGAACAAATACTTGTAGTTTATTACACAAATAATTGATCTACTTCAACGTCTAGAAGTACAAACAAAAGCGTTTGGTTTTAAAGAAATAGCAAAACCAAAATTGAAAAACTCGCGAGGTAAAATATGCATTATAAAACAGCGTTTATGTATATTATTAGTCCCGGACATTAATTAAGTAAACATTTTTCTGTAACAGTCAACAATAAATTCACGTCATCCTAAAAAAGTCTTAAAAGTAGTCCGCTCACAAGATTTTCAAAACTAAAAATAGATAGTGTCACGTGTTTAGTGATACTCTCAGATCTGATACTCAATTACGTTTTATATACAACGCATGTTACTCCATTGGATGTCAGCTTGTGTGTTCTTGTTAGTCAACGAATTGGGATTCCCATTTTGGAAACGAATAATCTCGGAGATAATTACATAAATCCCTTGTTAAAAGAAAACACTTCGTTGTAGCGGTGTTGCTTGAGCCTTTTTGAAGTTTTGCATCCATAAAAGAAAAGTTTTTACAGGAATCCAGGTGAGGACCATAAGAACATTATGAAATGTTGTCAATTATTAAGGTAAAGCTAACTATTTTAAATGCATCTTTTACAGTGTTGTTAACTCATTGAATATACTTATACGTGATGGTCACTATGAATATATTAACTATATACTCATGAACTAAATCAATGAGATTAATATTGCTTTTTATTTAATGCATTCATTAGTACATGATATGATTGCCAAAAATGATATGGTTACACTAATGTATTAAACACACATTTAATCTTGACCGCGCGTTTGACATTTAATCCGGCAAATTATGTTCCACACTTTTTAGCTTCGGGCTATCGGCAAATTGATCCCGCCTACACCAGCTAACTTCTTGAATTGTTTGTTATTACTCGCAAATAATAATTAAATGCTTATTATTTTACATATACGATATATTCATTTTGGTGCTAAATGTCAATATAATTTATGTTCTTGACCAACGCACCGTTATAAACTTCTTGCACTGTGAACATGACATACCTTGAAGGCAACAACCTTTATAGCGTTAATGTGGTTAGATGATTTTGGCATATCTATCACCAAAATGTCAAGCATAATTAACAGATCTGTACATGAGTTGATATATTTTTCTGTGCAAGAAGTATGTATCCCCACAACACCCATCTCTATATACAGGTATATTAATTTTTCAGAACGAAATGACAGTCATTCAAACTTCATATAATTGCCCTTTAAAGGACATATGTGGAGCACTAAAAACATTAAATTGAAAAGAACGCAAAATTGCAATATTAATATAATCCAATTACCTAAATGCACTCAAAAGCATCCATTTTTTAAATCTAGAGAAGTAAATACCGAACAAACCAAATGTTTGTATAATTGTATGACGCATGTCTCAGTATTATAATTATTATTCACTTCAATAGATTTTGAAAAATAAATTTCATAGTTATGGCTCAGTCACAAATCATTTGCGATGCGTCGGCGATGGGTAAACCCCGGGTAATTCGAACAAAATCTTGAGACAGATCTCACGATTTTGCACCCGTCGGAGGCGCTCTCCGGACGCCTGCGGCTTGTCGCATTTGTTTCGGCATCGCCACACCCGTCGCGGTCCCAATCTTTGAAATTAAAATTGTACGATTGCTCGCAAGATGTTTCACCCATTTTTGGCATCCCAGACACAATCTCAGATGACCTACGATGCCCTCTGATTAATCGGAGGCATCCTCCACATAATCTGAGATTAGTCGCAAGATTATTTGTGGGATTGCAAATTCAGGTTGAGATTCAATGTCTGCGAGTAGTCTCCGGCGACCTCCGACTGAATCAGAGGCGTCCTGCGACGACTCGTACGCTTACTGTGATCGTCTCCGACGAATCGTACGGTGGAATCGTAGTTAATCGCCGTGTATATAAGGGCGCCTCCGACCGGATTGCTAAAAGTTTGAGACGCTCATGCTACAGGAGGCTGTGACAGGTCAGAAAACCCTCCTTTTAATTAAAAGAAAAGACGCTCGCAGATGTCGTCTCAAATCGACTCCGATGCAATCGGAGGCCATCGGAGGCTCATTCCACGATTTCTCGAAAAAAACTGGCCAAAATCCTTTACAAAATCTCAGATAATGTGACTGATTCACTTTTATTAGGAATATTGCTACGATTGTTCGAGGATTCTTTATTTTCTACGACGACCTTGTGACTGAGACATTAGTGTTTGCAGGGCTCTCTTTTAACAAATAGAGAACCCTGGATTTGTAATTTTAATTCAGCAACGTTGAAAACTGATTGCGTCACATCATGTCGGTCTGTTCACCTTCTTACACCTTTCCTGGGTACCTAAAGTGTCTGAAGCGTACCCAGTCCCTTTACGTAACCCAAGTGGCAGTAACTGACAATTGCCCGGCTTGAACCAGTAAATAGAAGAAAACAAATTGGAATGATGACATTTGATCTTTATATTTCAGGTGGTTGAGTTTGTCAACTGGCTTATGTCATAACTCTTAAAGATGTTATGCCTGTATCTTTGAGGTCAATATTGTCTACATCTTACATTTTAACCATATTTAAGCATCGAAACCTACTCCCGTAAATATGAGAAACTGCCAAATATAGTTATTCATGCATGTAAAAATAATACAAAAAACATGTATTTGTTGAAAATGTCTGGCCCGCAAATTCGGCTTTGTTTATTTACGTTTCGACCCATTGCGTCGAAAAAGTTAAATGACTTGACTACAATCGATACTCTTAGTTGACTCGGTGGTGCAGTGGTAACGCATCCGCTTTGGGTGCAAGAGCTCCCGGGTTCAATCCCCAGCTCCGCCAAGGGTTTCAATGTTGTTGTTTTTTGTTTTTTTTGTTGTTATGTTTTTACTTTTTTGTCAAAAAACACATTATTTGTCACAGAAGTGTGCAATTCCTTTTACAATTTTTTTTTTTATTAAACTTATATATTGCAAGATTTATGACCGATTATAAGGGTATAAAGATACAGACCTAGCATCTTAAAGTTCAATAGTAACAATTGTCACAATTTCTCTCTGCTTTCAGTGCGTCAGTACTATAAAGACCACGTATTCTTCTTGGAAAGCGTTTTATCAGAAACAACAATAAAGGCCATTGTGGTGTATGTTTATAAAACGCGTGGTGGAAGCGCAAATGATTGTATCGCCTTTTATTTAAGAAGTAATAAATAAAAAGTTAAATGTACGAGCCATATTGTCATGGTGCCTTTAAACTTAATATGTTTAAACCAGAAGTACTTGATTTTCATTGACGAGAAAGTACCTTCCACTCGTTTGACTCACCAAATAGGACCATTGATTGGCTACAAAGTATCACGTGCTTTCTAGCTAAGAGCAGCGTGGCACAAAACTGACCGAATTATCATTTGTGGCCAATAATAATGTGTTTTGCATAATTATTATATGTGCATTGACTTTAAGTAAATATAACAATTTTTTAATTCTTCAAATAGACATTATCGAAAGCAGCAGCTTTAAACTAGTTGTCTAAGGGCCACTTTTTCTCCCTGTCACCACTTTGAGGTCTCAGCTTTGAGGTGTGGATACATATTCCACAACGAACAAAATGTCCATAAAATGGAATTTACAGAAAACATTTCATAAGTACCTGCACGTAAAATCAATAAACAAAAACGTACTTAAAACCACAGTGTGCGTATATCTAACATCGATGTGTATATTATCATTCACATAACGCACTAGACTAGGGTATTAACGATGTTTAATGGATTTAAGAGATGTGGTGACGCGAATATTTCAAGTGTTCAAACAGTGAAATTCTTCTAGCTGTCAGCAATCATTTATCAGGCAGCTTGCATTGCTTAAGTCTTATAATCTGCGCAGGACGTCGAATAGCATAAGCGAATCGCCATGGGTGTTCTTGTACTAGTGTCCAGTTTAATGTTATTTTTTTCCATCACCACTTCGCGAGAACCACATTGCTCAAAGTTTCATTATGAGGAGCAGTTACTAGAAAAAGTCATCCGATGAGAAATTAAAGTAGAACATCTTGTGGCAGAGGTGGACAAAATTAAAACAGAAGCAGAGGCCGAGAAAAAAGCGTTTAATGGTAAGTAAAGTTTTTTTTCAATCAGTCGTGCATATTTATTTTAAGATAAGTTTTGAAATCGCTGGGCCATTTTACTTTGTCCTATTAATTTAATGAGTAAAATATATTTTGAATGTTGATTGCAGATGAAATTGAGACAATTAAATCGGCCCTGAAAAGACGGTCATCTGGTGACATTTTCACACGTTGGGGCAGAAGTTCCTGCCCTTCTGAGAAAGCCGATACAGTATACAGCGGCGTAATTGGCGGAGGCAAGCATACCGCTGGACAAGTCTGGACTGTCCGCAAAGACGCAAGTATCATCTATGGAAATGAGTATAGGACAGTAAGCGGCTCGCTTTGGAAACATATAACTGACAATGAAGCACCGTGTGCGGTCTGCAGGTCACGTGGAAGAAGTGTAGTAATGATCCCTGGCCGCAACACTTGCTATCCGGGATGGCGAGTAGAGTATTTTGGGTATCTGATGAGTGGACACCATGGCCATACCGGTAACACAAACGCGATATGCATTGACGCCGAGCCTGAAACAACCACTGACAGCGACAATGAGTATGCTGCAACATCTTTGTTGTACTTCATTAAAGCGTCATGCGGGACTTTGAAATGCCCTCCATATGAAAATGGAACGATTTTAACTTGCGTTGTTTGTTCTATGTAAAACATTGCACAACAGACCTCTGCGGCTTATAAATACAAATACCCTTTGATTTATCAAAGTATATTGATCATATCCACGCCATATTGTTTGTTTCCATTGTTTATCCGTTATGCTGGCGAATTTAAATACATGTATATGTATATATAATATTATACCAAACTTAATACGGACACTTATAAGGAATCATTAAATTTCCAGTCAAGATCCGTGAAGTAACAACAATAACAAGAATGCACAAGAACCCACCTTGTTGGTTATGCGCGACCTTGAAGACTTGTAAATAACAAATGTGGCAAAAGTAGCCTGGGGTTCTGTGTTGCATTAACTTCGTTGTATCTGTCCTCGACAGGCGTTGTCTTTGTCTGGTTTGTTTGAGGTTTCCGAAGATAATAAAATCACTTAAATAAGAACGAGTGATATCGCATTTTGTAGCACGGAAGTATTGCAGGCATGTTGTATTGTGATCATTCATTGGTGTGGTTAGCTGCAGTGCCACAGGTTCGGTTCAGTTGTTAATCTAAAGCTTCTATTACCTCTGAACACGGAAATTGACAATGAATGCTTAGCCAATAACAATTAATTAAGTTATTAATCGTTACTCGGTTACGACAATAGTATCGTACTTCTTTGTATTTAAAAACATATCCACGTTTTGAACAACAATATAACTATTTACCATCTTAAATTTATTCATAGTGCAAATGCGGCATTGAAATATTCCATCCCAAGAGCGTGTTCGGATTTCGATGTCTGAATAATACACGTATGTAAACTGAATGCCGCACTTCATGCAAATAAACGTAGCACTAAATAATGTACATGTTATCATATGATTATTCTAATGCTTAGTCGAATGCACAATATTAATTTGAAACAATACAAATTGACAGTACATATTTAAAGGATGACACTTTATCTAATATACATAACACCAGCGGGTCAATAGGGGGGGCGGCCCAGGCATCAAACGCAAATTTTCCACAATTATTTTCGCCCGCTTCGCTCGCGATTCAATTACAAAATAATTCTTTATAATAATATGACCAAAACAGGCTCAAAATACAATAACTTATACTATAACCGTCAGCACCCGGCACTTTCAATGATCCCGCGTTGACAAAGTCACGCCCCCCTTAAAGTCAAATCCTGGAACCGCCACTGCATATTATTATCTTTTATTTCTAACGCTTCTTTAACAGAAATAGAAAGGTTTTGCTAGAATTGTTATTGATTCCGTATTTAATAATTCAGTAAATTTCATCATAGTGTGAAGAAAAGTCTTGTTCCTATATATTTGTATATAAATGGAACTCCATGACAAATTGATATTCATCTTCTAGAATATTACAGGAAGTGCATTTATAAGCGCTCGAACATTGACAGTCATACAGGTCTTTGCCACCTACCAGCTTCAATACACAATCAAGTCTAAAAAAATTAATTCAATACTTTGATACATTTAACCATAGATATATAAATATCTTTTTTATGTCTTTGCATTGAAGAAATCTTAATATTAAAGTGAAGAAAGGGAAGCCCTCAGGAAACAAGGACTGAATGAGAAAACAGCAGCCTCGGTTTTATTGAAGCTGTTCATCAGTAGTAATGAAAGATGCCACACCACTGACGCCCCCTAGCGCATGAGCGGAACT
>Ga0224511_10001515_pt1 | contig 14185 bp, 4 predicted proteins | sample SF_May12_sed_USG_2_FD_169988 | JGI IMG/M metagenome (GOLD analysis project Ga0224511, IMG submission 169988) | Sediment microbial communities from San Francisco Bay, California, United States - SF_May12_sed_USGS_8_1 | ecosystem: Environmental > Aquatic > Marine > Sediment | place: USA...
GTGTTTAAAGGCAGTGGGCACACTGAAAGCTGGCGAATTGGAGATGCTTAAAATGTACAGGGAGAGAATCATTGAATATTTAGACAGTCGAGAAAAAGAGCTACAAGCTGAGATGCAACAAACTCACGATGAGGACGTTGCTCTCTTACATGAGCTACAGAAGCAGTTGAAGACCCGTCAATCAGAATTGGAGGAAATGCGAACAAAGCTGAAATTGTATGAGAATAACGCTAGTGAATTATTCATTGAAGCTAAGAGAACGCGTAATCAGCTAGCTGAGCTGCTGTCTTTCCTGCAGGAAATCACTGAGAAAATCGGATACCGAGAGTACGCCATTGTGAGGGACACCAGGATGGACACCGTCCTACAGGACAAGACCGGGTTTGCTCGTGTTGGCCTTGCAAAGGATGATAGGATATTTGGTAAATTGTATATAATTATCATTAAGCATCTCTAAACATTTCCATGTTTAAACTGGTGTATATAATATTTGAGCGAATTCTCAATTAATCAAAGCACTTTAATGCACCGTTTACATACGTTTTTATTAATTTGTATCTTTGATATATATTATTATGTTACAACAATTACAATATTGAACGAAATAAAATAACGCAATACATGTACAATGATTCCAATTTTTCGTTAACTAAAATATTACTTATATGTTGGTAATAATGTTGTTATTTTAAATAATATGTACACATTTGAACGTATTAAAGTGTATTATTTGCTTTTGTCAACAGAACTTTCTACAGCCAAGCTACATGTACAACAACAAACACGCATTCAGGTGAACAACCAAACGATTGAACACATGATGTTATATTCTACAGACAAGCTCCTGATGTCTGTCTTTAAACAAAAGAATATAAAACTGGTTGAAATAGGATCGGGCGAGGTGTTGTCTGAGATCGCATTACAAGACAAACCGCGATTATTGTGCATGGCTGCAAACCACCTTGCTGCTGCAGCGTTAGTGAATAAACGAATTCAGTTCATAAAAGTTAATGGTTCTACACTCAAGGAAGAATCAGTGCTGAATGTAAATATTGATGTCTTTGGAGTTGCAGCACATAATGACAACCTCGTCGTGTCCCACGATCCCGGACTTATCCTCTCAATGAACGGTACAGTGATACAAAAGCAAGACAACACCACGGCGGGGCGAGAAGTGTGCAAGACTCCACAAGTGATCGAACCAACGTGCAAAGAGAGAAGTCACGATCCTCCCGGACTTCAGATCATCTCAAGGGACGGTGCAGTGATACATAAACAAGATAACACCACGGCGGGGCGAGAAGTGTTCAAGCATCCACGATGGATCGCCACAACGTCCGATTCCATATATGTCACCGACTGGGGAACGCACCAGATCACCAGGCTGGACTCAAGTCTTACGATTTTACAGACGTTCACTGGTTCATTGCTGAAAGACCCACATGGGATAATATCTCTGAGCAGAGATCAACTACTAGTATGCTGTAAGAACAACAACAGGATTGTACAGATCCGACCCAGCACGAACAGCATTTCAGTTCTCCTTGAAAAACAGCACGGGATAGAAAGTCCGCAATCACTTGGTTTTTGCAAGGTACAGAAGAAGCTGTACGTTGCACCAAATAGTGACAAAGTGTTGGTCTACCAGAGATGTTGTGAACATTTGTTTTAGAAAGTGAACAATACTGACACAAACTCGTCTTAAACCAGATTGAACCCTCATCCTGAGTTTATTGAGTTCACGCACAGCTAACAATTTCGGTTTCTACTTTAGTCGCCACCATATGCCTTGTTAACAACAACGCAAAATTGAAATTCGAGCAATGATTTTTTGAGGTTATACTATTTGACGTCAAATAGATTTAGGTTAAATGCAGACCAGCACTGTGACAAAATTTCTAAAATAATACTCTTTAGCGGATTGTCTAAATTTTGTTTAAAGACACAACTCGCAACTTAACATAAAGTCATGAATGATAACAATGGGAGTGGAATATTAATGTTATATATATTTTTTAATATGCATGCATTCTATTGTCACAAATCTTAGCGAAGTTACATACAGGTTGTATTCTTTGAAATCTTATTTAGCTTTGAATTTAAATAGTTTTTGCGAAAATGAGTATATTTATTTTATCATAACCATGTTACTTTATCCTGCAAAATTTATTCCATGTATATCTTGTTACATTGATTCCCGTATGTAAGCCTACCATTGAATAAGTAAATTACATAGTTTTTTTATTAAGATGATTAATTCATTTATGTGTATTTCTGTATACTTGTATGTGTTTACATTTCACGTGTTATCTACGAGCGCATTGTTTAAGTATGTGTTTTATTCCTTTATTGGACACGAATATATTTATTGCTTAATCATTGAATTCAATAAGAAAATATTTCTTACCACGAACTCAACCATTACAGTATCTCAGTTCATTTCATAATTGCACATTCCGAGATATGATACAGTTCATCGAATCACTAAAGATGAAAACAAAATGAAATATGTTTGTGAAGGGGTGCGAAATTGTAATTAAATTATGAAGCATTCGTTGTTTAAATAGAATATTTATCATGACATATTACCTAATAGGTAGTCATTAATTATTCCAAGCAAGTATATTACACAATATCCGAAATAGGGACAACAATGAGAAAGCAAAACTTGGGTAGGGAAAATGACAGACTCGATTTTATTGAAGCTGTTGATAGATGAAATAGAAGACAACTCACCATAGTTATCCCCTAGTTAACGCATGCGCGACACTATAACTAAAACAACATACACTCCATGATTTCAGAGGACCAGAAGTATATAACTTTAAAATGTTCTAGTTTGACGACCGTTCTACAACCGCCGCACAATCACTAGACACCAGCTGTAGTAATATAAATTAGGCCAAGAAAAGGAATATCTCAAGAAATAGATTGCATGAGATAATCTTTTTACAACATTAATATAAATTATTACGAAATAAATGTGCTTTTATATCACCCAAATTTAGTTTTAATATTTGAACTTTTTACACGTCATACTCCAGTGCTTCGTCAATAATGCAGGGCAAGGAAAATCATAATTAGCTTTTAAATAATAATATTAATAAACAAATCAATAATGCCCTACTAACACCCAACTATTTAAATGGTACAGCGATTAATGTCAGGTAACTTACCAATAGCCTATGGTTACCATTTAAAAGACACAAAGAAAAGAAATCTGATGCATTGTTAGTCTAAAACAAGAATTGACATAGTTTCAAGTGTTTCACTTTAAAAAAAACTAGTGTGTAGTTTTTATATGCCTTTTATGTTTTATTTTGTAGATACTCTTGAGTAATCGATGTGACAATTTCGGCAAGAAAGCATCATTATGTTTACAATGTATGTTTTACTTTTTATTTTGTTTAGAAAATACCTGTAGTAGCGTAGATACGCAACGCCATCATAACACAATTGTATTACAAATGTAGTATGTTGCTCGACTAAGTCAAGTAGGTCATCTATAAAATACACTTTGCAGTTTTGTATCCACCCCCCTTCTTACACACACTCATACCTTGTGTGAAACTGAACTGTCTTTCTTGCCGAAAAGAACTACAACTTTATGCCAATGAATTTAATATGAATGCACTAGATCTTAGATTTTATTTAACATGTCTTCTTCATACCATTACACACAGTGTGAAATTATAACAAGTGCACATAATGCGTATTTCAATGAAATATAAAATTACATACGTATGTGCAGCCTGCAAATAAAGCAAAATAAGCCCGACGTCCGAGTCGGGTAAACGGCAGGCCAGTCGATTAGAATGGTATACAAAATAGCCCGACCGGTCAATTTAAATGTTGGAGTAAACTTCTAAACAAAGAAACTACATAAATACTGAATGAGAGGTTATTTGTTCGTAAAATACACAACCAGTTAAAATTAGTGTAAGTCAGCGCATTTCTAATATGAAATGTATGAATTATGACAACACAACAAAAAATGGGTTACTTAAATGGCAATCGGGCTATAGAAAAATTCTATTTGAAGAGCCCGAAGCGCAATAGTCGAACAAAATTAACGCGCATACTGCATATGTGTGCTTTTTAAAAAGAACAATTCAAGAATCAAAATGTTCAATATTGATTCTTCTTTTTTCATTATATGTAATAAGCGAACATTTTATTTGATAACACACTTTGTGGGACATTAAAATTAGGCTAACGCAGAGTGTTGTTCGGCACCAACTAAATTTAATATAATTATTATCCAAACTGTCAAAACGATTTTGGTGGATAATTTTAAGGGGTTTCTCGAGAATTTTCCATTTATTTCCTTTATTTAGATTTTGATAATATTTCGTAGACCAACAGCTTATGTCTTAAAGAAGTGGAAAAAAAACATTAAGTAGGTCATCGGTCTGGTTTTGCTTTGAATTCGTAGCATGTATATTATGTGATTTTGCTTTCATATAGTATTAAACTAAATTCATACAAAAAGTAAGAAAAGTCAACATACAATTGTCATTAATATAATATGTTTGTATAAAGTTATATCTGTAACTTGAAAACAGTGCAAACCATTTCAGCCATTTGATGAATTTGGAGGAAATTGGTATCTTTCTCTATTAACAGCTGGAGTCAGGGAAACGCCCTTGTACAACTTTATGACATATTTTTGAAATTAAAAAGATCTTGCATTTGAATTTAAGCGTTATTCTTCAAATTGGTAAAGCAGTATGTCGTTATAAAAATGTAACAGGGAAATAGTTTAAAATAGAATCCACCCGTTAAGGCAGATAATTTTGTATATGAAGCTTATGTGTTGCCTTATAACACACAGAGTATTTTAAAATTGTAAAAAACTTTTTTCACAATTAATTTCCGTCTCCTGACCCGGGATCTTAAAGTACCAAATGCTAAAACCCTTTAAGGCGTCCAATCTCAGGTCTCGGTGCCGGCATTTAGTAGCCGAAACCATAAACTCCGTCAAAGCTTTAAAACGCGTGTGCGATGCTACCTCCACTCCACTGCAGAAAAAATACGCAAAGAAGTAAGTCCCTTGTGCATCACTGCGCATGATAAGATCCAATTGCATTTTTACGAAGTGCTCTCAATTGGCATCTTGACGATCTGTGGAATCATCTGGGATCAAAGAGAGTGTGTTAAGAGTAACCATACAGTTGATATGTTGTTGGTTTACGGCCCACTACAACTTAACAATATATTTATCATGTTAAGTTATAAGTTTTGTTTGTTCTACCGTGAAATTGAGGTATTATTATGCAACGGTTTTACATTACAAACCAGCTTTATGGCGTCTATATTTTAGTGTTAGTGTCAGGTGAGCATTCCATCATAGACAATTAAATCTCTAGTCTGCTAATGTCCATAACAATTATTTTCTCTGTTTGTACAACCATTTACCCTCATTAAGCCTTACAGTATGAGTATAACGGACTAGATCGGCATCAACTCGCATTTACATGTACCTTGAGCATCAAATTGTTCAATATTTTATGTTTCAGAATATCATATTGTTATACTTTTTCAGAAACAATCTTAGTTATTCTGCTAAACATATAATGACGATTTCAACTAATTTCAAGATTTATCTCAAAGGATTGTCACCAACATTTTCACATTTCGCTTATGTAAATTGTTTTCATTTACCACAAACATGCAGCTGGTGTGAACTTGTTAGTTGCTGTTTACTCAACCAATCATACTTAGTATAGTTGATAAGTAAGTTCACTGAGTTAAGAAAAAAAATTGACATTATCGAGCGAATCAGCTTTAATATTAAAATAAAGTATTACATCTTAAGCCTCTTGTAGTGCTGTGGCTTTTCAAAAAGATATATCTGAAAAACACAAAATATAGTTTTTTCTCAATATCTGTTGCGTCATGATGTTGTACGTGTTTTTGTGTCGTTATGTGTGTTATTTTTTGTACGGGCCATTTTGTCATGGTGCCCTTAAACATGACATATCTACATTGTTTGAAACATTCTTTATTTGAACATCTCTTCAATTATTTACATTTCAAACTTCTTAAAAAATGTTTATCCAATACAAGGTCAATGCGACTCTCTGTAAATAACACGCTCCGAACAAAGTCAGAATATTAAACTCAAGAAAGGGAAGCCCTCAGGAAACATGGCCTGAATGAGAAAACAGCAGCCACGGTTTTATTGAAGCTGTTCATCAGTGGTAATTAAACGTGCCACACCACTGACGCCCCCTAGCGCACGAGCGGAACTCGTCCCTCGTCCCTGAGGACAGAAAAATATGACTACACAATGATGAAGTACGGGGCGTCATTTTACAGCCGCCACACAGGCACTTAAGACTCACAACTGTGTTACCATCGATCAGCAATGCATCAACAATGTGTTCATGTGTACCCGCATGTGCATGATCATCAAGAAAATGCCAGATTTTAAACAAGACCTTAACTTACCAAACTGATAATGAAGGTACGAAAGAGTTGTTATCCTGTGGGATAATATCATGAAAGTCTCTTAGTTTAACTTGACAAGGCACACACATTCCGGAGAAAAGTGCAATGTTCTTCTTGGGAGGTTATACTTCTAGCTTCTGTTTTATGTTGTTTTCACTGCTGGTCTGCTGAACAAAGGAAACTGATTTTGTTAAAAAATTGATTTTTCCGAGGTTTCTAATCTATCATAAACAAAGGCTTTCATTCTGAGCAAACCCTTTGATGTTTAAATCCTTTAAACGTGTTGCTACCTTTGTGTGTCTTCCACGTCCTTGGTATACCGCACAAGAAGTTCATCTGCGGTGTAAGAGAATTGATTACCAAGCCTTTGAATGGTGAAAACAAGGTTATTTACTGAATTCTTAAATGTAATTTTGGATACTTTTAGTTTGTTCATGATCACAACCTATTGTTGTTGTAACATTAATCCACTTCATACTTTCATACTGATGAACAAGCATTGCTTTCTCTGGACCACACAACATCCCCCGAGGAAGCCGCATTGAGTGTTTCGTGAAGCTGCCCATTACATTGACATTCTGCGAAGTAAGATTCATCCCGCCAAACCAAAAGCCTCCTACATCTCTCGTTGTTTTAATACGAACATTTATTTACTAATATTCTTATCAAATTAGCTAATATGACCACGTGACTATTATTCCCTAGACTTTGGTTATCTTTGCGGTAGGGGAGAACACAATTCCATGGCAAGTCATTTTTGTTTAATTCTGTAATGATTGTTTAAAGGTCTTTAATTAGTTATAATTGAACATTGACATTGCGCATATAATGACAATATATGCGCCAATTATTTAGTATAGTAAAGAGAGAAATAGTAGCAAAACATTTTTCATAAGACTTTTAGATTAGTTGAGTTAAGTTGAGTTTACATGTCATTATATAAACGTGTGTGTGTGTATGTTTCTCTCAAAATGTTCAGAATGTTTTATGTTAAACACAATTTTAAAACCAAACATGCACAGTACAATCGTGTGACTACTTTTTGTCTAAATTAATTAAAACTTTATCTGAAAAGGGGTTGTGTATACAAAAAACAACTAAGGCTTATTGTTAACCTTGACATTTAAATGACCTTGACATTTACCGTGTAACATTCAATATAGATTATCAATTTGAAGAACTTAATATTGTCTAAAATATTGTTAAATTCTTTTGTAAATCAACCTAGATATCGTAGTTTGAATTAAGCGGATCATTATTTTACTACATTTGCGATTTATGGCAGCCATTTTGGACTCCATTTTGTATAGCAATGTTGTGCCAAAGATTTCAAAAATGCAACATGCAGTTTCATATATATATAACCTTTGTTTACAGACATAGATTAGGAAGCTGTAATATTTCCCAACTTACACACGTGTATGTATTTGCAGCATAACATTTGAAGAGAAATACAAAAAGTCAAACTCTCGCAAATCAGATGATGTTGGAGTGTGGAGGCGGTAGCGTTTGAGGGTTAGTATAGATGCATATAATAAATGTTGTCTTTATTTATAGTTTCATATGAACTAATTTTATATACTCAAATATTTGAGATTTTTCGAACATCGCAATCATTAAACTGAGTTTTCGTTGAAAATGACTTAAAAAGCAATTTCTCCAAAAATAATGTGTTTGTTTTATAAAGCATTGTTTTTGTCTAAAAAAGGGTATACAATGAAGCATGTGGTATATAAATAGACTTTTAAATGGTTGCCTTAAGAAAATTACCAGTATCCTGCTGTTGAATGTTACTGTATTTGTTCAAACATTAATTAAGTAAATCTAGGTGTTTGGTAAAATGACTTTTTATTTTGAACTAATAAAATATAATACTTTTGACCGGCTTTTACACTTTGTAGTGTTTTATTAATAATGTATATGTGGTGATGTTTTCAGTATGACAAAAACAGTTTCTGAAGGTTGATATTTGTAAATAAAATACGAATTAAAAGGATTATGGCACTTTTTTCCAAAAACTGCGGCCATCTTTGCGGCCATCTTGGATTTCTGCGGAACCCTTAATATACAGTATGGCGTCTGGTGAGGAAAAAGATCCACAAATGCCTATTGAATTGCCATAAAAAGGGAATACATTCTAGAATGAAGCGAACAATTTCATGAAAATTCGATGGTTTGGACCATCACTATACATTAATTAATTTTGTATGTAATAATGCATTTTCACTTCATGTATGTACTTCCTATCGTGTGTGACAGGAACAAGACGACCGGATGGACAGCACCAGCAGGTTGCAGTATTAACTGTAAGTATTATTTAACTAAAGTGTTAAAAGTAACTTTTCATTATTATTTTAACAATTATTTTCTATCAAGCAACCGTATACAAATGTAGTTTGTTTGGCTACGACATGTACCATACGCATTATTGATCACACAAGGCGAAAATTGCTGGCGACATAGTTTATGCATTTTAACTATTGCATTAAAAGGGTACAGTTAGGTTTCAATTTTGACTCATCGACACCAATTTAAGTGATAAATAGTAAAACACGAGATAGATTTTATCAGCAATACATTGCAAACAAGTCATTCACATACGAGTTATTATGGGTTCACATTTTGAACGGGGGATTCTGGAAGAAGATTAAGGTGTACAAGAAAATTGTATAACAAAGAACAGCAGATTCCTTAGACCTTCTTTTTATTATTCCCAGGGTTGTATCGTTTACCGCCAATAATTCATTCATAATGAAGCTTGCTGAAAGGCGTTTTGTGCTTGTATGCGTTACCTGTTCTATCGATACTGCGGGTGCTCAGAAGTGTGCTGGTGTCGGCTCTGCTATCAAAGAATTAAAGCATAGTGTGAAACGTTGTAAAATTTAAAGACAGGATAATGTGATATTTAAGACTGACGCCTCTCAAAATATTGGTTATAAAAAGGTACGTTCTGACCATATTATCTCCGTTATTCTATATAATATCTACAAACTATATACAATCTATAAGAATCCATTTTAATTATAAAGATTTCTATTACATACTGCAAAAGAAAAGAAATATAGTATTTCAAGCCTGTTAGAAACTTAGTAGACATTTGTTCCTAGTTAACATTTTTTTAAAGTACAATTTTATTTAATTTTAACATAGGCCCCTATAAATGTGTATAAACTTATAAATGCCAACAAACAGTTTAAAACTTTTACAACGTTAACAGCGTTTAAAGAATACCTTTAGAAGTCTTAGCATAGTAATAATTATGTACTTTTTCGTTTAATTTTATTTCACAAATTTGTTTTCAAGAAAATAACTATAATTAACTCTAATAAAAATGCTGTATCACTCTTCAGTAAATATGTATATGTCTTTTTACTTTAATTGTATATAAACCTATTTACCGAATACTGATCAATTTACTTCTCATTAATTTTATACATCATCTTGAATAAAATGTATATTTGTGTTAAAAAACGTGCATAACTTTAAAATAATAATTAAAATGAAGAAATAGAGTTCAGTCGCGTATAAATGTAAGCACGAAGTGAATGAGTAACACGTTGCGTTTTTCATGCATATATATTTTGATTTCTAAATACGAGTGCACTAAACAAATGTAAAAGCACATCTTTTGGTAATGATTACAGATAAATCTTTGTTAACATATCTAATCCATGGACCAAGTGTTTTAAATGAGAACAAAAACGTTGCATTTGAATGGTAGCTTGTTTTTTCGCACGCCCGACTTGATTAAGTGTGTTAGTGAATATACTTATAATAAAGTAGTTTTACAAACAAGTGTTGTTTTCATTTGTGCCTCTTAATATTTGTTTGTCTTTCGATTAAAACCGATGTACATCTAGGTCAGCGAACTTATGCACGTATAAAGTGACCAAATAGGGCTATAAAAACCAATAATTGCCAACTATAAACTAACTTATGTTGTTAGTTTAACGTAAATATGACTACTGATTAGATAGTTTAGATAAATTTCAACATTAAAGAAAGAAAATGTCAAAGCAATGTTTTGTATTGAACAGCTATGTTTTACGATGATTATTTTACGAATGAAAATTCATTAAACAGTTTGAGTTCAAACAACATCAACAACAACAATTATAATAACAACAACAACAACAACACTAAAAACAACAACAGCAGCACCACCACCACCACCACAAACAACAACAACTACAACAATAATAATTGCAATTTTAATGCCTTTCATAATACGGTTTATTGGTTACATTTACACAAGTCATGTACCATGGAAAGTAAGTGCAGGTTAAAATTGATAAAACATTGTAGATAACCTCGTTACGAAAATGACATTTCATATGCACAAAAAAATGTAAACAGGATTTAGTGTATTAGGTTATCTAACTTTAACATTTACACTCTAAAATGTTTCTATCTTGATGCCAGACTGCCTAAACAACGTTTATCTGTATATTTAATACATTTTTCACCACCGTGTTTTCGCAGACAACAAGATTCCAAGATTTATCTAAAATGATAATCTTAAAGAAAACAGACATTTTGTTGGAATATACCGTGTAGTTGTCTAGTGGTTTCACCATCTTGTATCTTGTATTCTTTGTTATTTATGCAATAGCAGTAAAATGGCAATGCAAGTCAATGAGCACGACGAATTCTTAAGTAAAACAGGCATTCAATTAAGTGGAAAACAACAACGCAAGTCTATTTAATCAATGCACCAAAGACTTTGATCATGATACTTATTATATTTGTGTGATGCGTGTATTATAGTATGTAAATACTTGTCGAAATAAACCTAGTATTATGATATCTTATGTTCAGTTGCGTTCTGCTCTGTTCTGTTACAGTATGTTCTAAAACAATTTTAAAGGGATATTTCCTCTGTATTTCTATTATGCATTTATTAATATTTGTTTATAGCTACACTTTGTTCACGTTTCGAAATCAACAACTTATAATTAAATATTTAAATGATGGTTTCTCTAACATTTAGTTAAGTAAATTAAAGGAAAGTGTCACAGTAATTGACATTATTAACAAGTAAGGCGTTAATGTCAGTAGATGGGTCTACATTCTTAGTTATAAAATGATCCATGGTAAGTCGTCAACTACTTTATTGCTAAGACAGGTATATTAATTATGAACATATAAAAAAGCAATGTCGAACTATTGGAATCTCATAAAATCATTACATCGGCGTCGGATTAAAAAAAGGAAAAAAGGTACTTGTACATATATCTTACACAGATGACAGAAAACTTAGAATGATTATTGTCAAGGATCAGTGGACAACTATTTTGGCCAACTTTGTTAGAAAGTAAGTGATGTCTTCAAATTCCGTTAAGGACACTTATTTCTTGTGTAATGACGGACAGAGGCAGGACAAACTTGCAAGTCTTATCTTGTACACAAAGCACATGCTCAGGTCAATAACATTAAATGACAGTTTCAGCTCAAAAGTTGTTGCGTTATATAATATCTACTAGACAAATGAACTCGTAGTCGCAAACATGGGCAACAATAAATATAATTTATTCATAAAATAAAATGTTTTTATTGTTTCAGGTTTTAATTTAATTCATTACTTATAATAGTAGAATTTAACCTCTTAGATTTAATTAAATTCCAGAGTTACATCTAACCTTCTTGCAAATTTTACAGCACAAACTTATTGCATGACTCTTTAAGTGTAAACCCCGGAATCTGGACGTAGTGAGGCTAACGTAATAATTGTTGGGTAATATGTCAGACTTTTTACTATAAACCGGTTCACATCTGGAGACTTAATTTATTTTATCCATAAAATATTTTGTTTGATACGTAACTGTTTATTGTTTCAATATCAAAAACACTTTAGAAAGCAATACCCCAAAGATTTAATCTACGAACGAAGCAAAATTTCGTAAAACACAAGCATTACAATAGTATGGCTTTTATTTGTTCGCGCGTGTCAGGTTTATCCAATCGAAAACGGGATTTTCTCTTGTTTCCCCACACGTCATGTTCAGTGCTTATGAATTCATCCAATAGAACGGCGGATTGCTGAAATCCCGTACAGACGTCATTATACAGAAATATAGGTCAAAAGTGAGCTAAGACGGCTACGCCGAAAAAGAATCAGGATTGTAATATACAGTGTACCTTTCGTAACTGTATTTGGCAGTTTTTCATTTTTACGGGAGTAGGATTCACTGCTTAAGTATGGTTCAATTATAGTCAGATTTATCAATCCCATTCTTGTAAAAGAATACAGGCATAGTATCTTAATAAATATTATATGTTTTTTTAAGTATTTTTAATATTATCAACCTTCCAAAAGCTAAAAAATATTCAGTAGACCAAAATTTAGGCCTAGTTTTGTCCCAGATGATATTGTTGATTCCCAGGAAAAATAATGGTAAGCGTAAATCTTTTAATTTGGGGCCATGTTTTATATATAACTACTAAAATATAACACTTTTGATGAAATGTTGTGAAATGTATGTGTTAGTATTGGCACAACAAACAAGGGCAAACTAATATGTGTAATGTACGGTTTGTTGCCCGTAAAACAAACACCGCTGCAACACTTTACTATATTTGTGACCGTTATGTTTACATATATGATTTTTTGCTCACACATTTTCATTCACAGGTAAGACCTAAATACTCAAACGACTAGTATATTATCCACATCTTAATATATTATCAAGAAATTTTAGCAATCAGTTTAAATATAAAATGGTGCAAATACGTGTATGGATAACACCCCTTTAACTCACTTTGTAACCTAAAATGATGTCAAAACAACGCAGCCTTTTGGGGGGGGGGGTATAAAAACAACCTATATAAAAATCTTAACATGTTTCTAAACATACCCGAATCTTTTTCAAATGAAGATCTATCTATTTTTTCTTGTTTTTACTTTTTTTATTTCCAGTTTGAATATATACATTTATATACAATATTTCACAAACAAAGAACATGCATTCATGATAAGATATAATGTCAATATAAGCGGGATTAACAGTAGCATTATATTAAAAACACGAGTATCGTACATTTGATTAAGTATAAAACCTGCTATTACGTATACAAGTGTGAAAAGTTGTTTATAAAAAGAAAATGATAATAAATCTAAGTCATGATATACTTTAAGGATTGTTTACAGATAATAATATTGTATTTATAGGGTGGTGCACTCCAGTTAGTAAAATGTTTATAATATTGTGAAGACGTTCCATTTGTTTTCATGGGCATCGGTTTTTCCTTTCATCTCAGCGATAAGTACTTTTGGGTTCAGATTGTGTTTCAGGTAATATTTAAAATCCATAAAGTTGGGAATAGTTTTCTGATACTTGCTTTTGAAAGTGAAATATTTACCTAAGAGGATTAATGGATTATATAGTTTATGCAGTTTGATTTGATTTTATTGTTAATATCCATATTACATAAACTTATGCTTTGGTATGTTAATAAAGGTTCGCTTGGTGTGTTTAGTTTTTCAATTAAGAAATTTTTAATTTGGGTCCAAAACGGTTGTACATATGAGCATGAGAAATTTCTTCTCGAATCCATTTATGGAGGGAAGAGAATTATGTTATGGTTCAAATGTTAACTTTACCATTTATTTTTGACAACAAGTGCCCCCTGCCATGGACCTGTGATGAATTTCACAGGCAGGAGACTTTTTGTACTAAGGATTTTCTCTTTCTCAACCCTTCTTTATTTTGATTTTGTATTTATTTACTTTCCT
>Ga0224511_10001516_pt1 | contig 14184 bp, 13 predicted proteins | sample SF_May12_sed_USG_2_FD_169988 | JGI IMG/M metagenome (GOLD analysis project Ga0224511, IMG submission 169988) | Sediment microbial communities from San Francisco Bay, California, United States - SF_May12_sed_USGS_8_1 | ecosystem: Environmental > Aquatic > Marine > Sediment | place: USA...
CCGGACTACTTGTTGTCGCGGATGTGTGATGAGGCGGGAATGAAGTTTAAGTGTGTTGGACAGCAGTTGACCACACTTCATGATGCCATGGCAACAGAGATGATCAATACAACCATGAACGGCCTTGGAAACTACATACGCGGACTGTGCCAATGTATCTGCATTTGTATCATTGCTCGTTGACTGATGTGTATAATATAACCATTATGTTAGTAAATATGCTTAAGTTGTACTTGCATTTCAGTAAGAAATGTGTCCAGAAAAAGGGTTTCCATACAATCATAAATGAATTTAATTACTTTATTGGTTTGTTAAAATATTTATGCAATCCATATGTTGTATTGCAGCACAAAACACAACACGTCAAACGTGTTACTCTTGTAGAAACGCTACGTCGAACGAACAGTGCAACTCCAGACCAACACAACGCTGTGATTCCGGAAAAAGTGTATGTTTTTTTTATTATTTTTTTAATTTAAAAATGTACACATAGCTTACAGTTTTATTCCTAGCAAATTCATTTAAATAAAATGTCAAATAAACACCTTAATATTATTAAATGCATAATTTAAAAGGTATTGACAAAGCTTTTCAACATAGAAACGCTTTCCGTAACATTTATGGCCATTCTAAAAATGCATTTTCTTATTTGACTGGGTTAGTCAAATAAGATTTATAATTTGGCGGAAATCCATTCGAGTATTTCCGTAAATGGTCGGATCAGATTTCAAATGGGCAATACCTAACAGTTCAACTCCATACGTTTCTAAAAATAGTATTCCCGAATGTTTCCGTATGCGAATGAGTTAACTCGGTTTGAAACCGATCGATCCCGAGAGCTTTTACGAACGGCTAGGATTTTAAATATTCGCGAATATATATCCAGTTACATCCTAATATTTCGATCAAATCAGAACGAAATCGTATTGCAGTTTATCATTTATGAGGGTATATTTATGATTTAGGTGAAAATTTATGCAACCTACGGTGTACGGTTAAATGTTCTCGTTTAAGGAGGTGAGACATTTTGATATGCCCAAAGTAGCCCTCAAAAATCCATTTGTCATTTTCAAAAACTAGAGATGATATTGCAATGGTCATGCAGAACTCAACATTTTACAGGAACATACCTTTCACATTTTATTAAACTCCATGCACCAACGAAGGTAATCTTAGAGTTTTATAAGTCAAACATCAAAATTTTGTCCCAAAAGACAAATCAATTTTGGTTCAAGCTTTTGTTTACGTCCTACTTTCTAACCTTTTCATTTTTGGACAAACTATTGATGTTTCACTCATAAAACTCTAAGATTACCTCCGTTAGTACATGGAGTTATATATGCCTAAGTGTGAAAGGTATGATCCTATTAGATTTTGAGTTCTGCTGGCTCGCGTGAAATCTATTGTTTTGGCTAATTAATGGTTAATTAACAATTGATTTTATGTTTTATTAATAAAAATTGGTACGTTTGAAGTCACCTCACAGTATTTTGCTTATTTCATTTCAATATCATCTCGAATTTTTGAAAATGACAAATGGACTTTTTGAGGGCTGCTTTGGGCATTTCAATATGTCTCACCTCCTTAACGGTAATAAAACTACATCTATTCATTTTACAATTATTGTTATTCCAAGTAATATACATATTTATAACTTGTAAAATATATTTACATACAAAAAAACAAGTTAAGTATATTTTAAACAGGTTTGCGGTACCTATTTCGATGGTCAGAGTATATCCAAGGGTTGTGTAAGCGCCATGGAATGTATCCCCGGGTGCGACACCAATGGCTGTACAATGTGTTGCGACTCCCCGCTGTGTAACCAGCCGTTTGACGGTGTCCACGTGGACACGTGTCAGCCAGCGTCTGTCATGTGGTGTACCATGCAGCTTATGATGTACTCATACGGCGATAACACGACAGTAGACTGTGGGTAGGTAATAGTTTCAGACCGTTTAACATCGAAATGAAAATTGCATTTTCATGTATGGGTGAAAAATAATGATTATTGTCTGATTTGGGTTTTCCATGTGGTGTATTGCTGTGTTTGTCCATATCGATTATAATCCTACTATTATAATTACTGAAAGTAAATAGATATATATATGAATTGTGTATTGTATTGTTTTAATGCTTTATTATCATTGGACTGTCGTTTGAAACAAAGGCATTACTAAATACATGTATAAATAGTACTTTAATTGTTTTTTTCCAACCTGGTAGCGTTTTCTATGATGCATCCAACTGCCTTGCGCAAGCCGCCCAGACCTGTACAAGTCCCCAAACCCTGCCGCTTGTGTCTCTCGCAAACAACGTTCTTCCGGCGGAAGTCGCCTCACGGTGTTTCGCACAGAACACTGTGTGTGACTGCGGTGCGTGTTCCTCGTTCTTCCTGGTGTCCATGGTATCGTCCGTGTCTTCAGTATCCGACATGGCGACATACTGCAGGTACTTGTAATCGTGAAACATCCTCACACGGTTGGAAACATAAAGATATTTATTATCAAAGATGATGGAAAAATATCTTGATGTAGTTTGATATCGAATAGTCTGGTTACACGCGAGTGTGTGCTACTGAAGCACATTCATCGTAGTCGTGCTGAGAAAGTACTGCATATCAATGGCATTCTATGTGTCATTTTCGTATTTAATAATAGGTCATGCGTTTGAAATATTCAGTAAAAATACAAAAAGTAAAACATAAAATTTGCTGCAGCACCAGATGTAAATATTGCAGTCACGGGGTTACAAACACAACACGTATAATGATAAAATATAAATAACGTGAACAATGCTGCACGTTGTTGTCGCTTATTTCAGCATGGTAGATGAACTGTACAACCAAAGCCTAGGTGAGCTACACGTGGACCGATGTAGCACCGACGTCCTTGCACGGTCGGCCAGTAATCTGGACCAGGCGGCATACTTCATTCAAATGGTTTGTCGTGGAAATAAGACAACTCCAGGTAAGCGAGTTTATAATAAAATCGTTTAATTATTAAATTGTTTTTATCTACTGATACATTTTAGTATACACGTGTACTTGTTTGAACGCTGGATATCAAATGCTTTATATTAAATTAACTTTGATATGTTCTTACGAGTAAACAAATTTATTGTCGTAAAATTAACACTTTATTTATTCATATAATTGTATTATACTTACTTTAATGAGCTTACATATGTATGACCAGACTCGAGTGTTTGTCTCCATGACGGCCAACGTTATGCGGACGGCAGCGTGTTTGACGCCCGGGACGGCTGTAACTACTGTGTGTGTGACGGGCATACCGTCTACTGCACAGACATCACGTGTCGCAATACATGTACGACACTTTGATTTGCATTATACGACGCTCTTTAGCCCTTTGTTAATATAAACTATATGATAAGGGATAACGCTTACCAATAATGAATATAACATAATTATAAATGTGTGCCGTTTCATTACTGGCAAGGTTACTTATTAAATATGTCGATCGATTTATAATTATGTAAATGTTGTACACTGTACACGCGTTGTATCAACTTGTTTCTGTCCCTTCTATCTTAGCGCCAACCGTATGCACATACAACAACATCAACCACACCTCTGGGGACGTGTTCTTATCAAATGATGGCTGCAACATTTGTGTGTGTATCCATGGTAACGTGCAGTGTACAGATGTCGTGTGCGTCGACAGAGGTACTTTAGATATCTTATAGTACACAATTACCCACAACTATGTTTTTTCGTCAGGTTTTAATCATAAAATGTTTATAAACCTTTTGTCGTTTTATAAAAATCCCTACAGACCCTAGTATACCAAAGCGGTTTTCTGTGAGAGACATTTATTTACAGAGCAAATACTTTTAGGAAATGATAATAATCTAAACAATTTATTTTTAAGATGCTGGTTACTGTATGTACAATGGCGGCTTGTACTCTGGCGGAAGCGTGTTCAACTCGCAAGATGGTTGTAACGTGTGTGGTTGTCGCACCGGAAATGTGCTGTGTTCACAGTCGGAATGCCCCACCAGTGGTAATATATCGAAAATTATCTACAAGTAAAGGTTTTATCATTTTCCCTTTCATCAGTTTAATTATATCTTATTATACACCAACTATTGTGGAACGATCGGGGCTTAAGTTTTTTTGTGATTCAAACTATTTCACACATTTTAATATGTTTGTTGTACTCGCCGGTAGATGTATACAGTAGCATGTCTAATTACATGAGTCTTTTTTCTAAAGTTGGCGACAACGTTTGCTTTAATGATAACCGCATGCTGTATTCGGGAGAGGTGTCGCTAGCTTCAGACGGCTGCAACTTTTGCGTGTGTTTGAACGGCAGAATGTCGTGTACAACCATAGACTGTGCTGGCGAAGGTAAGATGTAAATAAATTCTTTTATCGGGAACATTATAATGATGTTAATGCATACCTGCTTAACATGTGTACACCTTATTCAAACACCGTATTATAGTTTAATAAAATGTTAATTGCAAACGCAAGTCATGTTTTTAATCTGAGCAAGAAACATGGCAAGAAATGTGTTCTATTTAAACCATGAACAATACGTGTATATGATCTTGTAGGGCCGGCACATTGCCAGGTACAGGGAACGGTACACACACATGGAAGTGTTTTTCAATCCCCGGACGGTTGCAATATTTGTGTGTGCTACAAAGGCTCCGTCATATGTACAGAGCTGAACTGTGGGGACACAGGTATATCTATAATCATTAGATAGCGTGTATTTGTATTTTATTCATACATTAATTAATCCCTGAGTTTTCTCCTAAATATGTGAGATCATGGTTATTTGGCGTCAAACAAACATGTTAATTGTTGAAGACATTTCCTCCAACGCAAGTCCTATGTTTTTATGATGTCGTATAGAGCTTATGTTTTATTGTAGATGCTGGAGATGCTAAGTGCGCTTATGACGGAAGAGAAGTAGACTCCGGCGGGGTGACTCTCGCCGACGACGGCTGTAACATGTGCGCGTGTATGAATGGTCAGCTGGCCTGTACCTACATGACATGTCCTGGCAATGATGGTAAACAAAACAACACGTACAATAGACTTTTGAAAATTATATAATTAAATATTTAAATACCTAAATTGATTATTAAGATTCTTGGCAAAATTGTATATCAAGTATAAAAGGTTGTTCACAGGCAATTTCGCGTACATAGTCCACAAAATAGCATTATAGAAAGTGATTGAATTAATTTTATTGCCAAAGGTCACGGTTACTGCCAACAAGGTGGTATGGTGTACAGTAATGGCGATGTATTCCTGGGTGCCGATGGCTGCAACCATTGTTTATGTAACGATGGCAACATCGCCTGCACCAGAATGAGTTGTACTGGGATTGGTAAGTTTGATGACATTTGCTGTGGTCTTCAATGTGAATAAGTCAGGCAAGTGAAACCTTTTAAAGTTTCCAAACTTCTAAACAACAAATTAATGGCAACTATAATTAAAGATGTATTCTATATATTTGTCGTGTTCAAACCGTTTTTAATTACATTTGCGAAGTTTGTTATTCCTGCTAAATGTTTACTGTTACCTATATTTTGTAGAAAAACAACGATGTCAGTATGGACACCAGGCACTTTATTCCGGAGATATCACACAGTCGGACGATGGTTGTAACATCTGTGTTTGTCACGAGGGAGAGATTATCTGCACACACATGCTGTGTTACAAAGGTTATGGTAAGTTTTCTTCTTTTTGATACTGTCAAATTTGTGATCCTCAGAAAAAGTCAAATGACATGACAGCCCTAGTTAAGACTGATGCCGCTCTAACAAAATATATAAAATGGTTTGTAAAACGCCAAATGATTGACGAAAATTATGAAACGTACAGAAATTGTTTCATGTATGTATGTTACAGAACCCACGTGCGACGTATCTGGTATTCAAGGCTGTTTAAAGGAGGTCTCTGAGCTCTATCAGTCGTCTATCCAGAAGCAAGGAGATTCGCTGTATAGTTGCAGGTATTGTATCTTGTAGAGTAAAAACTTATGAATATCAATTATGTTATATGCGTGGTCATTTGATTTTTCAATTTGACATTGTGTGCCCTATACATATGTACTATTGAAATATTCAAACTCGTAACGGAATATACCTAATTAACGAAACTCGTGAAAGCTTTTAAAACTATTTGTTAAACTAGACATAATTGTCAGTTATCTATAGATGTCTAAAACAAAACGATATCTGTATGTTTAAACGATTTAAAATACTTTAATTTTGGCAGATCTGTGCTGAATGTCGTGCAGTGCGCTAGTTACAAAGTTACCAGGTGTTCCCGAGATCGTCTCCAATTCGTTCACGATTTACTGTGGCTTCAAATCACCCAAATAGCGCCAACCTGCGAGGCAGCTGTCAGAAGTTATTTAAGAGATATGTTGGGTTCTTTTGTGATTGATACCACGCCAACACAAGTCAAATGTTCCTACAGAAGAATTGCTTCTTGTTTGACGGGACTTGATCTTTCCAACTGCACGTATGTAGCAACACAATTGTGTTTGAAAGTGTGCTTTACTGATATGTGTGTAAAGAAACTTTTGATTGTAAAACATCTATATCTGATTTAAATAATTGTTGGATTCAAAGTTATAACACCTAACATTTGCTCTATGTACTATATTCAGGACTTTACAACGCGTAATTGATTGTCTAGAAGACGAGACAAAAGGCTGTAGCAGTATGGAAACTGCAATGATATTCCCCCAGATAGCAACACATCTAGGACGATACATGAGTGTGTGTTCAATGACAATGCCAAGGCCTGGAAACGACTTGCAAACTGATGCCGGTATGTACCTGGTTGAACAAGTTTCAATTATCCATCTATCATGTTTATAAATCTAAACTAATTGCTTATGGTCGTCTACCAAAACCATCCCTAAAACGTTTGTCTGCTATCAACTACATTGTCCTTAACACGTGCATATATTACCAACTTCATTGACTGTTACAGGTGCATTATGTACAATCGTGTTGACTTTGTAAATTTTATGAATTTATCTTTCTGCTGCGCAAGCTACGTACTTATTACATTCATCAAACTGCTATACTCATCGAAAGTTACTTACACCTGCCTAACCTTGTTTTAACTCGATCCGATCTAATCTTTTTTGCGTTGTGTTTGCTGCAAAACAAAATAATACGATCTAGATTCTTACATTATTTTAATATGAGATGACCGTTTTTATTGAAACTCTCCTTCTAAATTCAAATGCGAACTGACTTAAACTAAATATACTTTAAAAAGTAGAATTTGCTGTTTGCTTTTATGCACATGCGCATTCTGTATAACACTGCGTTATTTTCCATTGTCGTGTTTGTTGACAGCGGTATGTATGAACACATTCATCGGCTCGTTTGACGCCCAGCCATTATCACTGACGTCCATCTGCCGGAACATCCCGAGGTTGGCCTCGTGTCTCTCCGGCCTTGCATTCAGTCCGGACTACCAGACAGTGCAGATAGTGAACCTCCTAAATCATCTATCATACATGGACAGTTTGTGCAAGATCAACATAGGTAACTCTGAAGGCTATGCTTCCTGAGGGCTTTCCCTTTCATCAGTTTAATTAAACTTACTATAGCTGGTGTTAAGTGCCTGTGTGGCGGCTGTAAAATGTCGCCCCGTACTTCATCATTGTGTAGTTATATTTTTCTGGTCTTCAGGGATCATGGATTGTATCTTGTTTACCTTTTAAAAATAGAGTTCATCTCATGCGCTAGGGGAGTCGGTGGTGTGGCATCTTTCATCACCACTGATGAACAGCTTCAATAAAACCGAGGCTGCTGTTTTTCACTGCAGGCTATGCTTCCTTAGGGCTTTCCCTTTTATCGGTTTATTACAACAATATTCTTAAGATCTTGATATGCATTTAGTTCAGTTAAAATTTCATTCTGTTAAAAACGGCGTGAGTTAATATTACGATTATACATGTACATGTCCTGGTAGTTGTGAATCAACCAATAAATTATTATCCTTCTAAATTCATTGCAGAAGCAGTCAAATGCGTGAATTGTACCAACGCGGAAAACGAAAATGTTTGTGACCATCACTCTACAGTAGATTGCAGTGCGAATGAGGTAGGTGGGACAAAATGTAGTACAACTGTTATTTACATGACTTTACAACTGATTTATAAAATATTTGTTGTTTCACATTTTATCAAAACCTTTATAAATACCGACTTTATATGTTCGTGAAGGTTTGCTCCACGGTGTACACAGTTGACGGTTTAGGGACACCTCGTGTCTCCAAAGGTTGTGCAAGTGCGACATGGTGTGCCAGGAACGCCGGATGTGACCCATCCACTTCCACTTGCGTCTCGTGTTGTCATGGTTACATGTGTAATATAGCCGGAACGTCGAACACGCCACCACAACCTACTTCCGTACCTGTGACTTCCACGACCACTGGCCATAGTAAGCTTTACACAATCTACAATAATTGATTTCAGTATTTAGACAACATAAATATTGACGCGTGAATATTTGTTCCTAAAATAAATAACCATCCACTACATATTTAAAATGAGAATTTTTAGTTTATGTTGTTACTAGATACATATTGTAAAGACTCTTCAGTAGCTACATTTATAGTATAGTTGTGCTCAAAAACGTTGGTAGTTCTGTATATATTTAAATATAAAAAACGTTCTTTTTCAGATGACTGTCGTGTTAACGCAATATCCATGTATTTTATGTCTCGACTGATGATGTTTGCAAACTTCGATCACCTGTCAATTGATAATCAGCTCTACATATGCTCGTGAGTACCGAATAATGATTGTACCTATAATTGTTATTATACTGCATTAATTTTGTATTCATGTTTATTAAAACTATATGTTGAAAAGCTGTTCAAAGAAACAATGTTGCTGACAAAGCAGACACAGTCTAATTTAAAGGGCATATTAGCTTTCAACTACCTATAATGGCTATATGGGTATGACTATGTAGCGGGTGTTACATAACGAGAATAGTCTGTATGATGAATAGCAAATATCACCACCTTACATGTAAACAAAGAGAAGGTTTCAAATTGGATATGTTTAATTTTGATATATTACGTTGGACATATTACAGCAATACCGAAGACGAACTACAAAACGTTCTCCTACAAATAGATCAAACCTGTTCCGACGTTTTGTCGCAATTTGCGAACGTTAAACGATGGATCGTAGACTTTGCGAACCATCTCTGTGAGATTCCCACAACTGTCAACACAAGGTGCATGGAGTCTGCGCGTTGTATGTCGGGCATTGGACAGTTCACAGACGTCAGAACCGCATGCATGTAATTATGAATAAACAAGTCAATATACAGGCTCCGTAAATAGTTCTATGAAACTAATCTTAAATGATACTATTAATTGAAGTTTTCAGTTATCTGGTATGGGTTCATTAAGATAATAATTAAAGTTACTATTTATTCATAATATAGTTCATTATAGATATAGTATGGGTTCATAAATGATAATATTATGATTATTATCATTTTATGCATCTCATATTCTTTTCTTTGCAGAAACATATCAAAAGCTAAAACATGCTTAATGGAACATTACGAGTTTTGTGATCAACCAGGACAACTCGCCATTAACCGAACTTCCCAACTGGTCTCGAACCTGAACTACTATCTTTGCGACGACAATCCACTTGCTGATGAGTTTGTACCCGAGTGCGTTGATGTTACTCGTACCTCGACCGTCTGTAATTTGTCAGCAGCAGATGTCTGTGCAGAAGGCATCCATAAGGCATTCCACAATCCTTTCATGAACACCACACAGAGATGCAGGTTAGCACATATTATTAACGTTGCTTTTCTTGTTGATATTTTTGTTGTTGTTTTCTTGTTGTATTCTTATAAAAAATAACTGTGTTTATAAGTTATTAGATTTGAGTGAATGGTGTGTGGTCACGCCTGCGCTATTATTCATGCATTATGTGTAATGTCATAAATATTTACATTTAGATTAGCTAAGGCGGGCCTCGAGTGTCTTGTCAACAACACCGGATCATGTCCAGCATACACTCACGCTGATCTAGAGAACCACGTGACTGAAATCTTACACCAGTGTTCAGGTAAGTGCAGTCATGAATCATTAATAATCAAGTTAGAGATTCAAATATTACAAACACATATTGACATGAAATACATTTCCTGAAACTTCCAATGTCAAGAATGCTGCATATTCTCCTAGGTCGTTAACGTATTGTTGTTTAGAATTATTTTGTTGTTATAAGAAGTCATGAAAACATTTTAATCATCAAGGGTTTGCTTACAGACGCGGTGTGCAACCCAGCTTGTGATGAGACTGAACAGTGTTTTAGAGATCTTGGCTCGGTGTTAGAACTCGCAAACAATATAAGAAACGTCTGTAATGGCATATCACAAGCATTTAGCTGTATTGCCAATGCTTCTTCCTTTTGCTCTCAAGAAAAACAACAACAAGCTTGGGTCAGATTTACTAACATCACCTCAGGTTTTCTTCCGCAGTGTAGTGAGTTTTCTGACTTCGAACATTGCGTTCAGGATTTGTTGATTGGTGTAGATAATATGCAGACGTTCGACGAAATGTTTGTTGAACGTCTTGTAATTCGTAACATCATTGAAACGTCGTTGACAAAATTCATAAAGAAACAGATGTTTGAACTCAATGAAGACATTTTTAAAATACGTCAGCATCTTTTTGCTAGATTGCAGTTGGTTTTGACGTCAGAAGAGTTTGAAGAGTTTATCAATGTTATAAGTCGTGAGGACAACGACGTGGCAGATATACTTCTATCAAACGTTACCACGGGAACGTACACATTAATATTTGGTGGACCAGGTGCTACAGATCTCTCTTTACGTCCGCTTGATGGTGTTGGTCAGACTTTTGAAACTGGATTTGGAAAGGAAATTCGATTCCTTGGGCGAGCATTTGTTACACTATTAGAAAACTATATGCACTTAAACGCAGAGAATCAAGATGTTAAAGAAATGGAACTTCTTTTGAGGCGTTATCTTGGGACCGAATTATTATCAGCACTGTCAAAAATATTTATAGATACGAACAGCGCGAATGAAAAAATACGTCATCTAATGAAGTTTGCCAACCTTTCTAAGACAAATATTGATGCTATTATAACACCAGAAGACATCAAATATTACAGCCGCCGTAGAAGACAAATGTTTGAAGACATAGGAGAAGCTGCTTCATGCTTAGATAATGTGGGGGTTCTACCACAATATTCCGACCGGGATAATTTCATTCTACATATGGCAGCAGATATGTTAACAGCTTATGCGTCAACTGTTATGAGTAAGTTCACTTTAATGTCGTCGAAATGATATGTATGTAAACTTTTCAGTTTATCCAAACAACTTGAATCAAAACACTAAAATTGTAGTATTGCCTGGATAATTTTTGATTAGTTGTGTTTACTAAAATGCCTTAAATAATGTTACTTTAATTATCCAGCTCAGTACTGTCACAGTTGCGTGGGCCTCCATAGCAACGCCGAGTGCAATCGTCAAACTGTTCAAACGTGCCTGTCAACTCAGGTACAACCCCATGACAATGCAATTCTCTATTTTGATTATATTTTGATAATATAAATTGAACAGATTTTAAAACGGATACTATTGTATCTTTATTTTCACACTTAAGTGTAATCCTATCATTCCGTTTAACTTTGTACTTAGACACAATGTTAAATCCTGTTTAGTATGTCGTTTTAAATGTCATTGATGTTAAAGTTGATTTGTAGATGTGTGCGTCGCTTGTTATCGACGGTCACATATACAAGGGATGTAAGTCGCGCTTCACGTGTGAACATGAGTGTGGGGAAAACCCCAACTGCTACTGTTGTGAGGGACACCAATGCAACACACCTGATATTATTATAGAAGGTATCTCTAACATTTTCTTTATGCACACCGATATGCTTTTTACTTTATATAATGTGTAAGTACATTTTAAATGGATTCACATTTTTAAAAGTTACCGTCGTAGTATAAACCTGAACAATTGTGTGATTTGTGAACATAATTATATGTAAATATATATTTTAATTAGGTTTATATTGTTGTTGTTGCAATGAAATTTGAGCAATACAATTTAATCAATGTTAAAAAGGGACATGTGACCTGAAACGTGCAGCAGATATTATCCAGCAGGTGATGTGGTCTACTTTGAAGAATGTAAAACAAAGGTAAATTCTAATTTCTAGTTTAAAAATGAATGTTTGCAATTGTACGTTTTGTTTATTTCCAGTTCAAAACATTTAGAACCTTAAATGTGTTCTTACTACAAAAGCTGCAGTTTATTATGTGTGTACGATACAGACTTCCATTTTTAAAGTTGTTGTATTAGACCTACTTTTTTCTTTTGTGGTTTTGCTTGCAGCTCGCAGAGAATATTAGACAATATAACGCGTATAGTGGAACTGGCTAGCTGTCCTTCTGGTTCAGAGTTTTACCAAAGGGGAGTCGCATTGCAAACCTATCTAAAGGCCGTAGATTGCAATAGAAGACACGAATCTTCTGTGTGTGACATCCATGAACTGCTTCTCCTAGAAACTGTTCACACACTGTCATCGCGAATACACCGGACCTCAATGTCAATGTCATTTTGCGGGTATACTTATGCATTGCTATTATATTTGACAATTTTGTACGGAAAAAAAAGAAATTCTATGAGTTGTGTATTTAGGAACAGAACAAAAAATATCAGGACACTTTAAAACTAGAACTAAGGCATAGTAAGGCTACGATACGACATGCAAAGATACAGGTTCATAAATATCATATATTCACTTTCATCATGTGCGTAACTAACGTTTTTATTGTAAAATGCTGAATAGACTTTGTGGAATTTTAAGTAGTATATAATATACTTTTAGGTTACTTCAGACGGTAATGATGAAGCTGAACACAGGCTCGTGTTGTGACGAGGAAGCCTACCTCAGTTCTCTAGACCTCGTGTCACGACTAGACCAGCGCTGTGCTAACGTCACGATACAGTCAGTATGTTCAACGTGGGCACGAAACCGTTGTCAAGACCAGGGACCAGGCCGCAATCGCACAACACGAGCAACACAGACCCAACCTATTCAGTTGCAAACTTTATGCATGAATTATCTGAATGCTTCAATGGATGTTCGTAATGAACAAGTTATAGCTTGTTCAGTCACCACAACGTTGCAGAAGTGTTTCGAGAGGGTGCCGGATGTGTCTAACAATTGCAGGTATATATTTATAGAGCTTATTTGTTTTTCTTGTTGCAATATTAACAAATATAGCATTTACATTTTGTATATCTATCCAAATGCTTAGTAAAAATCTTAAAATAATAATTTGTTTTCTTTCAGCCTTTATCAAGATGTATCGAAGTGTATTGAGAATGAATCTAGTTGGTGTTCATATGTGCAACAGAGTCCGACGATCGTTAAACTGTATCAACATTTTCCTGGCTGTATACAACCAAGGTATTTATTGTGTTATTATGTAGTGGGAATTAGGGAAATACAATATCCATGCTATCTTATTTACTGTTTTCTATGTTTTGAAAAAAATGCGATTTGCCTTATGTGACCTTTACCTTCGTCTTTTTGGTGTAATTATTTTTATTCAGTTGTGTTTATCCTGCCAGATTGAAAATCACACACAGGTAAACTATGTAGTTGATATTATATACTTACAGGGAATTTCTTTATTTTTGTTTTCAGTCCTATATCTAAGGAAAGCTGTCTTGAACACTTGGTAGCCATTGAACGAGCAAACACAAGCGTAAATAACGAAACATATTGTGATGACATATACCATGCAATGACTTGTGTTGCTAATCAAACTGCCCATGACAGTGCCTTCGAACGCTTGCACGTATTTGATTTTGTCAACAGAATGCATCAGCTCTACAATAAGTTGTGTAAAGGTGCGTGTTACGTTGTCAGTTTGTGTTTTTGGTTTTTAGCTCACCTGAGCACAAAGTGCTCAGGGTGAGCTATTGTGATCGGTCTTTGTCCGTCGTGCGTCGTCCGTCGTGCGTCGTCAGTCGTGCGTCGTCCGTCGTGCGTCGTCCGTCGTGCGTCGTCCGTAAACTTTTTTACTTAAACATCTTCTCCTCTGAAACCGCTCATTGGATTTTGACCAAACTTCACAGGAATGATC
>Ga0224511_10001517_pt1 | contig 14183 bp, 13 predicted proteins | sample SF_May12_sed_USG_2_FD_169988 | JGI IMG/M metagenome (GOLD analysis project Ga0224511, IMG submission 169988) | Sediment microbial communities from San Francisco Bay, California, United States - SF_May12_sed_USGS_8_1 | ecosystem: Environmental > Aquatic > Marine > Sediment | place: USA...
GAAAATCTCAACGATGATTATTTTCTCAGACATACACCAGGGGAAATTGTCTGGCACACACAATTAATTTTTAATAAAAATGATGATCATAAGCCGTTAATAAAAACCCGTATTAATAACCAATCTGATAGCCTCGAACTTTTTGTCTACACACCATCCAGAGAGGCTATCTTTGCTACGGTAGTTAGTTCGGTGGGCCAGCTGGGTTTAAATATCGTCAGTGCTGAAGTTGTCAATTGTAAAAATAACTATGCTCTCGAAACATTTAAAATTATTTCTGATAATTACACTTTGGATGTTCTTGAACAGAGCGTTATCGATATGCTGCCCGAGCTTAATGAAAAACTGACCCGTGAAAACAACAAACTAAATGATATCAACTGGGTCACTCCAAGAACACACCGGCACTTCGATTTACCTACACAAATAAGCTTTGAGGGGACAGGTGAAACACACACACTACGCATTCACATTGATACTGTTGATCGCCCCGGTGTATTAACCTATATTGCAAAAGCTTTTATCGATTGCGATATCGATATCCTTAGCGCAAAAATTTCAACCGCTGGTGAAAAAGCAATCGACTACTTTGATATTCAGCACAAAGATAATGATAAAGTTCTCGATAAACAATTACAAAAACAACTAAAATCAACCTTACTAGATTATTTATAAGAACAATATGTCAAACACACTTAATCTCGCCAAAGAGCTCATTTCTCGCCAATCAGTCACTCCAGATGACCTGGGTTGCCAGAAACTAATTGCCAATTATTTACAACCTTTAGGTTTCAATATTGAAAATATGAAATTTGGTGAAGTTGATAATCTTTGGGCACGTTATGGTACTGAAGGGCCTCTCTTTGTTTTTGCTGGTCATACCGACGTAGTTCCAACAGGCCCTGTTAATCAATGGACATATCCACCTTTTGAACCTACGCTGGACGGTGACATACTATATGGCCGCGGTGCAGCCGATATGAAAAGCAGTATTGCAGCCATGATGGTTGCCTGCAAAACAATAATTGAATCAGGTGAAAACATCAAAGGCTCCATTGGGTTTTTGATTACCAGTGACGAAGAGGGCCCGGCTCAAGATGGTACGGTACGAGTAATTGAAACGCTTGAAGCTCGAAACGAAAAAATCGAATGGTGCTTAGTGGGTGAACCCTCCAGCAGCAACACCGTCGGTGACGTTATTAAAAATGGTCGCCGTGGCTCAATCGGTGGCACGCTCACCATACATGGCCAGCAGGGTCATATCGCCTACCCTCACCTCGCTGAAAACCCAATCCACCTGTTTTCAGCCGCGCTCAATGATCTAGTTTCCGAACATTGGGATGAAGGCAACGAGTTCTTTCCACCCACCAGTTTCCAGATTTCAAATATCAACGCTGGTACTGGTGCTACCAATGTTATTCCCGGTGATTTGGAAGTACAGTTTAACCTACGCTTTTCAACCGAACTCAAGCACACCGACATACAGACTCGTATTGAAGCTATCTTGAATAAGTATCAGTTCAAGTACACATTGGACTGGGCACTGTCTGGCCAGGCATTTTTAACACCACGTGGTGAACTGGTAAATGCAGTACAAACAGCTATTCTTGATGTATGTAACATTGAAACCGAACTATCAACAGCGGGTGGCACTTCAGATGGACGATTTATCGCACCAACAGGCGCACAAGTGGTTGAAGTCGGTCCGGTAAATGAGAGCATCCACAAAATAGATGAAAACATTAATATTAATGACCTGGAAAAGTTAACAGAAATCTATAAAAAAATTCTTATTAAATTAATGACATAAAAAGATATTATCAGGAGTCGCACATGAACCTCGAAAAAGTTATATTCAGTTTTTTTATGATATTAGCCCTGACACTTAACTTCGGCTTTTTCTATGGCGACGTGGGTAACCCAGACCATCATAACATTTACGAATTATTTGCCGTTATCGTCATTAATCTTGTTGCTACGGTGCTCAAATTTGGTGACCGTTCTCAACTGGGCGCAATGCTATTAGCCACCAGTCTGGTTGCTGTAGTGCAGTTAATTTCAGCATCTATAGTCTGGACTTTTGTCGTTCATGTTCAGGAAACAGGTATGACAGCCACAGCCATGGCCACCATCGTCTCACTCAGTGGTGGCGCATTCCTGGCCAATATTATTTCTGTCATCTTATTGATGATGGAAGCCGCCATGCTTCGTCACTAAAAATAACACGAAGAGAACTCAGCCATGAACATGGTGACATCAATAATTCTACGACGCATGCGTACGCCGTTTTTGTTGTTGATCGCTGTATACAGTGTCGCCATATTAGGTATGGTGCTGATTCCTGGCGTCGATGATCAGGGCAACGTCTGGCGCATGAGTTTTTTTCATGCTTTTTATTTCGTTAGTTTTACTGCCACAACCATTGGCTTTGGTGAAATTCCCTATCCACTAACAGACGCGCAACGCTTGTGGGCACTGGTCACCGTCTACTCTACTGTTATCTCATGGTTTTATGCCCTGGGTAAAATTCTTTCCCTAATACAGGACAAAGCCTTCAAAGAGGCCGTTGCTGCCAATAAATTTAAATACGATATCAAATCCCTGCAGCAACCCTTCTATCTTATTTGTGGCTTTGGAGAAACAGGCAAAGCCGTGGTGAACTCACTCACAGAGGAACATTATCGAGTTGTCGTGGTTGAAAAAAATGAAAACAACCTTAATGCATTAAATCTTGATGAATTAAAAGAATATGTTCCAAGTATTATTGGTAATGCTTCCGAACCTGATATTTTAGAACTGGCTGGCATTAGACACCCCATGTGTCAGGGCGTTATAGCCGTTACCGCTTCAGATGAAACCAATTTAAAAATTGCTGTTAGTAGTAAATTATTACATCCAGAAATAAAAGTCGCCTGCCGCTCAGAATTTAAAGACATTGAAGAAAATATGCGCTCATTTGGCACCAATCATATCGTCAATCCATATGAAAGTTTTGCTGATATATTTTCCATGCTGGTACACTCTCCGTCTCTACACCTCATTTACGACTGGCTCACTGGTGTTCCCAATACTACTCTTAGTGACCCAATCTACATCAACAAAGGGCCATGGATACTCTGTGGATATGGTCGATTTGGACGTGAATTATATAAACATTTAAAAGCACAAAATATTTCAACCGTGGTCATTGATCCCAAAAAATCTTTAAAAGAAGAATTTGATTTAGATGAGGATGAAAATAGATTTATTATTGGCACTGGTACCGATCATAAAACATTAAATCAGGCGGGCATTTCATCTGCAGCAGGTCTCATTGCTGGCTCAGATAACGACTCCAATAATTTATCTATTATTATGACCGCAGTGGATATTAACCCTCATATATTTTCCATTGCACGTCAAAATAAATGGAACAACCATATCCTGTACTCTTCGCTGGAACATCAAAATATAATATCATCGGACGCCTCTGTAAACTTCCTGACAATGCACCCACGTGAGATTATCGCTCGAAGAATACGCGCTTACTTTCTCACCCCACTGCTTGAAAACTTTTTAAACATTGCACGACAACAGGATAACGAATGGTCAAACATCACCATCAGTCGTCTCAGCGCTGTTGTCGGTGATTCCCGGCCCCATGTGTGGTCAGCCACCATCAATCACTCAACCGCACCTGCTGTCAGTCAGGCATTAGATTATGGACGTACCATAAAGATTACTCATCTCACACAGGATCCCGGTGACCGCAAGGCAAAACTTCGTTGTGTGCCTCTATTGTTAATAAGAGATAATCAGGAAATATTACTTCCTGATGATGATATTGAAATTAAAATGGGCGATGAACTCCTATTTTGCGGCACCTACCAGGTCAAAGATAATATGCATTGGACACTCAACGTAATGCGTAGTCTTAATTATGTAATGAGCTTCAAAGACGAACCAGACTCATATATCTGGCGACTCTATTACCGCCATAAGGAAAAACCCAAGCACCGAAAAAACAAACAATAACCAGCAAAATTCAACACCCGTTTTGTTTTTAATATGTGTTGTGGAATTATTTGTACAGCTACATGCAGATGCTAAAAATCATCTGCCCTTTAATTTCTGAGATTGTGACAGGGTTTTCTTATAAAACTTACCTAAAGCTTTATCACTGGCTCGACGTTCAGAGAGACTGGCTGAATTAAGTGATTCTTCTCGAAGTAATTTGAGATAATTATTCAAACGTCTTTCATCTAACTCACCAGATTTAATGGCTTGCTGAACCGCGCAGCCGGGTTCATTTTGATGATGGCAATCCGTAAATTTACATTGCTCTGACAAAACTTCAATATCCGAAAATGTGGCTGCAATACCTTCTTTGCAATCCGCCAATTGAATCTCACGCATGCCGGGTGTATCTAAAATTATGCCGCCTGAATCTAAAGCAATCAATGAACGGCGAGTTGTCGTATGTCGGCCTTTGGCGTCATCCTCTCTTATGCCGCCGGTACTTTGATATTCTTTGCCGAGCAGCGTATTGACCAATGTGGATTTACCGACACCTGAAGAGCCCAGAACAGCAATAGTAGTTCCTTGTCTTATCCAGGGCGATAACTTGTTAACACTTTCTTTATCTAAACAATTAACCGCCTCGACCATCAAAAATGGATCGAGTTTTTGAACCTGTTTAACAAAACTCTCAGGCGCATCAGATTGATCACTTTTACTTAACAGCACAACAGGCTCCGCGCCAGATTCATTAACCAGAGAGAGAAAACGTTCCAGTCTATTAAGGTTAAAGTCATCATTCATCGAAGACATAATAAATGCGACATCGACATTGGCCGATATTAATTGTTTCTTCAATTTGCTACCCGCCGCTTTCCTGGAGAAACAGGTTTTACGATCAAGCAGACGTAATAGTCGTTGCTGACTATCTAATAATAACCAGTCACCCACAATCATTTCAGGCATGCTCGCTAACAAAGAGATATTAAAACTATCCGACTCTGTAGCTACCGTTATTTCAGATTTATTCTGCTCAATCACCCGTGCAGGAACAACTTTATCCCATTCTTCTAGTGAGAGTTGTTGCTGGAAATAAGCCTGCCAGCCGAGACTATTAAGTGATGTAAAATTTGACATTGTTTGTTATTTTTAGGTTTTGATAACAACCGCGTAGGCTCAAAAATCGTGCTCTCCCTACTTGGCTAAGATCATACATCAACTATTATGCCTCATTTAAATAAAGATAGAATATTGCCCCATGATTCTTGGAGCCATTTTCCATGGGTGTTGATTCAATTCTCATATGACCACCATAAGCGGATAAATAGGATGATATAACCTTCATTCCCAAACCACTTCCTTCTTCCCCATTTGTGCCCTGTCGGCTTGATACCTTATTTGTTAAAAATAGACTTTCAACAAGTTCCGGCGCCATCCCAATACCTTCATCTTTAATTTTCAAACATACCAGTCCTTCTTCTTTATGAGATGAAATTTCAATTTCACCGCCTTCATCAGAAAACTTAATTGCATTGGAAATAATATTATTAATAACAAAATTACTTAGAGAAACAGGCTCTGCAAGAACCTCAATCTCTGATAAGCTTTCTTCATCAATAATCATAGTAATGTTTTTATTCTGTAATTTATGTTCAAAAACAAAAAATGCCTGTTTTATATATTTTGCAAGATTTACTGGTATAAGCTTCAATCCAGAGTTCTGAAGGTCAGCTGATTGAACCGAACGGACATGACTGGTAATCTGATTAATAACAGTAACAGCCTTAGAAATATTTTTAATATATTTTTCTTTTTTTTCTGCATCATCCTGTTTCTCAAACATTTCAACATATCCAGAGATCACCTGAAGTGGATTTGCAATATCATGACAAAGCACATTTAACAGGGTGGATTTATCCATGTTTACTTTATTCAACTCGATTTTTTGCTGAATAAGGAGTTTGTTATCAGAAGATATTTTTTTATTCTTTTCCTTAAGCGTGGCGATGTTTGCAATCCGCTGCCTTTCATACCAGTAGATCACTCCAATTCCCGTGAAAAGAGCAATAGAAAACACCCAAAATTGAACATCATTAGGTGGCGTATAGTTCGTATCACCCCAGCCTTGCTCCAGGGCAAAATAAATCACACAAAGCTCAAAGAAAGTCATCAGTGATGCAACAAGCCCTAACCAAATTGAGCCAACCATAAAGAAGATCATGCATGAGATTAAATACCAGCTCAACACTGCCGAGCCAAAACCACCAGTTTCCAGTACCCGTACAGGAAGAATAGCAAGGGGAAGCGTGAGAAGAATTATGTTAGCGAGCTGATAGTTAGCAGTATATTTTATAAAAAATGATACTGACAAACAGACCAGACTAGCGCCCAGAATTGCAAATAACGAAACGCTCACAATTCCTTCAAGATAAACCCTGATGAGGAAAATAATGATAATCATTAGCGAGAGAAAAAGTCCCGCCATAACACTAAGCCGACAGTGTCGCTTTCCTTCAAACTGTCCGACTGATAACTTTTCAATAAGATCAGAAGATGGTTGAAAATGGTCAACCAGGCCATTAATGCCCTGTAATAAATTCATAGTCCTTAATAATCTGAGTCAATTACAGCTCCGCAGATTACAATAAGCGTAACACTAATAATCTGAGCCATATCATAATACTCACTAAAATATTAGAAGCAACTACAAGCTAAAACCTGGGTTTGTATACAGGAAAATGCTAAGCAAGCGTAATCAATATAGTTTTCTATCGTTCACAAGCTTCGTGTTCTTTCATTCCCACACTTCTATCGTTCCCACGTTCCGCGTGGGAATGCAGTTTGAGACGCTCCTGCGTCGAGTTGTGGTTGGTTTTAGATACTGGACGCTGTAGCGTCCAGTTATGCGTTACCACGCAGAGCGTGGGAACGATAAATACAACATCCTCAAACCCTGCTAAAATCCCCCCTTTATTCAGCCCCGGTAGCTCAGCTGGATAGAGCGTCCCCCTCCTAAGGGGAAGGCCGCAGGTTCGACTCCTGCCCGGGGCACCATAGATTCATACACATACTAGTAAAGGTAAACATCATGTCTAAAACAGTCATCCTTGAAACATCCAGTGGCAATATCACTATTGAGCTTAATGACGAAAAAGCACCTGCAACAGTCGCTAATTTCATGAAATATGTCGATGATGAATTCTATAATGGCACTATTTTTCATCGTGTTATTCCAAACTTCATGATTCAGGGTGGTGGCTTTATGCCGGGCATGGTCCAAAAAATGACTGAGGATCCTGTTGATAATGAAGCCAACAATGGTCTTTCCAATGTTCGAGGCAGCATCGCCATGGCCAGAACTAATGACCCACACTCAGCGACCGCTCAATTCTTCATCAATCATAAAGACAACGGCTTCCTCGACCATACAGCACCTACAGGTCAGGGCTGGGGCTATTGTGTATTTGGCATGGTCACAGATGGCATGGATGTGGTTGATGCTATCGCTGGTGTGGCAACCACTACTGAAGGCGGCCATGGTGATGTACCCACCGAAACAATCACCATCAACAAAGTCACCGCAGCTTAATTACCTGTATGCGTGATTGGCTCTTCATCTCTGACTTACATCTCGCCCCTGAGCGGCCTGAAGTCATCCATCTTTTTGAACGGTTTATTGATGAAGTAGCTATTCATGCAGAACGTCTTTATATCCTCGGTGATTTTCTCGAGTATTGGCTAGGTGATGATGATAAAGCTGAAGGGCTGGAAAATGTATTCCAGTCACTCAAAAAACTCAATAATGCGAACATCCGTGTTTTCTTTATGGCCGGTAACCGGGATTTTTTAGTTGGCCATGAACTTGCGCAAAAATGTGGTTTTGAAATTATTGATGAACCTTTTATCGAAACCATCAATGGTCAAAAAACACTTTTGATACACGGCGACACTCTCTGCACCGATGACATCGCCTATCAATCGTTCAGGGCTATTGTCAGGACCAAAGCATGGCAGCAGGAAACGCTGTCAAAATCGCTGGAACAACGAGAGCAATTAGCACAATCAATGCGCCAACAAAGCGCACAGGCCAATACTGAAAAATCTGAGAACATTATGGACGTTAATCAGAAAACAGTGATTGAAACCATGCAAAGCCATTCTGTTGGTTTATTAATCCACGGACATACTCACCGACCTGCTATCCATGAATTTGAAATTAATGGCCAACCTGTCAGGCGTATTGTATTAAGTGACTGGCATGATAAAGCATACTACTTACGTATCACTGAGAATACAGAGCCCGAGCTAATCAGTTTTAGTTAATCCATCCAGCGAGTATCTCTGATAATTTTCCTGCAACCGAAATATAGCTAAATCAACCTTCACTTTTTTATACGATACTAATAATCGATTCTTACCATTACTATGCCATTCCTGAATGGGCAAACCTTTTTGATAATAATCACCTTCATTAAAAACCTGGTCATATAAAAAACAACTCGTCTGATACTCCTTCGGTGTTGTTTTAAGCAAACGTGACTGCTGTCCTGTTAGTATTTTTTGATAGGATATAAACATTGCAGACACTTCTGGCAACAAACCTTCTGCCAAAATAACATCCATACATTTCTCTTTTTTATCAGCAGAATCAGTCACCCGATAGCCATAAATATCCTGACCGGCAATTTTTGGTGCATCAGGAATACTAAAATAATTAATAACAACCCGATGAGTTAAATCTGGTTTTTGGTAATCATATTCGGGTATCAGTAAAATCGATTGGTCATGATGCGCCAGGCTATAAATAATACGCTCCTTGTTATCATAAATAACATAACCAGCCTCATCACCCAACTGATCTACTCGGATATAACGATTACTGATCGTAAATTTAACTCGATACGGGTCAGTACCTGTTTCCTGTTCTTCATAGACAAGTTCATAAGCATCTATTTGTGTTTCCGCATCGACTCGAAAACTGACAACAATAAATACCATTATACAAAACAGGATGTAATACTTATCTTTCATATTCGCTGATTACTTTATTATGTTTTCTACTAGAAAATTTTACCTGGTATGTCTATTCCTTGCTGCCAACTCAACCAGTTCCTGCCTGGAAAATCCCGCAGCCATTCTTGCTTCCTGATTTAATGAATCAAACATCGACTCTTCCATATATTCATCCAATAATTGATGAAACGTCGTAGATGGCTGCAGTGACCTCTGCCGACATATTTCATTGAACCAGTAATTACCACGTTCAACATGCCCAATTTCATCACGTTGAATAATATTTAATGCATCAACCATTTCAGTTTCAGAAATATTCTCAAACCTGGCGATCATTCCTGGCGTGACATCAAGTCCACGTGCTTCTAATACTCGTGGCACTAGCGCCATTCTGACCATAACATCATGGTCTGTCTTGACTGCCATTTCCCATAAACCATTATGCGAATCATAAGCCCCATAAAATGAATTTTTAGACTTGAGGTAATTTTCTAACAGGGAAAAATGGAAAGCTTCTTCAACAGCAATGTTTAACCAGTCTGTATAGTATTGCTCAGGCATATCCCTGAATCGATAAACAGCGTCGAGCGCGAGATTAATTGCATTAAACTCAATATGTGTGATGGCATGTACCAGTTTTACGCGCGCCACTTCCGAATTAAAGCCACGTTTTGGCACATTCCTGGGGTTGACCAGTTTTGGCAGCTCTGGCCTGCCCGGAGCGGCAACACGCTTTGCATCTGTGGATGATTTTAAATTAAGTTGTCCCGCCAGCCACTGTTCATTTAAATGACGAACTGCCTCAATCTTTTCATGCGGATCTTTTAACAGTAAACAAACTAATGCGGCGTCAAATAAATGTGTGTTTTTACTGAACATAATACTTAGTCTAACAATAATGGGCAAAAAAAAGACCTGCCAGGCAGGTCTTTTTTACAACCATAAAATAAGCGGCTACTTAATAACAATATTATCTGCATTTTTCATATAAGTACTTTCACCAATACCCTTAACATTAATCAGGTCTGCAGCTTTCTTAAAAGGGCCATTGGCTTCACGGTAAGCAATAATTGCCACTGCTTTTTTCTCACCGACACCAACCAGTTCAGCCGATAATGTTGCAGCATCAGCTTTATTGATATTAACCTGGGCGGCAAATACAGAAACAGAAATTGAAAGTAGTAGAGACAGTAATACGGATTGAATGATTTTCATCATAACGCTTCCTTGTGTTGTGAATAAGAGTGCTTAAGTTATCACAGGTTTTTTTATGATGCAAACCCTATCTGGGCATTAATTTCCTTCAACACCTGTACGGGATCATCTGACTGCGTCACTGGACGACCAATTACAAGGTAGTCTGAGCCGTTATCTACTGCCTGTTTGGGTGTCATGATACGATTCTGATCATCTGCTTTAGCATTTTCTGGGCGTATACCAGGCGTAATCAGCAGAAAGTCACTGCCGCACTGCTGCTTTAACATCGATGCTTCCTGCGCTGAACAAACCACACCATTTAGGCCCGCTGACTGCGTCATAGCTGCCAGCCTTTTTACAAAATCAGCCGGTGTCTGATCAATGCCCAGTGCATTTAATTCATTTTCACCACTGCTAGTTAATAATGTTACTGCAATCAGTATTGGAGCATCTTCATGTGATAGTACACTACGTGCGGCTTCCATCATCGCTACTCCACCCATGCTGTGTACATTAATCATCCAGACACCCAGCTCAGCAGCTGACTCACAGGCTTTGGCCACAGTATTGGGAATATCATGAAATTTTAAATCCAGAAACACATCGAATCCGGAGCTGACCATATCTTTGACCAAAGTGGGTCCACAACGTGTAAACAGTTCCTTACCCACTTTTAATCGACAAAGCTCAGGGTTTAGTTTTTCAACCAGTTGCATAGCAGCTTTATCACTTGCAAAGTCCAATGCAACGATTACTTTTGAATTATTCATTTTATGCAGCTTCTATCAAACTTGGTTTAACTTCTGCCCAGCTCTGGCAGCTTGGACATAACCAGTAAAGCGTGTTGGACTGGAATCCACAATGCTGACACTGGTATTCTGAATCATCCTGCTGCATTTTGACCAGGGCAGATTTTAAATCTAGAAGTAAATTAAGATCACTCGCTTCAGCCTGGTTAGTTTTGTAATTTAGCAAAGAATGCATACCCTTTATGTCAGGATACTTTCTAATTCTATCGGTGAGGTAATTAATAGCATTTTGTTTACCCTGATAGCATTCGATCACCATTGCATGCTTCTCAATCATGGCCAATGTCTGGTGTTTTGATTCGACATCCGACAAATAAGCCAGCAATTTATCTGAATCACCGAGGCGCTTATAACATTCTATAAGCTTATCTAGAATCACAGGGAAAAAAGCAGCATCGTAATTTTCTATCTGCTCAAAATAACGCAAAGCCTGTCGATAATTATTCTTATCCATGACACGGTCAGCAAGTAGAATCAAAGCCCTGATCGAACGCGAATCGTAATACAAAGCCTGTTTAGCATTAGCCTCAACCTGACTAACATCACCTTTTGCATTGGCGGTTTCTGCCAGCTCACAATAATATTGTGAAATCATAACGCCAACATCGACAACACCGTCTAAATACAATTTAACAGCAACATCAATTGCCTTATGCCAGTCTTTTTCCTGCTGATAGATAAGTATTAAATTTCTTTTTGCTACTTCTGATTTAGCATCATGAATTAAAACTTCTTTAAAAAGGCCTTCTGCCCTGTCAAACCAGCCAGCGCCTAAATAATCATAGCCCAGTTCAAGCAATACCTTGCTACGATATTGTTCAGGCAATGAAGGTCTGGCGATTAGGCCCTGGTGGATTTTTATGGCTTTATCAATTTCACCATTTTTGCGAAAGATCTTGCCCAGGGCAAAATGAGTATCAATTAAATCCCAGTCGGTTTCTGCCAGTTTAACGAAGATATCAAGCGCTTTGCTATGCTCGTCATTGAGCAGATAATTAAGACCAGTGAAGTATTCAGGAGGGAGCTTGCGAGGTTTACTTTTTTTTACAGCGTGTTTGCGTGCACTAATCCAGACAAAACCTAATAACAGGAAAGGTACGATGAGAGCCCACGTTGGAATTCCAGACAAATTAGTCACAACGAGATTTCCCTAGGTAAATTAACTAAACTGCTCAGGATTGAGAATCCAACAACTACAACTAAATTTCTATAGTTATCGAAGTTACTACCTTTAATCTTTCTTTAGAGATTCGTTTACACGTTCTCTGAGTTCTTTTCCAGGCTTAAAATGGGGCACATACTTGCCCGGCAATGAAACTGAATCACCTGTTTTCGGGTTTCTACCAGAGCGCGGTGGCCTAAAGTGCAGTGAAAAGCTTCCAAATCCCCTGATTTCGATTCTTTCACCACTAGACAGCGAATTACTCATCCGTCCCAAAAGGCTTTTAACAGCCAGTTCTACGTCCTTGTAGGCAAGATGTGTTTGTTTGCGTGAGATCCGTTCGATCAATTCAGACTTCATCATTGACTTATCTAGTGTTTCTTCAGTCATTTTTTCTTGAAACCTTCCTCGAAGTTACTGTCTATTATTATGCTTAAATGTAGCAGATAAATTACTTATTGCTAGCATCCATCTGTTCTTTCAGTAAATCACCCAAGGTTGTTCCCGTTGTATCCTGAGACTTGGAGTAATCCTTCATCGCTTCAGATTCATCTTCGTAATCTTTCGCTTTCACTGAAAGATTCAGAGCACGACTCTTACGATCAACACCCATTAACTTGGCTTCTATTTCATCACCAACTTTCAATACGGTGCTAGCATCTTCAACGCGATCACGTGAAAGCTCAGAAGCACGTAATGTACCTTCTACGCCGTCACCTAAATCAATGATTGCTGCTTTAGCATCTACAGACAGTACAGTTCCTTTAACGATAGCGCCTTTCTTGTATTCCGCCATGTAAGTTGAAACAGGATCCTGTTCCATTTGTTTGATGCCCAGGGAAATACGCTCACGTTCTGGATCGATTGAAAGTACAACCGCTTCCAGTGTGTCGCCCTTTTTGTAATCACGAATGGCTTCAACGCCTTCGATATCCCATGAAACGTCAGACATGTGAACCAGGCCATCAATGTTACCGTTCAAACCAACGAATACACCGAAGTCAGTGATTGATTTGATAACACCAGAAACTTTATCGCCCTTGTTATGGGTTGCAGAGAACTCATCCCATGGATTCGCTTTACACTGTTTCATGCCCAGTGAAATACGACGACGCTCTGGATCGATATCCAGAATCGCAACTTCAACTTCATCACCCAGGGTAACCACATTACCAGGGCTGACGTTTTTATTAGTCCAGTCCATTTCAGAAACGTGAACCAGACCTTCAACGCCATCTTCAATTTCAACAAAGCAACCGTAATCAGTGATATTGCTAACTTTACCGAACAGACGTGAACCTTCTGGGTAACGGCGAGCAATTTCAGCCCATGGATCTTCGCCCAGTTGTTTCAGGCCTAGAGATACGCGGGTTTTCTCTTTGTCGTACTTAAGAACAACAACATCAATTTCATCACCCACTTCAACAATTTCTGAAGGATGACGAACGCGTTTCCATGCCATATCTGTGATATGTAACAGACCGTCGATACCACCCAGATCAAGGAATGCACCGTAATCAGTAAGATTCTTAACAACACCTTTGATGGTCTTGCCTTCTTCGATGCTATCAAGCAATTCTTCACGCTCAGCACTGTATTCAGTTTCAACGACAGCACGGCGGGAAACAACTACATTATTACGTTTCTGATCCAGCTTGATGACTTTGAATTCAAGCTCTTTGCCTTCAAGGTAGGAAGTATCACGAACAGGACGTACATCAACTAGTGAACCAGGCAGGAAGGCACGAATGTCGCCCAGCTCAACCGTGAAGCCACCTTTAACGCGGCCAGTAATAATACCAGTGATAATTTCTTCAGCGTCGAATGAAGATTCCAGTGATTTCCATGCTCTCGCACGTTTCGCTTTCTCTCGTGATAAACGCGTTTCACCAAAACCGTCTTCAACGGCTTCTAAAACGACTTCGACATCATCGCCAACAGCTACTTCTAGCTCACCAGCGAGATTATAAAATTGGTTTTCAGGGATAACACCCTCAGATTTGAGG
>Ga0224511_10001518_pt1 | contig 14182 bp, 3 predicted proteins | sample SF_May12_sed_USG_2_FD_169988 | JGI IMG/M metagenome (GOLD analysis project Ga0224511, IMG submission 169988) | Sediment microbial communities from San Francisco Bay, California, United States - SF_May12_sed_USGS_8_1 | ecosystem: Environmental > Aquatic > Marine > Sediment | place: USA...
GGCCTTGACACAAGGTATTGCAGAAACCTACCACAGTTTTAGCATGATGTATTTTGTCTTTCAGACATGCCAGGCCTTGACACAAGGTATTGCAGAAACCTACCACAGTTTTAGCATGATGTATTTTGTCTTTCAGACATGCCAGGTCTTGACACAAGGTATTGCAGAAACCTACCACAGTTTTAGCATGATGTATTTTGTCTTTCAGACATGCCAGGCCTTGACACAAGGTATTGCAGAAACCTACCACAGTTTTAGCATGATGTATTTTGTCTTTCAGACATGCCAGGCCTTGACACAAGGTATTGCAGAAACCTACCACAGTTTTAGCATGATGTATTTTTCTTGCAGACATGCAAGGCGTTGACACAATGTATTAAAAAGACCTATCTCAATTTTAGCACGATATTAATTGTCTAGCAGACATGCCATGGTTGACGCAAGGTATTAAAGAAATCTACCACAGATTTAGCATGACGTATTTGGTATTGCAGACATGCCAGGCGTTGACACTAGGTATTAAAGACACATACCACAGTTTTAGCACGATGTTTTTCTTTCAGACAATGCCAGGCGTTGACACAATGTATTAAAGACACATACCACAGTTTAAGCACGATGGTTTTCTTGCAGACATGCCAGGCGTTGACACAAGGTATTAAAGAGACCTACCACAATACCCAAGTCGGGAAACGGGATACCAACATATGTGCAGTTTGTTGCAACGATGAGCTGTGCAATAGTTACTCGTGTGCCGCAATCAAACGTGAGTTACATAATTTTAAATACATTAATCTATACATGTATAATGAATTATTTCCAATAATACTATTTTATCAATTTGGTTAATGTGTAGGAATGCATATAATACCATAATACTGTAACGGTCTTTTGTCGTTAGCATAGCCAAATTATTTGATACTTATATGTCAAGATCATTATAATAATAATAATAATCATAATAATAATAATTATCTCATATGATGGAATAAAGGCAGCCATTTAAGCTGCGCATGTGCGGTACTCACACGTTACACATACGCTTTCAACTTTATGTACACGCGAGGCATACGTTACGCATAAGCTTACAAACATTTTATATACGTCACTGGTGTTACTCATACGCTTAAGTTGGCATACGCTCACACACGTATGAAACGTTTCTCATTCGCTACCTGTACGCCAGTAATTCGTTATGCGAACGCTGTTTATCCTTTATCAATACGTTGTAAAGGACTCGATAGCTTAGATTTAAAAACAATCGAAAGTTGTGCGTATAAGATGTTGTTCTAAAATTTTTACACGCATTACAAATGTTTCTATCATACGCTAAAGTGTAATTGGACCATAATTTACCTAAGAAGGTAATGTTATATTGATGCCAGGCGTTGAACTTTGCAAGATTGTTTGTTTTTGTGTGCAATTTGTTTTTAATATGTTTGTTGTGCATATATAACGTTGTAAACATGTTTGGTCCTAATTAAAACATAGCAATTATACATGTATGTTGTACCAATGCGTTCATTATGGAAGACAACATATTATGTAGTTAAATTAGGAAGTAAACCAACATGTTCTTAATATAGTTCATTATTTATTGGTGTTGAAATACAATATGTCAAACTTATTGCTTAGAACATGGGCGTAAATGGTTTAAAATGACACCCAGTCTGGCATTGTCACTGATGTAGAACGTTAATTAGTTGTATTATTGTGTTTTGGCAGACAGAGAGACTGATTATTTGCACCAGTTTTTATTGAACCGGCACGGGTTTATTGGTAACTTATATATTCGAACGCCTGTCCCATTGCTACCTCCTTTGACAACTCCAGACAGTATGGCCAAATGTCAGTGCACAAAAATATTCAAGTAAATTAAGTAAGTTCAAATAACATAATGACAAGATATTAGAAAGAGATGCAAAATGCATGACAACTTGGTTTATAAAAGTTTCTGACATTTGGAAAAACAAATTAAAACAAAACAAATTATTTCACTCAAATGGCATGCTGTATTAATTATGTTGGGTTTGCGCACATAAATTCTAACAATCTAGCAAATGTAATCTATAGAAACATCTTTCTTCTACAGGTGTATTTGTTTCAGACAAGTAAATTTGTTTTGCATACTTCTTTGTTTAGAATGAGACATGTAGATTCTTAAGACCACGAGTTACAGGTTTGTAACGTTTTGAAATGACAATGTCTTATAAAAAGTTGCTTCCGCAATGTATAAAGATAAATTCTCGTATTTGATATGAAATTGATTTAAGACTACAAAACAATTTTTTCTTAGAAATGATTTGTCTGATATCTGATCTTTTGTATGTAAAATAATGGTATATGAATGTGGTAAAGCTTTTCACCTAATTATTTATGTTCTGTGTGAACTCAGAGTTAATAGTAGCGTGATCAGATCTGATTGCTCCGTGATCAGATTACAAAGTTTTTTTTCTTAGAAGAATGTGTACGATTAATAAAGAATTGTGAAATAAAAATATTTCCCTGTTGTCTAATTTACGCGATGTTTGCGCACCGGAAACTGCGCGACTTTCTAACCTCCACGAACATTCCATCCGTATAACAAATAAAACAATATTAGGGACAACGAACTGTAACTGTAACACACATTTGCAACCATACACAGGAACCACAAACCTAATATCATCAAAGAATATGACTATTTCAGATGAATCACAGGCGACATTTTACTATTTTTATTATTTCATTTTTGAAACAAGATCAAACACTAAACACTTTTTATATCTAAACAGGATTATTTCCCTTTATATGTCATGGCAAATGGAAAAAACTCTGTGTAAAGAAAGTTTATTATAGTTATCTACGTAATATTGTTATTGTAGGAAGCTATTTTGAATTTGTCTAACCCCATATAGTTTTGTAGCAAACCAAATATAGTGAATATTAAGCGGTCACGTGATGTCGATTTAACCGTTAGGAAAGACTGAAACTTGTAGGAGGTGTGATATATTTGAGAAAAAAACAACAGTGTTTTAATTAAGATGGATGACATGTAAACATAAACTATACGAGTAAACACATTCTTTGTTTGTTATTTAAATCAAGTTATTGTTATTCATTGTTAAGTTGACAAGAGTTCTCAGTTCGTAATATATTTCCGTACTATGTGTGTAAAGTACACACAAGGATAAACGCGCAAATGTAAGACCATGCGAATCTCAAGAAAATACATTTGCGCGAAATTTGTACCGTATGAAAATGTGTGAGTCCATTTCATTGTATGTTGTTTACATTTTAAAAACAGAGTTCCGCTCATGCGCTAGAGGTCGTCAGTGGTGTGGCATCTTTCATAACCACTGATGAACAACTTCAATAAAACCGAGGCTGCTATGTTTTCACTGAAGGCTATGCTTCTTGAGGGCTTTCCCTTTTAATCAGTTTCATAATTTATCTATTTTATAAACACTTTCAGGACGAATCGTTAGCCTGATGGAGTACGATGCCTTCAACATGACCTCCTTGAAGGAAATTTGAGTATCGTTGGGCGACGGTTGCAATAAAGAGGATACATGTTGAAACGATTTCACTACAGTCTCGGCGTTTGCAATGTTTGCATGTACAAGTCAATTGTGTCGTAATAAATGTATGTAATGCTGACTTCAAATTATGTACGAAAATCATCAAAATACGTATGCAATGTTTAGAAGCAAGTGTTTGAAACAACACTAGTGGAAAACTTGATAATTTCCTACGACTAATATTCAAAACTATATTTCTATTTAAATGTTAACAATAAAAGAACCACACGGCTTGTATAAATGTGCATCATAAGTTATTATTTACGTGTCGTGACAATAACTATCAAACTTACCATGGCAACAAAATGGTAGTTTTCAGAATAGCGGCCTGGACGTCGTATTAATTAGTCAATATAATTGTCTACATGTATCGCCGTCGTTAAGCAAGTCAAGACAGGAGCCCCGTCATTTTGTTACGATAATTTCAATGGAAATATATACGCAAGAATTACTGATTTTATTCTTTATACACGATTAATTCTATTCTCTTTATCTTTCACAAGTGGCGCCGAAACACAATAACTTTCTCTTTCTCGGGCTCGTCCTCTTTCGCTTTTAGAGTCCCGCATCAACTATTTTATTAAAAAAACGTGTCCATATTTTACCGTAATGAAACAACGTCTTTTCGAATCATTAAAATTTCAAGATGTTTGAAAACAATGGTCGGACCTTGAAAGAAACCAAATAGATTCATCAGCCATATATTTTAGGCCTATGTTTTAAATATAAACGTACATATACGTTTAACGTTTTAAATGTTTGGTACCTACTTTGTACGGAAGAGCACAATATGAGTTTTGTCTGAGTGAAATAATTTAAAAACACAATTGGTTCAAATAGCTTTATTCTAAAAAGAACTAACCCAATGAGAAACACAGAAAACAATACAATACGCACTGCAAAACATTACTCTGATTAAAGATCAAAAGAAAAACAATTATCCTAACAAATTATAATTAAGATCTGAACGTAGTGAGGGCGAAGTGAGGACGTACTGTGGTCGAGTTGAACGGTTTGTAAACTAGAAACTACGTTTACTCCCTTCGTGAGTAAATCAATTATTTTCTATTCTCAAAATACTGATTCACAAACACCTTTCATCATAACTATGATAGTTTCTTAAATATCATGTTTAGCAAAACAAAACAACACAAAAGTAGGAATAGGTGGCTATGTATTTGACGCAGTATCAACATACAAACAACTGTTGGTGCTCTTAATACATGGCAACATATTTATCACACTTATCTCAACAACTTTAAACTTATTGCCCTTATCATAACAATGCTCAATAAAATAATAAAGACAAAATATTATTATTCTTTGTTACGAACACCAGTGACTATTTTGCACAGTGGAATGCAAAATGATAAATGTGAGTATTTGAATATTTACATAACAATCACACATTTTAGGAATGTTAACGAAATAAGATTAATAAATATTGCCAAATTATGTTATTGCTGCCAGCGGGCTACCCAACCCTATCTCCCAGTGGGAGGGGGAAGTAGGATTTCTCCATTGCTCAAGACCAGCGGACGGTGTTTACTCACCATGTGTTCTTATTAGAGGCCTATAAACCATTAGATTTAAAGTCTCTGTTTCCCATTTACCATCTTACCTTTAAAGTGCAGAGTCAATTTCACTTTACTCAAAAATTATATGTCAGGTTGGTTTTTTCAGAATAAAAAAAATGTTAAAACGCAAATTGTGTTTGATTATCCAAATATATCGCTCACACAACACATTTTATATTTATATTCTGGACAAATGCTCAGACAAAGTCTATGCTCATCAAAATTACACAACAACTGTTGTCGATTGATCTCGCTGGGCCGCACATCCATATCACTACGGGAAACGTAAGCCTTCCGGTCCATTTGTGCAAATTCTGCAACGAAACTAAACTTAACTTATAATCATGTCAAATACGTTTATGGTGACCTTATATAAATTCAATCCAAATTGCACAAGAACATAGGGCGGGAGGGTGGGAACTTATCTCCATCAATAACCATGTTGACTCCGCCAAACACGCACCTCGAGTGAGGATTCAACCCGTCAGCGAACATAAATACACATGTTGCACGAGGATTTCGTGCAAACACAAACCAGAGTCCAAACCATTACAATAACGAGTTTACGACTCATGTACATAAATGATCAAACTTAGAGTCAGTATTTATCGAAACGAAAATAATTTAATTTAATATCTAAGGTAATTTTTTTGAACCGACTGACAATTTTTGAAAAGCCATCCCGTCCTGAAGTAAGACGTAGTGCCATCGTACCGAAAACGAGATGGTCGTATTGCGAACGTAACTGTCGTACTTCGAGTTGCTGTTAGAAGTACGATCTCGTAACGACCTTGTCCGGTTCTAACTCGTTCATCTCGTCCTAAGACCGACCTTACTCGATCGCATTAGGTTCTTAGTGCATCCTTACTCAGTCTTATTCTGATAAAATCAAAACAAATAGTTCCTAACACGTTTCTACACAGTCCTAGACGTTTGCAGTACGCTGTATCCGTATTCAGGACGGGTTTGGCGACAACAGTCTGTTCTTCAGTCTGTGTGGGTGGAGGAGCGGCGTTTTTACGTTTGATTCTGTTCTTTCTTGGAGACATGCCTGGAGGCATGCTTGGGTATTTGCTAATGGTTTTAAGCGTCAAACTAGAATGAGGACTAGCGCGGGGTGCTTTTGTTTAGCGACGCACTCGGGCTTTGCCCATTCGGCGTCAGAGCATACAGATTATTAGTTTCTATTAGTGGCCCATAGTGCAAGATACTGGAGGGCCCACCACACATGACAAATCAGGTTCATTAACGTGCCCAGTGTAAAGCACTGAAACACGGGAACATTTTCAACCAGTACAAGCCTTCACAAGATCTAAAGAATACAACAACGAGTGCGTCGTTAAACAAAAGCCATACCGATCCACACCAGGAACACGTGAAAGATACTTACAATATGTGCCGATATAGGGAGCCAACCAAAACAGACTAAGTACCATATCAGTCCCGACGTTCTGACAACGTTTTGCGGCAATTCGCAAAATCACTTCTAGTTTCACAGTCTCACTCTGCGTCATCAATGACCATAGTTGGGAGCCGTAGAAGATGACTGGGACTGTGATTTTCAGTACGAGGTTTGCTAGGATGAATTAATGTCATACTGCGAGTCGCTAAAATTAATGTGAGGAGACAGAACAGTGAGTTGCGATACTTTCATACACTAGCATTAATGGCCGTTGCGCTCTTCATGTATGTCTATGTCGAGACGAGTCGCTGTGTTTCAAGATGTCAGTATTGTGCCATTAATATTTATTTAAGCGGTGTCCTTGTTTCCGTTGTATACAAGAAATTTACAATTAGATTAGTTAAGTTGATAACTCCCAAGAGTTTGCATATGACATAACGTTAATGTATATAATATGTTAATCATATATTGCAGTGACATTATGTTGTTCCCAAGAGGTTAAGTCGTCAGCCATGGTCGGGCAACACTGTCTAGGTGTCCGACACTGGATCCCAATTTATATTTTCTAGTCTCTCGATTTCCTTATAGCATGTCAATAAAGAGTAAATACATCTAAATATATACGCCCCCGTGTCAGATGCCTTGACGAACCGAAAATGGGTCCGACATAATACCATTAACAATCGCTTAGCTGTAGGAGCTCGTATATCAATCGACCAGCGTTCGAAATACTTTGCCATTGATGCTATACTCGTGTAGCTTGTAGAATAGGACCGGGTGGCGGACGTTATCGAAGGCGCTGGGAGTGTCAAGTTGAGGAACCGTATTCGTTGTTCGAGACTATCCTTCCTTGGAGATTGAAAGAAGTGATCAAAGAACCATTTTGCTATTGGTAGGCGTTTCGTTGTCGATTTGGGAAGAATTTCCGGTTTGCGGCGGACCAGGTGTGAAGGCGACTCTGAAGAATTCTTACAAACATTTTGTAGAGTACTGGCAGCAGAGATATGGACCGATAACTCCTATTTCTGATTACGGTTTTTTGCTTTTGCGTTTTGTGATAATGACGCCTATGTCCAGTCTTTGTGGTACATGTAGATGACTGTATCAGACATATAATTTAAGTGATTGACCGCCATGTATGATAAGCTCGTTTACTATGCTGTCAACACCGGGTGTTTTCTTCTTTTCAGGTTAAAATGACTTCATTTATTTCATTATCTTTCACATATCTTTTTAGAATTAGGTCTTTAAGTCGTTTAAGCACAAAAATGTGTTTAACTTGTCTTCGAGTTCTTTTTTGAAAAGTAAGATCTAGGCCAGGAAAGTTTGTAGGCGTAAAACATGATCATAGTAATTGTAAAATGCATTCGCTATTGAGATAAGATCTCTTGTGGTGGTATTCTCAGTTTTTATTTCGTTTATGCTTTGTTTGTCTTTACTTTGTTCTCGTCAGATGAAGCGCAAGACGTGATTCTAATTGCAGATTGCACTTGTGTTCAATTAATGTTTTTCTAAATGCTTTGATTTCATTTAATCATGGAGTACACATGTGTTTACCAAAAAATAAGACACTTTAACTGAATAACGATTGGTAAATCACCGCCGATTCAAATTTAATGAGCACTGGCTTTATAGTATTAATTTAATGATTGACAGAGCTACCGAACACACTCTTAACAAAATATAAATTGAAGAGATGTTCAAAAGAGAAATGTTGTAAACAATGTAGGCATGTCAAATTAAGGGCACCATGACAAAACCATCAATATAAGTCCAATATTAGTCCATTGCCGTCTGTAGATATTGACATTCATTTGTTTTCGCTGTTATATCAATAGAAGGAATTTGAGAAGGAATTCATGCATTTTTTTTTTCTTTATAGTTTTCACATATCTAAATTAATGTCTACAAGTCGAAAGTTTTAAAAAATCTGCCTGAAAACAAATCGTTCAATTTGAATTGATGTTTAAAATGGGTGGGATAAATTAACCCTAATTTCAATTCCCTAAATCTTTTGTAGGTGAGGGTGTTAGGTAAATTCCCGGACTGCATTTATTATTTTAAAATAAACTGGTACATTGTAAACGATACGTATTAAGGTTACTGGAATTTTCAATACCTTTACATCGATATGCTTTAAAGATCATTGAACAACTTGCGCACCCGGCGTCCCCCTCCCAACGACCGCGGACATTTGATTTTTTAATGCCCACAATCTTACATTTTCTACTTTTCGCTCGATCCGCTCGCGATTTTATTATATACCATCTTTGGTAGACAAAACCTGCACTAAATACAATGACTTATATTGTAAACGTCAATACATATGTCCTACACATAATAATCTTCAAAATTGAGGTTTATACTGGCTTTAAAGCTTCACTGTATCATTAACTAACCAACAGCTAAGACGAGTGCCGGGTGAACTACATACATAGTTTCGACAAAAAAAGTTGTATGGTAACACAAATGATTGCATTGTTGTGATAGCCACATGTGCTTAGTAAAATAATGACTGCATTAATCATTAATGCAAGTTAGGACTTTACGGCCCCTCCCCCGTCATTCAAAAATTCAAATGTGACGCCACCAGTCTTCTCAAAATCCTGCACCCACCACTTTACATAATGCAACATTATCTTTACATTAAAACATTATTTCTAGCCTGGCAAATATTCTCATAAAATCTTTAAAGTTATGTCTATATATTCGGTTGTTGTTTTTCGGCGTAGCTGTCTAAGCTCACTTTTGACCTACATTTCTGTATAATGACGTCTGTCTGGGATTTCAAAAATCCGCCTTTCTATTGGATGATTTCATAAGCACTGAAAATGACGTGAAGGGTAACAGAGAAAATCCCGTTTTCGATTAAATGAACCTGATACGCGCGAAAAATAAAGGCCCCACTATTGTAATGCATGTGTTTTACGAAAGGTTGCTTCGTTCGTAGATTAAATGTTTGGGGTATTGCTTTCCAAAGTGTTTTATATTGAAACAATAAACCGTTACGTGTCAAACAAAATATTTTATGGATAAAATGAGTTACGTCTCCAGATGTGAACCGGTTTTTAGTAATAATTCTGACATATTACCCAATAATTATTAGGTTAGCCTAACTACGTCCAAATTCCGGGGTTTACACTTTGTGAGTCATGAAATAAGTTTGTGCTGTAGATGTAACTCTGGAATTTAATTAAATCTAAGGGGGTAAATTCCACTTTTATAATTAATTAATTAAATTAAAACCTGGAACAATAAAAACATTTATTTTATGAATAAATTATATTTATTACTGCCCTAGTTTGCGACTACGAGATCATTTGTCTAGTAGAGATTATATAACGCAACAACCTTTGATTTGAAAATTTCATTAAATTTTATTGACTTGAGCATGTGCTTTGTGTACAAGATAAGACTTGCAAGTTTTTTTCCTGCCTGTCATTACACAAGTAATAAATCTCCTTAATTGAATTGAAAGACATTACTTACTTTTTAACACAGTTTGCCAAAATAGCTGTCCACTGATCTTTGACAATAAGCATTCTAAGTTTTCTATCATCTGTGTAAGATTTATGTACAAGTAATTAGCCATGTGTTTTTGTCCTTTTTAATCCGACGCCGTTTGTCTTTTTTAAAGACATTTCTTGTTACAAAATAGGCTTTGTTAAAGATAGTGTTGCCCGCGGTGTTATTTTGTTAATGGATTTTTTCATCGTAACGTGATGTGATTATATTTCACGTCATTTTATTCTTAAATTATACGCCTGAATTTGGAGCACATTTTCATTAATGCTGCTTAAATGTATAAATGAAAATACTCACAATATTTGATTAAATACTAATCGTGTATTAACCATTATTGTGATGTAATGCAGAAATTGCCCCGGGAAGCAAAGAGTGGTGTGATCATGGTAACACAATTCGCAAGAATAGAATGAAAATAAGATTCCTCATTCTGGTTAGTGTATGAGAACATTTTTTATACAAACTGTAACATTTTCTTAGAAATAAAGGTAACTATTTTGTATCTACATTGCCAGTCCGGGAGTTTACCTAACACCCTTCGCATGTGGTCAAAAATTGGTATAGATACTGATTTATTTTATTTTCCATACAACAACCAACAAAAAGGTATTAAAATCGAGGAAAAAAGGTTCTACCTACATGTACTTTGCAGGATATATGACCACTCTTTCATTTTTGATAAAACTTTCATGGAACTTTACATAAATATGTATGTCAATGATTGTTCAAAGCATAATAATAAAATAAAATAAAATTTACATAAGAAATCGGCGGTCCGACATCGTCTTTATCCGTATCTATTCATAGTAGTCCGTGTATATCCGTAGCACACTTTTGACAATTTATGAGCACGCAACAACCTCCGCCACTTCTTAAATACCCTTTATTAATGTTAGACCGTTCTGATACAATTTGGTCCGTTTAAAACCGTATCAGTCCGTATATATTCGTAGACTGACTTAAACTTGTCAAAATCAAACACATATAACAGAACAAACACGCAAAACAATTAGACGTAACAGACATTCAAAGTAAAACTATTTTTGTGTGTTTTGGATTTTTCAATTTTTATTTTATTTTAGATTTCTTAAAATGAATTCTCCAAGTTGAGTTATCGCCTTTGTACGGTCCATGACTTTCAAAACCGATAGAGCCATATAATTAAAAAAGTATATTTTTGTCATCACGCGCACCTAGTTCAAGGTGTACAATATCATTTTCTATGTATTTTAATCATTGTTAGCTGTAACTGGACACTTCGTTTTATTTAAGTATTATACACCACGATATCACAACAATATGAATAAACGACGCTAAAAGTGTTTTATTTCTAGCAATTATTCATTGGACAATTTAGCCTATATCATATACCATTTGATTCCTATTATTTGTTAAAGGAAATCAGAAATGTTTATGGCCAAATATGAACCAGTAATTTTAATGTTTATCTCCAAGCAACACAATGAATATAACACACATTAGCAACTTATATACACTTAATATTTTCTTAGTTTATGTTAAAATTTATCATACTGATACCTGAACACATGTCTTTTAAAAATATTGATTTCCTGTTGGTTTTTGTATATTAAGCTAAGTCTTCGCATTTTAGAATTCTCGTATATTGCTCAATGCGACGAATAAAACCGTCATTTGTGGTATATTTATTAATCAACGATTTTACATTAAATTCTTATGTCAACGGAAAACGTTCCTCTTCTTATTTAGACCATTTATGTATGGTTAACTTAAACATCTGCTTCCTCGTCTTCAAAAGGCACAACAAATCATGGAATCACAAATACAAAAAATAACAACACAAAAACACGAACAACTACAAATTAAATTAAATTAAAACTATATTGAGGGGCAAAACAGATAATTTTATTATAATATAATGTATGCAAACAACACGTACATTCACAGATAAAAAATAAGACATCAATGTTCAATTCGTAACAATTGTTTCACAAATAGAAATGTCTAGGCAAAAGTGTTAACAGATATACGCATACATGTCCGAACCCATAACACATAACATCGATATATCAGTAAATTGACAAAAATAAATCTAACACAACGGGCGGTTAGAAAATCTGTTTGTTTAGAGCTTAAACACATTCATGTAATTTAATACATCTAGACTATATTTGAATTAACAAAACATGTTGTTTTTAAATGAAACAAATGACACAAAACAATAACAACATCATGGTGACAATGACACATTGGTTAATGTTTAACACAATTCCTAGTAATCTTATTATATGCTTTATATAACATATGTTATATAGAATGTATGTTGTAGAACGCCTTCCGATTTACTGATTTTATGTTTAAACAGAGAACAACAGAACACTGTAGGGAAAATCAACAATAAAAGAAAAGAAAAACATGAAGTAGAATGTAGAATAATAAATAATAAATACCAAGGCCAAGTCCTATACATGAATTACAAGTAAGCGTAGTACAAAAATGCCAAAACAAACTGTATAGACAATCATCACAATATGTTGTCAAACATATACTTAAAAACCATTTCAAATGTGCAAAATGACAAAGTGATTGTACATGTATATTTTTGTATAATAATGCAATATGCAAACAAAAAGCAGTTAATGTAGATTTGTTGAGATAATTGAAATATTGTTGCAACAGCTTGAAATCACAGGGTTAAAACATGGTAGGCACTTCTTTGTAAGGCGTAGTCAATCTTGAGCCGGGACACATCGAATTTTGTTACTCTTCCTTTTTACACGAGACGTATTCTTAGGTTAAATAATTACCAGAGTAGTTAAAATTGAAGCATTATTACACCTGCTAAGATGTGCCCCAACTAATGCCACAAAAGTAATATAAAAAGTTAGATGATTTTTCTTATTACACAAGACGGCATGCACCAACCCAGGCGTCATTTAAACAAAAAAAGGTTAGAATAGGGTATATGAACGCCCCACCATTTTCTCTAAACACAAAAGAGTGATGCAAACACGTTGTCAAATAATTTGATAACTATATACCAGGTAAAATGACAACAATGCAACATTGACAAAGAACAACTTGTAGGCAAGTAAACAGTGCGTTATCACAGAATGTGGTGGTGGCAAGATCACACCACAACAACGTAACCTTGGTAACGATTATTGTGTCGAGTTTCTGATTCGGCTTGATATTTCGACCGGGGCATGACGGTTTCGTATCAAGGCATCCTGTCAGCGCGGAAAATGTCATCCGATAAGCCTCCTGATTCGGCTTGATATTTCTTCCGGAGTATGACGAAGTTACGAATCAATGCAGCCTGTCAGTACGGAAACAGTCAACTGGGGAACCACGTGGAGTCGATGCATGTGTCTCTATGGTATCCTTGCTCGCCCACTCACTTCGATCGACAGTGACCACCTGTAATCAGTTATAATAATACATTAACTACATAAGACACAAAACAGTACTACGATTAATCAGTTGCATCAGGTCAACAGATGTAGTTATTTAAGAATTCCTCTTCTTGGCTCTAAATGCGTACTATTTAAAGACATACTAACAAGTATGTGTGTATGTATCGTAAACTGTCAACACTATTACGGGCTCAAACGCACCGGCCACATTGTTTTGTATTGGCCAATTGCAATTTTAAAGGTCCCTTAATGAGTTTATTGTGTTCACAGCAACTGAACTCTTAAGACTCATATTAAACGAAAGCTAAAAGTATACAATATACCTTGTTTTAACACATATTAAAATGGTCCGCCACAATAATACAAGGACGTAAAATAGTTGATTAACACAAACAAGCATTTGACATAGTCATTAGCTCATGTGAACAGTAAATTGACAGCCATTTTAAGGCCTTTATTATGTTTTGAACACGACGTTAAAGTCGTATTTGAGCAAAAATGTAATAAGTAAACTGACCGCCGCAGAATCACCAATGAGTATACTAGTAGTTAACTGTGTCAAATGAAAAAATAACAACACAATCTTTACACACACGACATGTATTATAACAGACCTGGAAAACGCTTCGACGCATGTCCTCAACTCGTCCTGTGAAAGATGGTAGACAACTGCACATCATTTTAAAGAGCTCCATTCGACATTCCTTGAACCAAACGACGTAC
>Ga0224511_10001519_pt1 | contig 14181 bp, 10 predicted proteins | sample SF_May12_sed_USG_2_FD_169988 | JGI IMG/M metagenome (GOLD analysis project Ga0224511, IMG submission 169988) | Sediment microbial communities from San Francisco Bay, California, United States - SF_May12_sed_USGS_8_1 | ecosystem: Environmental > Aquatic > Marine > Sediment | place: USA...
CTTTAACTGTGACCTTGACCTTGACCTGACACATGGGCAACATGGGCTCTGCACATCCCCTAGTTGAGGTGAATGTGTCATTCAAGTTTGAAGGAAATCCTTCCATTAGTAAAGGAGTTGTAGATCGGACAAGAATTGGAGACGGACCGACCGACCGACCGACGGACCGACCGACGCGACAAAGCGAATCCAGTATAGCCCCCCCCACATTTTGTGGTGGGGGTATAATAATAATATAATGCTTTAAAGATGTCATATAAATAGTAAGCAACATAAATAAATGGTAAAATTCAGTGTTGGTCATGTGCCACTTAAAACGATTACTCATGGGGGGGTTTCTTTATCTATTTTAAATAAGGAATCCTACTATTATGCACTGAGCTGTGAAATAGCACAAGTAGCATAAGCATTTCATGCTACTTGTGTCATGTATGTTAGGCCTTTTGATGGATAAATGATGTATACAGATATTGTTTGTACCACTCACACCTTTAAACTTCATGTAAATTTAATCTAACTTTATACTATCCACTATTCCTAAAACATGCTAGGAGAATTAATCAATATTAAAGGGCCTTACCATATATATTGCAGTGACAGTTAGAATTTCATGGCAAAGTTTAACTTGACTTCACCATTGAGTAATCCCTTTAAAGACAGACATATATCCTTATATGTGTGCCACTGGTACAATTTTTATAATTTAATAAAATTGGTAAAAATATTGCTTAAAATATTTTGGTAACACATCTTACTATATGACATAGACAGATCCAGGGATTTCTTGCGAGGGTCAAGGTTGAATTCAGACTGCCATAGTGGTTGGTCCTTCCTCAAGGTAGAGAGGACATGGTTGGTGGGTGAGATAGCATGGTATCTGATACCAACCGAGTCACTTGAGCTACTTAACTGAAACATTAAGAAAAACAACTTATACCAGTAAATGTCTTCATGCAAATTAAGAGTTTGGTGCAAAACTATTGTAACTACCTTATTTTATATAAGATGTTAAACTAGTTTTGCACCAAGCCCTCAAAATGCAAACTAATATTGGAGTTTTAAAATAATAATATGCAAGTTTCTGATAACCTTGATAATGATGCTTACCTTGGCATTGGCAGTCTTGGTGGTATGATCATAATCACCAACAAGACTCAAGGTCGTGACCTTGCTGCTGTCTTCACCGTAACCAAGCATCATGTTTCCATGGCAACGATCCTGGTTACCGGTCACATTCATCAACATCTCAAGGTGGGTCGCAGTGGCAGCATGGTCAACACTCCAGCCTGCCCTGTATAACATGGAACACATCATCAAAACATTGAAAAATAAGTTAGTAACTTCATAATTGGTGAAAACTATTGTAGATCTAACTACCGGTACCTTATTTTATATAACAAGTTACAAAAGTACAGGCACCAAGGCCTCGAATGTAGTTTATTTAGCAGAAATTGACTTTTAGCTCTAGTAGTATCACTAACACTCAGGGGTTTTAAGTGAGACTTCAACCCCTGACACATATAATGTTCAAATAAAAAATGAGCTTCTCTGATTGAAATTAATTCCTTTTTTAATGGCATATCAACATTTTAATGCTCATAAAATACCAAAAAATGCATGAAGTTCAAAATACTAAACATTATAATAATATATTATAAAGTATATCCAATCTGTTATCCCCTTTTATGGCAATACATTACGACTTTAAGATTTGTTGAAAACATAATAATTTAACAGATATCTAACTCTATTGTAGACTTCCAGGTCCTGTGATTGTATTGGATGCTCTGGTATTCAAATTCAGATATTAGACATAATTATCTGATTTTGAAAAAATACCCATATATTTGGGGTATTGGGAATTGGATAGAATCTTGGCCCAAAATGTGCCTGTATAAAAAATTACTGTACTCACTCCCAGTCGGGCCACTGTTTGGAGTTGTCCTGGATAATGTACTTGATCAGCACTGTCTTGTCGAGGTCCGGGGAGTAGGAGAATCGCGTCTCCCCATCCAGCAGACGAGGGCCGTCATTGATCGATACCTCTGTGGTCAGTGACAACTCCTGGCCGATCACAGAGAATGAGTTATTTCAGGGCTTGGTGCAAATCTATTGTAACTTGTTTTATAAAATAAGGAAGTTACAATAGTTTTGCACCAAGCCCTCAAATTAGATAAATAGTCTAATGTCTATTGTCAGTATGCGTTTATTTATGCTCTTCTTTTTTTTGAAAATGCTTTAATTTATTTGACTAACATTAATCATGTGATTGAACTACCATTGATCAAATATATTTTTCCTGAACCACAAACAAGAAAATGTATTGCAATTAAAAACAAACACTAAAAAGTGTTGAAGTTACCAACTAAACCAACAAAAGAATAATGCAGCACATTTAATGATGTGTTTCTTGAAATTACTTTAAAGAAATACAAGAGGGCCCAAAGGGCCCTTGGTCGCTCACCTGAGGAAAAGGTCAAAGGTCACAGTGGAGCCATTTACAGAGGACCACTAATGTTGTCCACCAAATATTGGTAGAGGACCACTAGATGATGTTATACATCAAATATGAAAGCTCTGGGCCTTGTAGTTTCAGACAAAAAGATTTTTGAAAATTGCATTTTAAAAACCTATTTTTTGACCCTGTGACCTACTAATACAACCAACTGGAACAATTTGAACAACTTTGGTAGGGGACCACCCAGGAATCATTCCTGTGAAGTTTGGTCAAAATCAAACGAGCGGTTTCAGAGAAGAAAATGTTTAAGTAAAACAGTTTACGCACGCTGCACGCCGCATGACGGACAAAGGCCGGTCACAATAGCTCACCATGAGCACTTTTGTGCTCAGGTGAGCTAAAAACACAATCAATATGTAATATTGCTCCGATCTATCATACCTTCTTAATGCTCGGTAGTTTAACTGTCACGCTGGCCATCTTGCGAATCTCTGACGGTGAAATTTCCACGGCAACCTCGACTGCCTTCCGTCTGTCCCGGGTGACGTCCCAGTACAAGGAACCAGACACCAATACTTTCGGTCCTGCCATGACATGTACATTTATCATACCAGAGCAATGGCACAGAATGTGACTTACAATACCCCTGTCACTGCTTTGAAACAAAGTTCAAGGTCACATTACTATAGGATGTTTTGCTTTCTGGGTTTAAACATTTTGTCTTGTACATCTTTATGTCATAAAAATTACATAGGTGAAGTTTCATTACAATCTGATAAAAATGTGGAAGACGTTTGCCTCACAACCTTGACATTATATGTAGACAAAACAAGGCCTGACCATCGACAAGTGTCTCTGATATACCCTCTCCTATATATTGTTTACAAGGATATAATAAAAGCACCCATGGTAGGGGTGTTGTGTTTCTTTATTAGAGCATTGAACAGACTTTCTTTTTTTATTAATAAGCTATAACAACTGCATTCTGAACATATTTATGTTGTTTTGCATAACAACTCAGTGTTCAATGCTAATAATTATTATCTCATGTAATATTGCTTTAGCATTTCAAAAGAATGTTACGAAACCATTTATTCAGTCAGAACAAAGTAAGACAAAACGGCAAGATTATAAAATGTTTGAATAGTCTCACCTCTATGTATGGTTTTGAGGGTGGTCTCCAGTTTCCTCATAGGCAGTTCCAGTGAGACATCAGCAGCGTGAGTCTGGGTGCCGGCAATGTTGTGCCATGTGTAGTCAGAGACGTAGACGACCCCTTGACCCTTCTCTTCATCCCAGTACAGGCTCAAACTGTTCTCAATGCGGCCATTGCTTCGGGTGTCATGTGTGGAAAAGCTAACCGTTCGGCTGGGTCGCACGAACTTCACGCTAAAGTGTTTCTCCTGACTGCTGGCATCCTTAGTGTTGAAGTCAAACTCCATCTGGAATTGGCTGTCCGGGTTGGCTTTGTTCCAGTTAAGGTCAAGTTTGGCTTTAACGCTCTCTCCTTCATTCAAGCCATCAAAGCTGAACGCCATCTCCTGTGGAGCGGTGAATGAAATCAGGCCGGTCATCCTGTTCTGAGCTCCGAAGGCAGCATCCAGATCGAGGTACTTTTGGTTATTGAATGACACAACCGCAATGTCCTTAATACTAAACGGGGCAATGCCATGCTCATGGTGGATCTTAAGTCTCAAGTCCTGTAGTTCGGTAAACGTTGTCTTTATGCCGAATCCACCTAATACTTTCATGTTGGTCAAATCTTTTATATCATAGCCAATGTCGCTATCTATTTCAATATTCTTAGCCTCACCGTTAGTGACCACACCAACTTTCATGATTGGTCGGTAGTCTTGCCCGATCTTTACATTCTTGACGTTAAATTCAAGGTAAGTAAGTTCTTCAAAAGAGCTTGAAAAGACATGTGCAATGTCAAAGTTCTTTGCTGATTTTACTTTTGTCTTAGCAATATAAGTCACATAACTACCCTTGTTTCCATTGACTGAAAATTGCATATCCTCAATGTCCCCATATTTCGCTTTCCACTCATATGCATAAATATCAAGATCCTGATCAGTAACAAAGGCCAGTCGTCCTCCTGCTGCCTTAGGTTGTCCATTCATTTTGAAGCCAAACACCTCTGAGTCGCCATAGGAGATCTTTGTATCAATATCCAGTTCCGAGATTTCATCAGTGTCTCTGTCATTTTCTCTTGAGCCCTTGCCGTAGAATGTCACAGATTTCGGAATCCAGGACCCATTCAGTGTACCATCAATGCTGAATGATTTGAGAGGCTGCTTCTCTTGGACGGCTGCTTCAGCTGATGGGTGATCGTAATTAATAACCAGTTTTGTTGTTTCATAGCCTTCCAATGGAGTAACGTATTCATACACTACTTGCCCCTTGGTGTAGGTAACTTCTGCAGTTGCCACTTGATCTCCGTACATGTACTTGTCCATGCTGTAATATCGGAACTCTTCCACATTAAATGTCATATCAGTGGTATGCTGCACAGTCTCCAATAATGGAGTTTCCAGTATGAATTTTGACTTCTGAGATTTCGTTATTTTCTTATCTGAATAGTCACCTTCGACATCATATTGCATTCTTGAGTAGCGGAAATCAGGATGGGGAAGTTCTAATATAACTTGAGTTCTCAACTTTTTCCCTGAGTTATTTTCATCTAAGTTGAATGCCAAATCTAGGTTTACCTTTGTATCTCGTACATCAGCTAAAAACTGCGATGAAATATCGAATTTCCCTTTTTCTTCATCAACCTCTTGCATATGTTTCAATAGAACTTCATTGACTTTCGCAACATTGTCAATTGTGGTGGTCGTTTTAGCCGATGCAAGCACATTGGGGTAATTATACTTATACTGTGCCAAGCCAACAGTGCGATAATTTGGATTGAGAACGTAGTCCAGATAAGCTTTGAAATCAGTTGGTGTTCCAGTGTAGTTTACTGCCAACGACACGTCATCGGGTAGATAGGGCGACTTGAGCAAGGCTGAAGTGTGGATTTCTCCCGGCGTAAACTTATGCGACATGGAAGCATGCCATTTGAGACTGTACTCACATTCCGCTGTCGCCGAGAAGTCGGAAAGCGATCCTTGCTTACTGACAGTCATACGAATGTTCTCGTACCTCTCAAATGGTGTGGTTACCACAGCACTGGCCTTGGACATGAGATCATCATGGCTGAGATTGAAATCTGAGGTTATCATGTTCTCGTTGTAAGCGACTTCAGCTCTCGTGTTGGTATTTGGAAACTCTCCCTTATGATTGATCTTAAAATGAGTGCGAGTTATGTTTGCAAATGGCGTCAGGAAGGTAATCTGCCATTCTAGGCCAATCTTTTCATGCTTGAGAAGATTTTCATATTCGATACTTTTACCATTGGTTTCATACTTGGCCTTGGTGTGGTACCCAGTGTCCGTGTTCTTGTGATCCAGATTCAGCTCCACAAATTCGTAACCTCTGAAAGGACTCTTCATGGTGAAGAATACAACAGCACCGTTCTGTGTTGCAAACCTTGCTTCAGTTACAACAGGCTTCTTAAAGTAGTCTGAGGTGATTGTAGCTTTTGTGTTGAACTTCTTCATGTTTCCTATGTGAGTGAACAATGCAACAACTTCCTTATTTTCAGTAAAAGGACTTGTCACCTTAAACGTACCTTCCATTGTTTCAGCAGAGGAGTATCTGTAATTGAGATCTATTTTGATGACCTGCGTAGGCAGATATTCCAGGGAGAAATTAGATACTCTCGACGCTCCCAGCATGTCACTTTCAAAACTTGTCTTCATGTAAGGATACTGGGGGAATTGTGTGTTCAGGTTAAATGCACCAGAAATTCTGGAACCTTCATAGTAGGACCATTTGAAATCAGAGAGAATCTTTGGTACATAGGGAACCATTTCAAATGCAGTTTCACCATTGAAGTTATGCTGAGTACCGTCCAGTCTAAAGGAAGTTGTCAGCCCTGGGAATTGTGGGAAAGAAGACTTGATTGAAATCTGGGTAAATTTTACATGATCAAACCGGTATAATATATTTGCTGACACACTCTGTCGGTTGAAGTTCAGTTTTGTGCTAGTTTCCCAATTTAAGCCATTTCTCTGGCGTTTAGAGGCGACAGTAATAGCATTTGCACCCGGAATAGGAGAGAACAGCTTGAATGTAGCATCATGGTGCCCAAAATTGTTGTAAAAGAGTTCACTTTCTCCAGTAATCTTCCAAGGCGTATCACCCCAGCTGAGCCTGAAATTTCCTCTATACGGCATGATGCTGTGATAGTGGGACACCTTAAGTACAACATCTTCAGAATAAACACTTGTCAGTAAAACATCAAGGTCAAACAAACTAGAAGAAACAGTGAAGTCTGTTATTGCAGCCACCATCTGCAGGTTGTCTTTGATAATCGATGCCTTAGTTTTCATACTCCCAGGTTTATACACATGGTCAAAATCAACAGACAACTCTCGCACACTTTGGGAGGGAATCTCGAGTTCAAACTTTGCTTTAACGCTGTGATCAGTAGGCAAAATGGTATGGGTCTCCTCAAATTGTACTTTAAATCTGTTCTTTCTCATTGGTTGCACATCAAAAAGAATCTTGGTGCTGCCCAACTGCTGGCTTAGTTCCCAGTTTGTGTCAATCTGATCATTGGGCATCTTCACTCTAAGAGTTCCCTCTGTGTTTAGTGTGGAAAGGGAAGTTGGGCGGCCTGATCCAATTGTATCGCTTAATCTGAAGGTCAAATCTGCCTTGAACTCATCAGTGTTAGTGGAAACTTGTTTCTGGACAGTCGCAGAGGTCTTAAAGTTCCTGTAATCATCATTATGGTTTGCTTTGAGAACAAGGATTCTCATGTCTTCATATGGAGTGTGAAGCTCAAAGTTCCCATTAAAAGTTCTGGAAAGGGGGTTGATGTTATAATCACCATTGGTTGCGATAGAAAACCGGTTCTTTCCCCAGGCAACAATTGCGCTTGATTGTAGCTCATTCTGTAATCGATGCCGAATGGTGACTGACAAAGATTCATAATCTTCAAAAGGAGTAGATATAGTACCTACAATGTCAGTGCTTTCCTTTGTCACTGGAAGTCTCACGTCAGTGGAAACAATGATTTTCTTCTTCTTGGACCATGTGACTGTGCTCTTGGACTGGATTTGTTTGTTGTTTTGATTTAGGGAGACAGACAACTTTAGATCCTCATACAGCTTGAAGGGACTCTGAAAGCCAACATCCAACTCTGTTCGATTGGCACCATTGTATATGTCATCTCTGAAAATGATGTAGAATTTCACTTTTTCCTCTGGGCTCCAGAAAACCTCAACATTTGTGATGTATCGATCAGCTGTATTGTGCTTAAGGCTGACGCCAATAGTTCTTGTAGGATAATACATGGAGAAAACAACCTCAAAATCTTCCAAGCTCTTGATGTCATAGGTCAGATTCAAATTAAACCTCTCTGACTGATCAATGTCAGCATTCCACTGAATATCGAGCATCGCACGCTTCTCTGTCTTCTGCTGAGCCATTGTGGTCGCTATCTTCACTCTTCGGGATGGGACAGTAAAATCTAGCAGGAATTTATAATTCTTCGCAGGGTCGTACAAAGCTTCACCGAATATGCGATAAATCTTGTCCCCCTTCTTGTAGGAAGCCTCGCCTGTATAGCCCTTCTCCTGGTGAGTGTAAGCCCCAATAACTCTAACTGGCTCCAAGTCTGGAAGACTGACCCCTACCTCGACCTCATACACAGAGTGGGTTGCAATCTTGAGAGCAGTTTCTATCTTTGTCTTCCGGCCCTTAATGATCTCAAACTCTATGTTATTGACATACTTGTTCTCAAGCTCTCGTCCGAATTCACCAGCAAACATCATCTGTCGATCCTCGGGAAGGCTGATGGTGAGGCCTCCGGAGTAGAAGTGGTACTGGTTTGTCCGGTTTTGGTATCGAACGGCAAATCCTACAGCTCTCTGGGGGTGATACCGTATGGTAAAATCACTCTCCAATTTTCTCTTATCCTGAATGTGGCCCCCCTTGACTTCAATGTTTAGATCCTGAAAAAGATAATTAATAATATTTTTATAGAATAATTATTCATATAAGAATCTAAAATTTACCTACTTTACATTAATTCTATTTTAATAGTCCAGGTTACACATTACAAAGTCTCATTATAATATGACCCTCGTATATCTGAGGTTAAACACAACTTAACCTTTTTGTTATCTGACCCTGTGTATCCAGGTAACATACAACTACATCTAGGCCTGATTGCAATCTGAATTGCACAGCCCAGGTTACTGTGACCAACTAAGTTTGATAATAATCTGACTAAGTAAGGGGTAAGAACTGATAATAAAGCTGCCTGCCGTATTTCACCTTAGCAGGAAGTTTGAGTGTAGTAGTGTAGTTGACGATGGTGTCATCTCCCTGCTCCTTATGCTTGGCTGTCAGAGAAAACTCGACAACGTCCTTCGTCTTCTTGTCCTTAATATTTGATCCGTATTTGAGATTTCCTACTGCCGAGGTGGCAAACTTTTTCTTGCTGTAGTTGAGGGACCATGAGGAATCGTAGGCACTCGTTGATTTCATGTTGAAATTTCTGTGTACAAATATTTTTTTTAACAACATAAGCTAAAACGTAAGAAATGATAATATAATAAAACACAAACACAAACTTCTAAAAGCATTTCACTGAAATCCTGCAATATTAATACTACAATGTACTCTGAAAACAGACATCACCAAGAAAGGTGTAAATACATGTTTTATGAAAAATGACAGTTTTAATTATTCAGTAAGTCAGCACATTTTCATGATGTAAAAAACACAAAGAAATGCAGGTAAAAAGGACTTAGATCTACAACACCTCAAGATTGGAAAAAATATATATCCCCGGTTACAAACACAGATGATTCCCTTTATTCAACATTTGCAATTTAATTCACATGAACATAATTGATATGGTATGCAAATTTCAAATTATTTCTAAATGGGTCGGCTTTGTATGTACCACCAGTTTAATCAATTTTCCAATATCTAGAGATTTTCTGAATAAATCTATTGATAGATTCATAACCCTGACCATTAATTTGAATATGAATAGATATAACAACAGACATTGGCATGAGTTATATTATTAGCAACTACACTGTGGTGAAATTTTTACTGTAATCTATTGTTAAAATGAACAGATTATAGTGATTATGGCCTGTAATAGATCTATGCATTCATTACATTGCTTACCCTGTTACTTTTGCTGTCTGTCGCAATTTGCCTAAATTCATCTTGACTCTGTTGTTTGCTGTAATGGTGTCTTTCCATGTTTTGTTGATATCATAATCCATTTTCAGAGCAACATAGATATTCTTCAGATTCCGGTTATCAACAGTAAGGGCTAGTCGGCTGTCCACTTTGGGTCCATCTAAGTTTGCCTTCAATGTGTATTTTGTTCTCTGTTTCTTACCAACTTCTGATACACCATAATTAACTGAAAACACAATATGAACTTTATAATATGGTTAAGATAAAGTACATATTATTGAATAAGTGCATCTATTAATTACGGAAAAAGAATGTGTTGAGGGTCATCGAAGCTTACATTCTACTTACATCAATATTAATTGACATCTTTTTCAAAATATAATTTTAATGCTGAATGTCAAAGTTAACTACCGGTAATAAGTCTGAGCTTTTAACATGACTATGAAAAGTACGATTAAAAATGTATTGAATTATATAACTTACCTGACAAATCGAAGGGTATCTTTGTTATTTTATCCAACTTGGCCTTTACTTTGAAAGATTTGTCCTCGTTGTATTCACCAGTTGCAGTAAATTCTACGATTTCGCTGTCCGGTGTTCGGATATAGAAGCGTGGGGAGTATTCATATTTCGACGCCACCTTCTTCTCCGTGTGTTTCCTGTCAGTCATCATCTCGAAGGTGTAGTCATTCTTTGTCCCGGCGTTGGCACTCAGTGTCACTCCGACTTTGTTCTTGGTGTTCATGGCAACAGCTGGGAAAAGAAAGACAAAATTATAGATTAAATATTTTTGTGTGCTTAGTTTGAATTTGTTGTAAAAGCTGTCAAGCATAAAACACAAAAAAAACACATTTAGACCATGTTAACATTTTTGAATATCACAGAACAGTGACATCAGAAATGTTATCACTGTGGCAACTGTCAAAATTCAAAATTCTATACAACAACCTGAAGCTCTCAAAAATGCTACATGCACTAATTTAAGACAACATAAATCTTCAGTTTGCAGACGTTTTTACCATTCAAACTTTAATGATTTCACAGCATGCTACCCAGCATCATCTGATGCTGACCCATGGCTGAACCATTTTCATTCATCAGATAACATGTTCCGCATGTTACGTCTACTGTGGGCATCCGAAGACATGCAATAAGCTAAACAAACAATCAAGCATAACATAAAGAAGTTCAAACCTAACCATATTTACTAGAATATAACAATATCATTGTAAAGGAAGACATTGTCCAGGTCCTACCCAGCAGTTTGATGGGATTGTCTGTAAGCCCAGAAATCTCGAGGTCCGACTCGAATGACTCCTTCATCTTATAGTTAGCCTTTCCCTTAGCTTCAATAGTCTTCCATTCAGGGATCACCAGCTGAAACATAAACATTTCATTGACCAATCAACAACCAGTTTGTTGGACCATCTGAATTAATGTTTGGTACCACAATACTGGCGAGAAATTACGTAAAGTCATAACGCTCAATGTCATTTTGGCCAATCAAAAAATAAAATCTTTTTTTTATCGCTGACAACACGCACATGCAATGCATAAAGAAATGTGCTTTCCCACAATGCATAGTTCCTCATTTTTTAAACACCTCCTCCTTCTGTACTATTCTTTTGTTTATGTGATAAGGTTTATCACCAACATAAAGTATGCTTTCTATTGTATTAACTTCATCTGATTAACACCTGACAACATTGCCTAATCCATAATGGATTAAAATTGACAATAAACTGTTATAATGATCTTGATTGGCAATTAGGGAACTGTCCATTTAAAGATGACCATCCTTATCAGCATTTTAAAGAAACTTAATGGAGGTTTAGATTTTGTTGCAAAAATAAGTTATCAAAGGAGTTCATGGCAATGTTTATGGCCAAATCTATTGTGTGTCAATGAAAGTATCATGCTATGGAACCATGAATTATAATCGATTAAAATATTATATTTTTTACATTTTAGACGTGAATCAGAACAATGGGAGTGAGACAATCGCATGTTATGCCCTTATTTGAATTAAGTTTTTTCATATTAATAGTGGTGTATTATTGATATTATTTACTGGCCAGCTTTTCTTCACCGTATTAAAAGTATCACATTAGAAATCAGATCCTTAGGTCACATTTTTCCGATCATACTGTAGGCCTACCTTGAAAGTTGGCACATAGGAGATCAGGTCCTTGGTTGTTGTTGTGGTCATGCGAGCGTCCAGGTTGTAAACACGAGCCCCGTCGTCGACGTTTATGTCACCTGTGATGCCGCGCACACTGGCTGTGTTGAGCAGGTGACCTGGAAAAAAAAAACATTTTCTAATTTCTGTGATTTTCTTTTCAAATTGTTTAATTAAAGAATTATTTTGACACAAATGTATTTTACTCAGTCTTAAAGTCACTGACATGTTATTGGATGCATTTTTTATGCACTGCTTTAGGATTTTAAATAAAGATCACATTTGAGCACTTGGTGCAAAACTATTGTAACTTATTATACAAAATATTAGGTACCGGTAGTTACAAGAGTTTACTATGCACCAAGCCCTCGAGTAATATTTGTGTCTGGTTTTTAATTTGCAATAGCCAGAAAGTGGAAAGCAAGAATTAAAGATCATCGCAAAAAAACTAGAATTGTCTTCACCATAACTCCAACACATAACACTGTAAAATGTGAATGGAGAACTTTCTACTAAAATTAAATGTCTAAACTTTTCAGTCCTTTTGTTATGACTATGCAGACAAGTCTTTGTCAAATTTCTTAGAAAGAGTTCAGTGAAATGACCTCACCATTCAAGGTTGCCTTGGCCCATGGAGAAAGCAAGTTGGCATTGATAGAATTTTCCGCATTGTTGATGGAGACGTCTAGCCCCACTGATCGATCAAACTTGGAAAGAGGGGTCTCTGACATCAGTCTAAACAGGGTCATGGCAGGTGTCTGAAACAGGCATGGGAAATTCACCTTTATGTTGTATTTTTTTTTACAAAAAGTAAGATTTTGTGAACATCGAAGGGCTATTTATTATTTGTTAGACTCTATGGAAAAGGCCAGGCACGACATTTAGAGCATATTTTCTTGTTCTTGAAACTCAATTTTTTTAGTGAAATTTAACATCTATTTTTTATGATTACATAATGTAATGTGGAATGCCTGACTGTAAAAATATTATAAAAACATATTTTAAAAGATGAAAAATGCATGAAAACTGAGGTAAATCATTTTTCAGTCCCAAGGACAAGAAAATGATTTCCCCTCATATTGAATAGTGTATTGGGCAATGTCCTGGTTTGTGTACATTTTCCTTCAAAACAAGCATTGAATATAATGGTTCCTAAAGTTTTTACTTGACTGTTCAGTAAGATTTGGATACTTTAGATACATACATGATTTTTGTATTGTTTCCATTTTTTGCCCAAACTGTGCTCTGAGGGCTTACAAAATAAGCCCTACATTTTTTAACTTTTAAAAAGAGAGTAAAACACACCCTGTGACAATAAATTTTTTGGATGCTCAGAATTGTGCTGCATTTGGGTATAAATTTCATGAAAACAGATATAAGTTAACAAAATCAAATATAAAAATAATTTGAATTAAAACCTGCATTTTGTGTGTGTCTCTTAAACTCAACATAAACTTGCATAAAATAGTTGCCTAATTAAGCGAATATAACAATCATGCACACAAAATCACAATTTTTATGCTCTAATTGTTTTAACTAAAACTTCTTGCAATGATAAATACTTAAAGTAGCTGGTTTGGAGCAGTGTCTTAGTTGAAAATCAGATTTAGTGTTATACATAGATTTAATAGAAATAGTAGTATGTAGCCATACACAAAATCTTTTCACTATTTTTCTTTGAGGTAATGAAAGTAACCTTCACCTAGGCTAGAACTGCAAAATGTGAGAGGATTTTTATGTCCATTTTATTTAAACACTTCCATAGGTTTCAAACTGGGATCATGCTGAAGTGTAAAAAGGTAATCAAATATAGAAAGTGTGGCATAATCCTGGCAACGTCCCACTACCATCTAAACCAGAGGATTCTATTTTCTGTAAAACTAACAAGTCCTACGGAATGAAGGTTAACATAACAATATAATCAATGTAACAACACTAAATTAGCATTCATTCCGTTATTTCTATAAGTTTAACACAAACCATATCAGACTTAATGTTGGTGGTGGGACGTTGCCAGGATATTGCCAATTAGTTTATACCAACTCGTTCGCATTTTTAAAATATTCGCTGTTTAAAATATTTCTCTTTCGTACCTTTATCATTCGTTCAATTTTGCTTTCGCTATCAATCGCTTTAATAATAACTTTCTCCACTTGAGTTCTTTTATATATAGACATCTTGTTTTAATATGATAGATTATAGTAAGTTCTTTATTTTGCAATATTTGTATTATATTTTACAGTATTCAAGCCATTTGCCTTACTCA
>Ga0224511_10001521_pt1 | contig 14175 bp, 9 predicted proteins | sample SF_May12_sed_USG_2_FD_169988 | JGI IMG/M metagenome (GOLD analysis project Ga0224511, IMG submission 169988) | Sediment microbial communities from San Francisco Bay, California, United States - SF_May12_sed_USGS_8_1 | ecosystem: Environmental > Aquatic > Marine > Sediment | place: USA...
AAACTCACATCACAACATTAAATGTTCGCATCACGACATATACAACTTACATCACGACACATGAAGTTCACATCACGATATACCATATTTGCAACACGATATTTTTTACTCACACCACGACGTATGAAGTTTGCATCACGAAATATACAACTTACATTACGACATATGAAGTTCACATCGCGATATGTTATGGTTGCAACACGATCTATTAAACAGACATCACGATATGCCAAATTTCCATCGCGATGAACTGTTTTTGCAACACGATTTAAATGGACGCAACACAATTTATTTTTTATGCATAAGACAGCATTGGCGTGCCATACTCCCCCACAAGCCCCACCGATGATGATCAATGGGGAACATTGCCTCTCATATACAATGTAACACATCGTCTAGACATGTTTGCACGCGATAGATCGTTTATAGAAATACGTCTATTATTTCTCCCCGACTGATTAATTAGAATTTAAAGCTTTTCGGTAGTACTATATTATTATATGTAGAGCCTTTGGTAGGTTTGGAAAATAATTTTCTTGTATTATATGTTAACATCCTTATGCAATATTTAAGATGTGTAGGGCTTGAGTTTAATATGCTAATCAATATTTTCATAGATAAAACTATTGCAGCAGTTGTAGCTGTATCGAGTGTAATTTGGCGATTTAAATGTTATACAAAGTCATGTAATTTTAAAACGTATCACCCATACTGGCTTAAATTTCACACAACTTAAAACTCATCAACCATTCACCTTTAGACATAAATAAACGTGCGTCAAATGTCTAAATGTTGTCATTGCGAAAGTTTTATTATAAAGGTTTATTCAATATTTCTTTTAAACGAAATCAAATACATGTAAGCCTAAACCTTCTGACGAGAGGGAAATGCAAGAATATAGACTATAAAAACATGATCTCACATTTTATTCGATAAAATACCCCAATCACTCATTCTTTAATAAAATTGTTTTACTAATAGATGCGTGTCGAGGTAAAGCTTGCAAGAAAAAGAACAGCAAAGAAAGTGAGAGTTTTTAACATTTACTGATTGCTTTACACATTAAGACACATTATTCACTAACAAAAGAGGCAATCATTTGGATGGATAATCTGGCAAACAACAGCGAGTGAGCGTAGCAGTCGTTTACTTCTAGTATTATCAAAACAAACCTAAATGCAGATGTTCTTTCAAGTGAACGCGAAAAAACGGTATTTGTTTCCACTAACCTGACAGACCCTACTTTTTGTGCAGACCCTAAATTTTTGTTTGGTGTTCGGCGACAATTTTAGAGCAAACATATGCTTTTTTTGTACGATGCAGGCATGTTTCCCGCTCTAACCTACTTATTTTAAGTCGGCATATTTCACAAAAATATGTTTTGCTAGTATTAACCGTTGTTGCAGTGTTCTCACATTTATAATTGACTAATGATTGTACGGTAAAAAGTAAATCAATAAGGTTTTGCCGACCTACATGTACCGTACATACTGTTATAGAGATGAAAGTGGAAACAAACAACATTTTTTGCCTAACATGAGTAGGTTTGTTGTGATACGTATGGTGATATCTTTAGCTTAAACCATCAATGGGGTACTATTAAAAAGAAATCATAAGTATTAAGTATTCTCTATACAAACCAAAAAGACAGCTATTGCATTTAATGTTACCGTTATGTGTTTCCTTCTTCAACTGAAGTGTAAACTTAAGTTCCATTTAAGTCCAACATATTTTTTTTCTTCCTAAATGCTGAACTAAAGAATAACGTTAGACCAAAGCTATTAATGAATAATGCAAGACGATGCGGAATAGGGCAACCGCTATTACGGAATGGTACAGGGAGGAATGTTAGGTCTGCATCGAATTCCTGTCCTAGTTGTTGGAAACGAGGTCTCGGTTGTCTTGTGGGATTTTAATAAGATTTTCTCTCAAGTGCTAGGGCGTGGGTGATGTGGTTTCTTCTATTATGATAAAACAGCTTAAAATAAACAGAGGTTGCTATTTACAGCACGTTAAATATCTTCCCGCATGACTTCCACTTTTCTCAAACTTATTACACATAAAAAAGTACTTGAAAAGTTAAGTATATTCAGATGTAGCATATTTATCAGAATAAGATGCCATAGACAACATGTATTGAAAATTAGATTGCTTCAAGACATTGCTACTGGCGTCGTGCAACATTACCACATTACTTTCAATGCAGAATCACGAGTCCGTTTCATCTAAACGAAGCAAACAAGCAAATCAATGTCTTTTCCAAAGACTAAAATATTCATTAGTGGCTTCAACCTCTTAATTAAAATCAGATATGTTTCGATCCAGTCACATTAAAATCAATTTAAAATCAAATAACTTCTATGTCTAGGATACCATAGACTAATAATGATTTACATCACCAGAACACCTTTAATATTTTTAATCAAGGTCAATTATTACATACGACTGACTAACTTAATTCCACTATGTATACAGCGTTATATGTAGGTGAACTAGTTGATTGTGTAGGTGCGATGTAATGCAATGCAATTAAGTATTAAAAACTATATATTAATGTTTCTTTGCAAATTTGCGAACCGTTGCAGCTATTGTATTTTTCCTACAAGTTTTATTTGTTATAAATTGCTGTTTAATTACAGATCTTAAAGGTGAATACGAGTGGGAAAAATAGCATAAGTATCACATGTTAATTTTCGATTATAAAACAAAAGGTCATGCTACATGTAGCGATCATTAGCTCTGACAGCTAAGATATCCCGAAAAAAACATTCTGATGTGGGTATATTTGAGCAAATGGTGGATGTTGAACTCAGTACAGAGTCGATGACAAAATAAACGTCAAACATTATTGATCTAAAAGAAATAAATCAAATAGACAATTCTCTACAAGACAATATGTTTAATGAAATGAGTTGGATGTTTTATTTTCCTTCATTGCTGCTTCAAAACTTTATATTTGTTTCATTAATATGCACAACAATAACTTGTCTGAAATCCTTTAGATGATGATGCATGAGCACTTAGACTGCGACACGACATCTGATAATGTAGCTGTGCTCAATAATGTTTGAGGCGTAGATTGCCGCGTCAAATTATATAATCATAATGCGTAATGGTAGTTATTGTAAATATGCAGTTGTAACAATGGGCTTTAATGCATAAACCTGATACTCTCTCACACGCCTCACTGATGATGATTAATGGTGGAACATTGTCTCTGATATAACATATCGAACAACAGCGATCGGGCGTAGCAGTTCGTTTTTCCGTTATCATTTCAGCAACTCTAAAAACAGTTAAAATGAAAAGTTATTAAGTGTTTATTTTAACAACTATAGAACTTCGACATCCGCAACGATAAAGGAAATTCAAAGAATATTTTAGAGCAAAATGGCTTATACACACTATGAAGTATTTTGCTTATAAAATATTAAACGGTGACTACAGTGCAAATGTTTGACATTAATATTATCAATATATAATATTTACTTTTAGTAACAAGGACAATAAGATATGTTACATTTTGTAATGGAACATTTCATGCTAAAAATTAAAGACGCGTTTGACCAAAACCATCTAGGAAAAGACATGTTCCACATGAAAGGTCAGGAATGTTTGGCCTGTAGCAACTGTCTGCCCCAGTTCTTGGCTACTTGGGCAGCGACAGACCATCGACCTAAGGACTGTGAATAAAGATGCACTAACGGAAAATGAAAGTGCTGATTTGGTCTTTTTGGTTTAAACACATATATTTCTTTTTTAAGTAAACAATATATAATTAGGTTATATATTTGAAGCAGTTGGTTTTGAAAGAACGATGTTTGCTTTAAGGTTCTGACGTCGATCAACATTACTACGCTCTAGAACTTGCACACATATTTCCATGTTAATCCGAGAAGAGGTAAAACCCTTAGGAGGCAAAGCATGCATGGGGAAAATATCAGAAGCTGTTCCTGGATGGTAATCAGTACGCCACACCATCGACTCTTCTAAGCGCATGAGCGGATATACATATAATTATATACAAAATACAAGTACACAATAATGAAGTATGGGGGTGGGTGACCCCACGCGCTAAACACCAACAACAAGCGTTGTGTATCCTATTATACTTGCAACAATAATAGTCTAATTACAACATTATTCATAAAAATGTTCCTTGAGTAACATCGTTGGTTGCAATTCACGTAATGCAGAAATTCTGTTTCATCACAAAATAGCATATTAAACAAATCAAATCAATGTTATAAAATGTCGCCCAGTAAAGTCCACACTTCGCATGAGCGATATTTAAAATCAAGTCTGTTTCAACAATGACGCATTGAAATCTTATTTGTAATCGTATATTTACTCAGAGTAGGACGCCATAGAAATACCAATACGTTTTTTACTACAGATGTATTTTACACAAATGTTAAAAAAACTTCAATTAAAGACGAATATATCATAAAGACTCCTCTTTGATTTACCTCAACGTTAACAATTACTCGAGATGAATTGAAGATATATAGCCTTATAACTGTGTAAATTGATAGAAGGATGACTGTTATGCAATGCCATAAGTGTTTGCAATTGTGCACCGAAGAGGCATTGCTGGTTGCATCCATATGTTATTATTGTAATGTTCCAACGTTTTTATATATCGCGTTGCAAATACAGTAAATACAATTGAGAATTGCACCCAAGCGTAATGTTTCCATTGCTCCAGCAAAATGAGACTCAAAACTGAACGCAAGCGTTTGTTTTGCGAGAACAATGTGGAAAATGTATTAAAACATAGTTTTATTTTCAGTATCGAACAAATCCATGTCAATAAAAAGATTGCACGTAGGAGTTGTCACAGGGAGCTTGTGTTAATTGAAAACCAGAAGAGTTGCCATATATGCGGGTGCACGTATTTGTCTGTTTTAGTTCAGTTAGTTGTGTTTACGGCTTCAGTAAAATGTATACTAGTATATGTGTACCTCTTTTGTAATAGCCATCTTATAAATATCGTTAACAAACAATACTAACATAAATGTATAATTTAACTACCCCGGGAATACACCCACCGTTTCGCAATTGTACCGAAGCTGTTTTCACACGATAACGCATATGTGCAACTTCTTTAGTGTGACATAATACATATGTACCAGTAACATCAAATTTGCTTGTTAAAGCCATTAAAGGCTTTATGCAGTTTAGTATGTGAAAGTATATACTGTATTTAAATGAAAGTGGGTGAACGATTTATTTACGCTGTGACATCTGCGTGAGCGTTTTGTTTATAGCAGCAACTTCCTTTGGTTTGATTTCATAGTTTATTAACATTTCGTTTACTGGTGATTTTAGGCTAAAATTCGAAGCCATTCTCTTCCACCATGATATTTGACAGTTATGTTGATCCCTACAGTATTGGTGCCACTATACGCATGACACATTTAAGGTCTAGTGTTAAGAGTTGTGTCCAATGAGAGACAGCTACATGTAAAGAAACATTAGATATAAGTAAACAGATTACAAGGCAACACACGCACGTCAGATATAAGTTATTTTCTGTAAAGAAATTACAAGGCAACACACATGCGGTTGTTCATGTACACAAGTGTTCTTGACAGTTTCAAGTTCACGACTTATCACCAATAATGATTGTTTTACTCTATCTAATGTTTGTCCCTATTGTTTGAGTATAATATTGGGATGTACTTTCCATCTAAAACTTATTTTGCAATGCACGTTAAATCATGTTTTATATATGAGTCATTGTTGTTGCACCCGTTAAATTATTCTGAACACAAGAAGTACGGACAACACTATTTCTAGTGTATATCACTAGTTGTATACCGCGCATTATTGAAAATGAGAAAAATCTACAATACAGTGTATTATGATTAGTTTTACAATTAATTTCTGTTAATTTGAAAGCGCTTTCAATAAAGCGAAACCATTCTTGAGAACCTCTAAATATAAAGATGATGCATATGTATTCCGCTGTCCACATACAACGTTACTAAATACAAACAGAAACAAAACTGGCCAATGCTTTTATATACATGTATTCCTGTTCAATACTTATGGTAAATATTTCTGTTTCTGTATGCACGCCACACGTTGTATTTGTACACGTCAATGCTAAACGCTGGAACTCATTTGTAATTAAAAAAACTTAATAAGAAGTTGTATGATGTGCACTTGTAACGGATTCTATTGTGGAACATCAGTTCTAAATGAATTAATGTACGTGCGCGTTATGACGCGATTTTCAATACACACTGTTAATTAAATTGGCAACAATACCGACTGGGCGTAATAATCGTTTTAATTTTATATCATCAAAACAAACGAGCCAATGGTCCAACTCCAACTGAACAACGTTACTGCAGCCACGTTCAGCCCCTTTTCTATTTATAAGTTGCGCTGTAAGAGCTGTATCAGTATGTTGAAATACCATAACCCTAAGTAAAATAATGCTAAATATATTTGACGGTTGATTTTGTCGGTTTGTCGTGTAACAATCTATTCTTCAAATTGCTTTTACAATACAAATTCTATTAGGTGATGTTCGTATGAATTTGCTTAGAATTAATGTTCATCGTATTGGTCTTTTATGAGTTCTTATGACCACGCCAACAACATATAGCGCCCCGACTGAGCTCTGCTCAAACGGAGGGTTCATAATCATGCCAATAATTATGTACGATCATGTAAATAATTTTAAAACTCAATAACTGTCTAGAAGACACAAAAGTAAGTGTATCGTAAACGAAACACCAACACCGAAACATACCTATTAAAAGGAATAATTTTTTCTAACAATATTGTTTCGCTTCTTTCGATGTTATGGTATTATTGCATACCGATTGACGATGACATACCATTTTTGTTGATATATGTACAAAAAGGTTGGAAAAAGGGTACTTCCTCCCTTCAATCGCATACATGCAAATGTACTCCACTAGTAGAAACAAATGCCTGAAATTAGGATACCTAATAACTAGTATCGTTTGATTGCACAAGAAAACCATTAAGGCTAATGTGGAATACGAACAAGACCGCTTGTTTCCGATATATGACATGTGACACGAGCTCAGTGGTTTTGAATTCTTCAGAAAGCATGTTAAATGCGAATATTGGGATGTAGTAAAGGTTGTAAAACCTTAATAAAAATTATGCGAAATTTGCATCGCCGAGCATATGAAATGCATAGGGATTAGTCAGATCAACTGCATGATACCTAAGACCAATTGAACAGATTGAAAAAATGAAAAATTAAAAACAATATAACACTCTGACTGGAAATCTTTTGCCTCTCTTAACGTCCTCACTAAAAGGGTTAGAGCATTTTCCGAGACCAATAACCAAGATATCTCACTATTAGCGGATAAAGTTCTTTGACCTCTTCGGCATTAATTCCACAGAGAGTTGCCTCAATTTTATCCGCGGTGTTGACAATGTCATTTGTGAAGTCTGATTTGTCTGTGGACCAGTTGTCACTAACTCTGATGATGTATTGGGGCTTCGTGTTTGCCCATTTGCTAAAATTTACATCGACATATTACCGACACCTCCAACGAGCAGCTATCTCTCTCGACCGGCAAGAAATCAACCTCTCCCAAAACAAAACGAGCCTCCGAAAAACAAAACCTCTCTAGAGCAACCAAAATGTTATGTAGCCGCCTGATGTTTCTCTACCGAGGTTAAACAGTATTTTGAAATGATGGTTGAACATTGGTGATAGGTTAGCATAACTTAATATTGGCGTCAATTTTACTTCGACAATCGACGTCCCTTGTGGAGTACCGTCTGATCTATGAAAGATAGAAATACAGATTATAACGTTTGTAATGATATCATAATGTCAACATTGTGTTTTATTTGAAAACACGCAAATAAATCGGAGAGCTGCCTCTAAAACAGATTAAATATTCATATCAAAATGATTTATTTGTAATTAAGATAAACAATACAATAACAATAAAATCTGTTAACATGAATAAATGGTATTCAACAAAATGGCAACACAATCATGAACTGTTTATTAACATATCGACAGAACGCTTGAAATGACGTCCGATGCTCCGAAAAATGCGGAAAAGCACGTTACATCAAAGATTGTTAATACGCGTAAATAATTCAGTCTTCGGGTATGCCCAAACGACGTTGTGTGGAACGACGTAATGTAATTTCTCGCCTTTTTAATTACTCAAATGAACAAGAGTTCAATGGTATCAGAATAATCCAGATTGTTTATCGTCACAGCTTAGAATAAGTTTGATGTATTTTAAAATTTGCCAATGAAATACCTTGAAGAACTAAGTTGTATAATTTGTGTATTTTTAGCAGCTACATTTGGAGTTTGCATATATACTATTCGGTTTATTACAATTGTAAATATGGATAGAAGTGGCGTATTTATATTGATATAAATTAATGGGATGTTCAAAGAAATCCTGTAGACAGGTCAAGTTTAAGGGCACCATGACAAAATGGCCCGTACACAAACAAACACAAAGAACAGTACAAAACACGCACAGCAACAAGACGTAACATACATTTTGAATAAACTATTTGTGTGTGTTTTGGATTTTTTTTAACATTCATTTTAGATATCATGAAATGAATTTTCCAAGAAATGTTGAGTTTTACCGTCTTGGTACGGTAAAACATTAAAACATAATGTCTGAGAATAAACCTAGTACAGCTGTTTTCAAGAGATTTTTGAGAACTAACCCAATATTTTGTAATAATATGTAAGAAATACGTTTTTTAGTAAACAACAAGCACATTTTCTTGGCAGAATAGTTATTTCTAGTGTTATTACATACGTATTTTGGCACCAAAACCGCTAAACCTCACGCTTCTTAGATATTTAGGAAATGTTGATGTCAATGTGTATAAATTTGTAATAAAAACGTACACTAAGAACTTCATGAACAGATAAAAGTATACCCTATGAAAAAGCCATAAACTTTTAAATGCATCAATCGTATTAAAGTTTCAAGTTCATGTTTAAACTAGTAAATTAAATTTTAAATTATTTTTTTCAAATTACATGTTTAGAGTATTGTTTTGTAAGTACTTATTTAATAATAATTTTTATACAGGTATCGTCAAATGAGTGCCAGAAAGTGATATCAGCATATATTATATTATATTATATTATATTATATTATATTATATTATATTATATTATATTATATTATATTATATTATATGCTTATATATTATATAATATATGCTGATGACACATTCTGGCATTTAATACTATAATTATTACCGTTTCTTGCTATAGTTTATTTTAGCACACTACAGTATAAAGATATGTTGTAACAAATTAACATCCTAATCTATGCCAATATCACCTGAACTCTGGCATCGATAAGCTCTGTAATTCTTACACTGTTTGTTAGCAGAACAATAAAGCACAGGTACAACAATTTTTAGACCTCAAAGCATACCGATATCGTGTTGATTACACTTAAAAGTGGTCAGAACATGCATTACAATATAATTTTAAGTAATGTTTAAGGAAGTATGGTTGTAGGTTATGTGGACAAAGTTATTGTTTGACAACTCAATGTTATTCCCTATTGCGTATTGAAAAAGTACACAAGCATTTGAAAAAGATATCCTAAAGTCACTTTATAAATCACTGAGATTCCTCATTACCATGATCGTAATTAAAGCACCTTTAGTCCCGTCATTACCGTAGCACGTATTGTTCTACTAATCTCAGACAAATAATTTCGTACATTAGAAGTCTGACATTTAACTTGTTGAAATAAAACTAAGAGTAATTCATTGCAAAATATAATTACAAAATAATTGGATTCCGTGACATTTACACTCTTCGCATGATCTTGAAACAACCAACAAGATGTGAAAAGTTTATACCAAGCGTGTTTTAGCCATATTTCTATTAAAATTCTGCTAAAACGTAATCGCGAGCGAAGCGAGCGAAGACAAAAGAATAAATAGCGTTTTGGGGCATAAAAAATCATAGGTCCGCGGCCGTTAGGGGGAGCGCACCGGATGCGCCCTCCTGGATCCGCTTGTGCAAAAATTCTGGGATCGCATCAAAAGTTCATCTCTGGCATAAGCTTTCTATACATTGTGTATCGCAATAAAAAATACTCGTGCATCTGAAAACAAATGGAAATGGAGCAGACACCCTCAGTGTTTGACTAACGGCACAGTTTACAAACACTTGCAGAATAAACCGTAGAAGCAATCACATCTTGCCCTAAGGTATTAGCACTGTAATGGATGCACTGATTTGCAGCTATGTAGAAGTTTCATATAAATTTAATATCTTTTAGAAAGATAGCATTTTAGCACTTATCACCGAGTCGTTTTTTATTAAAAAAAATTTTAAACAAAAAATGTACATATTGAAGGGAAATAATTAGGTAAGACGGTTTTTATCCTTTAATTCTATGTATACTTATAAAGATAATTTTATTTCCTAAAGAATTTGAAAAGGTTAAATCGTAAAATACAACGTAATCTCCTTGTAAAAGAAGATAGGCTTAAAGCTCATATCCCAGCCTTGGTTGAAATGAACATTTTAAAATGTCAGCAAATGATGTAAAACATAACATGTATATGACGTTACATATAACTAGATTATTGATACGTTTCTCAATCAAAGAATTGTCAGTATATAATTGTTATAGCACATTTAGTTTGCAATAAACATAAACAATTGCAAAACGCTTTATTTTGTAAATATTGTTCTAAACTTAGAATGACCTATAAACGTGCGGCGTTAGTTTGGCTCTTGGAAGGTACGCAGTGAAGGGAATTCCGTTATATTTATAATCCGCGAAATCCTTCCTGGACCAGTGGACGCTCGAATTTATTTCACATTTTTCTAACGACAACGAAGAATTTCAATGAAATTGAAAGAAAACTTATATTGATAATGATAATCTGGGAAATACTGCTGTTTATTTTCATTTGTTCTTTAATTTTGGGAATAAAAATCCACCAAGGCTGGGATAGGAGCTTTAAATATTTTGGTATAAATGACATTGGAAAACAATTACAATGTTGTTCTTACCTTAACTCATGTCAGATTATACACTGAGCAAACCACAAATCATTCTGAGCGAAAAGTGATAGAAAACATTCTTATTTAGAAAACATACGTATTTTCTGATAATAATGTACATTTTTACACATTTTATTGTATAAACTAAACAACACTTCAAATATTTCGAGAGAAAATATAACATAAATATTTTATTAATAATGCGCTTATTAGACATCACATATGTTTCATCCAAGGAAACATAAGAAATAATATAAAATCTTCTTATAACACTGATTAGGACGCCATATAAACATCAATTAAATATATAGTTTGGTACGTGTACTCTTACAAGATTTGTAATTAAATAAAATCAAACTGTATGTTAACGTTTCGGATGTAAATTGATTGACTGGTAGATTGCTTCTATGCTCTGTAATGCAATTTAAATACTGTGGGCTATATAGAGGAATTACCCAGTTGCAACTCTTTAACCTTATGTTATGGTCCTTTTGTTTATTGTTTGCATTACAGAGCACCAAAACATAAATATGAAGTAAACATCACACACGATTAAAATGTTTGAAATTCTGAAGTAACAATAGTATTGATTACACCAGCCTTCTGATAAGACCAAAGTCGAGATGTTTAATGAAATTATCGTGGTCCTTTTCCACATAGTTAGATTAACCAGAAGCAATGTTATGTCCAAAAACGATCAAGGGGACTTGTCACAGCGAGCGTTGATGCATTAAATTAAAATAGGATTAGCTGCTAGAAAATTCCATAAAGGTTCGTTTTACATATTTATACCATGACCTTAACATTTTAGTGAGTTTGACGTTACATTGGTATAACCAGTTTAATGTTGTTATTTTGTAGCGTAGACTGTTGGTAAATTAGAAGCACTAACAACTCTGTCATGTTTTCCTTCTTTAAATGCTTTTGCATGTTTACCACATTGTATCATTAAAATAGTTTGAGGAAGAACCTTTCCAAAAGTTCAAAATATTAATTTGCTAAAAAGGGAAAGTCCTTCGGGAGTATAGTTTTCATAGGGAAACTAGCAGCCTTTTTTATTGAAGCTGTTCACCAATGGTAATGAAATATGCAATATCACTGACGCCTCCAGCGTATGAGCGAAACGATTTTTTTAATGTAAACTACATGCAATCAACGAGGATTGAGGAAATAACAAATGTTTATGAATAAATAGTGGACAAACAGAAGCGTTTTTTTGTTCTCGTTAACATTACGACTACGCTACATTTAAAAGAAAAAAAAATTGAGTGGATGGCAGAAGAGCAGTTGATCACAAATGGGTGAAGGAAAATAAACACTGACAGCAAAAACAACAAAATCACAAACCATTTTAAAGTTATCATTTAATGTGTAGATATTTGCAACGGCCACGCGTTATTCTCGTTAAATATGGTAGGAAGCTTTTTCTGTCGAAGTCATCACCATAATGTTACAATGTTAACAAACTGAACGTGAAAATTGATATGTCTAGTATGCGTAATGTTCGGTAATGCAAAATAAGCATTTGTGACAATAGACATTTATGCAATATTAAACCCGATACATTCACGCACTTTACACTGACGATGATTAATAAGGATCATTACCGCTGACACTGGGTAGAGATTTGGCATTTTTGTACGAGATTAATCGTTTAGATATAGAAATAATTTTAGATGTGTGTTTAATGTGCGCCGACGAGCCAATCATATTTACTGTTGTCTTCCATGGGTCGCGAAAATGGTCTTACAGGGCTACCCTTTCTTCAGTTTATTACAAGTTTGAACAATTATAAGTAATTGAAACTTTATTTACATCTCTTTTAAATACATGGTATCTGTAATTGTAGAATTCAAATCATGTAAATACTGGTAAAAACATCAAGCGTAGTAATTTACCCAGTAAATGGTGTGATTGTTAAACGTTTTCAGCAAATAATTATTTGTGTCTACAGAGAGACTCGAAGTTTCGTAACAACTTTCGGAACGTTAACGACACTTCTCTATTAAACCGTTTGTCCCAAAATCCGTATATAAATGGATTACATACATTATTTACTAGATAAAACCTTAACAAAAACTCACAAAGGATGGTTTGTTGTTTTGATAAATTATCCCAAAAGTCGACGTACACGGTGCTGATAATAGTTATAACCAGCGCGGGCATGTAGCTTAGTATAAACACCGATGTAACAGTCAACATGATTTTAGTAATCTTGAAATGTTGCTTGCTAAACATTGATTTGGCCCCAGCTTTTCCCGACGATCCAGAGGAATGTTGGACACTTGTGTTACTAGATTGATGTACCCTTAGACCACTTGTGCCAAGGCTATAAACATCCAGCATTTGCTTGTTGGACAATATGAGGGACTGGCTCCGTTGGCGCCGATATTCCTTATGGTCGTTGCTGCTACCTATCTCTGAGCACCTTCGTATCGGCGACCCAAGCATAGGCGTTCGTGGTGCACATGACGTATTTCTGAACCCTGCTGTTCGTTCATCAATTGCACCAAGACCTCCTGTTCTTTTATCATTAGCAACGTGTTGTGTCTCGCTTTGTCCAGTGAAAGGTAGACGTGATTCCTTATCCGTTCCCTTTACTTTTTCATTTGAACAGTCACTATTACTGCGAACGTGTAAGTGTAACTTCCCGACAAGCGGTTTTGTTTCATCTCTTCCATCGGCTACACACGACGGTTCATGATTACACCTACAGTCTTGGTCATCGCCAGTTGTCGACATGGCCTGGTTTGCTATAAGTGAACCATTGGAATTACTGCAGTATATATTTAATGTCTTATCGTGAGTTGTTTCATATGTCTTTGGAAGTTTTTGGGGCAACAGTGACTTTAAACCAGGCTCTGACGTCCATGGTTTCATATTTACTGTAGAACCATTTTTGTTATATTTCTTATCCACATGGTGAGAGAGGTTTTTAAGAACAAATTCATCTGTTAGAGTAGTGTCGTCAGCAACACTCTTCCTGTGTGAATGATGCACGGATCCTTTGTATCGAGTAACTATACGATGACAAATGCAAGCATACGCCATAATAAGGAACACAGTACAAAGTAGGCAAAGGGCTAAAGTAACAATTGTATGAGCAAGAGGATAGTTTGTATCTGTGTATTCCGTTGCAAAGA
>Ga0224511_10001522_pt1 | contig 14173 bp, 11 predicted proteins | sample SF_May12_sed_USG_2_FD_169988 | JGI IMG/M metagenome (GOLD analysis project Ga0224511, IMG submission 169988) | Sediment microbial communities from San Francisco Bay, California, United States - SF_May12_sed_USGS_8_1 | ecosystem: Environmental > Aquatic > Marine > Sediment | place: USA...
TGGGTTATCTCACTACCTCCAGCCAAGACTGCTAATTTTATAAATAATTCGCAGGAGCTAGGGGGAGTGCCATTCCGATTCAGACTGGTCTTAATTAACGCATGTAAGGTTGGTCATTTCTTTTAGACATCCCTCTTACTATCCAAAAGAACAAATTTCTCAGCAGCCTGAATGATCTAATGGCGATAATGTCTGTCTGCTGGTCTGTCACTTCTCGGAGTGAGTTGCTGCACCCATAATTTGAAAATGCTTGTACCGATTCTTATCACAAACATGGTGGCATGGAGCTGGATTCATGACCTCAAATATATCGCACATATTTGTACGCCTTCAAGCAGTGACATAGACCTTTATGTCACTGCTTTAACCCAGTAAGAACTTTCAGTGCTCTCTACTACAGCCAAACGCATACATTTTATGTTAGCATTACGGAAAATTTGCATTTGACCAAAGCAACATTATTGAATCGATGGGTTGAAGTATAGTATGCTGGTCTTATCAGTCAAACAGTGGGGGCTGCTTCCTATATGATATGCATGTCTTTTCTCCTATATCCTCATCTTTCCGTACACCAGTTGTCTTCTACACCTGTGTGGGCTGGATTGCCCATGCGATTGATGGATAAAATGTCTGCTCTTTTTCCGTTACCAAAAGCCCTTTAAGAATTTTGGATAATATTGTTGAATCTTACATTTTTTTCCTCAGAACCCAACCTAGTCAAAGTAGATAGTGCCCTCCCTACAGAGCCAACACCTGGCATAGCCCACCAGGCAGGTGAGGGGTTTACGTGTGAACACTCTATATAAACCATATTTGTTTTACCCTCCATCAAAAACTTCTGTCCAAATAAAGAGTTAGTAAATATGTCTCATTCTCACTAGTGTAGTGAGACGCATGATGCACATGCGCAAACATGTAGCTTACACACATCTTAGAGCATCCTTCCATGTGTGCACGTCCCAGTCGACGCTTAGGGGAGCATGCAAGATATTAGACAAACCAAATGTACAGTATGCAGTACATAAATTCATGGTCACATTGAACAGCTCAACCATGCTGTCTTAGAGAACTAGCAGACTGAGCAAGGGCTGCCATCAAAGGTAGCACTATACAGTACACATCTGCGTATTTACTAAAGATTGTTTTATTACAAGCGCAGCATCATTTTTTCAGCAGAGATCTATCTGTATTTATTTCCACGACCAGACGAATACTTTATGCCCGATAATAGATAAACTCATTGTTTTAGGGACAGCCATCCCAGATGCAGAAAACAACCAATACTAACATGTTATGAGCGACATTTTTATCCAAGATTATGTGAGATTTCTCGCCAGGCGCTGATGTAACTGCACCAGCAGTTCCAGTACTGTTGGGTGGAGTCGCAGGTCTGGCAGCCATGGTTTGAGCCCAACAGCTGTGATCAGTCGAAACGGATCATTGTGGTGATGTAGATTAATTAGAGCTTGGTTGAATAGACTGTTCAAGTCAGTGATGTTCGGATTGCGTCGTCGTAAGATGAGGAATGCAGATCTTTCTGTGTCTGAAAGAGAAAACCATGGCATCTCCTATCATTAATATGACCCCGGACTTCACAAAAAATGCCAAACAGCACAAAAATAGAAATACTATACTAACAGGTAATGATGAAAATCCTCACAAGAGCCTTGAGTACTTTTTCTGCACTGGCATTTTCCAGAATGATCTTCACCAGTTCTGAAAGCTCTGTAAATCAAATAATCATCATAACCGCGTGTGACACGGGTGCTCAGGTGAAAAAGGAAAATAAGCTAGCATGATGATCCATCAGAGCGTCACTGAATTGCTAGATGACAGTGTTGTGGTTCACAAGTTAGTATAACTTTAACACCACTTAATTGACAAAGAGCGTTTAATAATGGTTCCTTCTATCATACCAAGACCATGTTCTGGAACTTACCTTCAAAGACTTCCGCAACAGTAAGTGGATGAGTAAATCTAGCGCAAAACTCTCCTTCCAGCACAGACGAATCTGGATGTGAATGCAAATAGCCAAGTAGTGAACACATCCTAGTTTTAGTCTCCAAATTATCCCCCGATCTCTAGTCAGGCTTTATTAGTATGAAAGGCACCATAAAAAATTATCAGTGGCGATTATTATAAGATCATGGGTGAAAAACAGACAAATCATCCGATGATTCACAGAGATTATGGCAACTATGAGATGACACTAGACAGGACGGACAGACATCAAATGCCACAGGAAAACCATACCTGAGATTGATGAATGGCCGGGTATGATTGAGCTTTGACCAGTTGCGGATTCTTTACGGATGGCTTGTCGGAAAATATACATCGATGCATCCCTAGAAGTGAATCTATCTTCTATATTGCGTCTCTCTTCTTTATCGATGAATCGGTCCTCAGTAGAACACGCAGGCTCCGTCTTCTTATTCAACATTTCATCATCTGACAGATGTTCAGTATCAACTACCGAGTTTAACTGCGGACTCTCTACTTTTCCAACAAGTACTTTATGCCGACCAGCTCCATCGCTGACCGGTTTTGCCGAGGACACAGTCAACCCAGTCTTGATTTTATCTGGTATAGGTATTTTATGAACTAGCCATTGCTTGGATAGGTGGTTTTTCATTTTATCGTATTGGTTGACAGTCTTTCGGTTTCTGGATACTTCCATTGTCATTTCAGTCTTCACATCAGTAGAGATGGCTGGCTTTACAAAATTAATCTGGCATCGTTTGGCGCCGGAAGAATCGGCACAATTTCTTTCATTCATCACAGGCTTTTGTGAGTCAGAACCTACGCAGCTTGGAGTTGTTTTTCCAGGGTCTCTACATCGTTCATTGACTTTAGAGGCCTTCTGTTTATACTCAATGGCTTTAGACGCTTTCCGCTCACCTATAAGACGACCATCGATGTGTCTCAGCCTAATAGTAGGGCCAGGTGTAAGCTGTAAAATCAAAGGCCCAAGCTTTATTGAGCTGTGGGTTGGAGACACAGAGAATTTAGATTTGAAATCCGAACGCATATTCACCCAGCTTTAGGAGAACTTCATGTGACATGAACTGACAAGATAATGTCTATCGCAGCATCTAACGCGGGTGAGCAAGGATATTTCAAAGCTTTATCACAATCGGTACACTGCAACACGCAATAAGTACCTCTAGCAAGTTAGAGTTACGCACTTTGCATTGAGAAAAATCACAATTCTGTTAATAGCAACTAGACCGAAACTTTCTACATGCTTGCATTCAAACCTGGAGTTTTTATCAACCGTTTATGCGCACGTAATTTACCGGTACTTACCGGCACGTAACTTACCGGTACTTACCGGCATGTAACTTATCGGTACGCTTGATTAACCATGTCCCCTCTGTTTCTGTCAAGTTCTCACTAGCAAAAGTGAGATTTTTCGCAACGTGGCTATGTTTAACTTATCGGAAGCAATCAAATTATGTGCTGCAGTGCACCAATCGCAACGAAACCTTGGAATACCACTGCTCACCCACCTAGGATATTGTGAGAATCGTTTTCTGGTCAGTACATGACCAATATTCGCCTGTAGCTGCCTGAATACATGTTTGGATTTTTAGTGGAATAGACTATAAGCAGCGACCCATCACTTCAATGGGTATGATCGATGCGCACCACACCAGGAAGTAACTCTATGCTTTCTTCCTCACAGCGCAGTCAAATAGTGATTTAAGCCTGGGATCAGTAGTCAGCTATGTTGGTAGCGCCATTGATATGTATATATGTATCAAACCAAATCCCTACAACCACCCCCCCCAACAGACACACCCGACGATTACATAACAAAAGAGAAATATTACATAACATGTAAATGCCTCTCTGAGGCGGCGCAAATCACTGAGATACTTCCCCAGCGATAGAAGCGGGAGACTCGCGCGCTGGCAGTTGAAATGTGATTCTAGTTGGATGTTTAAGGCATATTTAGCCTAGCCGGGATGATATGATTAACCCAAGACGTTTCTAAATAGACAGATCCATATTATACGCATCAAAGAGGCACATTCCTAGTGCCATCTTCAGTGATGTGTGGTTCGCAGCTTTTAGCATAGGATAGCTCAATTGGTTAAAGCTCGGATCTGCAACCTAAGGATTGCAGGTTCGAGTCCCACTGCCGGCGGGGTGTCTTTCTGGTATGGGCCTTTAGCAAGCCTCTCACTCCAAATTGCTAGCGTGGGTTCGGATCACCACGCTTAAATAATGGAGGTCCCAACCAGTGGATTACGGTCAAAATCATTCCACAGTTGTAAAAGATCCACCTCTCCCTTCTCAATAAGAGTAGCCGGATTACGGCGGGTGATGTGTAAACTTACTTAGGTTAACCGACCCCCAACCTGGAATGATGATACTGACCCGCACATGGTGCTCCATGCTGAGTCATAACTGGTCAAAAAAACAAGTATCTAACCCGGCAGCGCTGCCATACGCGAGAAGAAGCTTTAGCATGGAGATCATTTTTCGCGGGTACTTACTGTCATGCACAATAGGTAACCCGTATCTGTCATGAGTTATACGACCAGCCGGTTGTGTTCTCATCGGTTCCTCATAACTCGCACCATAATTGCCTGAAAATCACGAAGTGTCGTAAACACGCCTCGGATTTACACCATGCATCTGATATATTGGGAGTTGGACATTCTAGTAACAGACTGGGGGGGGGTATGTTATGCATCAAAACTCAAAGCTTATAACTCACACGGCCGATGGGTGCCTTATATTCGTCTAACACTAAAGGCGATACTGCTAGCGTGGTCATAGTTCTCCACACGCCATAGTAGCCATGTTAACGATGGGTCTTCAAAGTATTGTTGGCGCTGATTTAAGCGTGGTTTTTAGTAACCCTTCACACACACGAAATTCTCAATACGGCTCTTAGGTGGATTAGCTATAATACTATGGTAGAGATGGTTAGCTCTTAATGGCTGCAGTGAATATAAGGTAATAGCGTACCCTCATACTGTTCACTAGGATAAGCAGGTGTCTCCTCATAGTAATCACTCGAGGTGGTGGGCTGCTCATAATACTGATCATCATAGACACCCGGATCATTATCATAATACTGATTCACCTCCTGGAAAGACAAAGCGGGCCACCGAGTGATCAAAGTATCCCAACAAAGGTCTCCTTTGGGTATTATTCCATCGAATGAAATGCAGTCGTCATCTCACTGCCCAATTATTTGACGCAAGATTTTTGCGCAATCGATTGGCATCGATTTGTGCTAGTAACAACTAAAATAGGTTGGACAAGCTCTGGTTCCGGTGTTAGCCGCAAGACTCGATGTGTGCGGGGAAGACGACCTCGACAACATGCAACAAAATTTAAAAGCCGACTGGAGGGGAGGAGTCCTAAAGACCAATTGGAATTAATTCGACCGGTTGTAGGAGTCCCAAAGAAAGTGCCTTGTTCTCACGTAATCCAAACCGTGAACAACGGACAAATAATACAGACTATAACCGAAGACAGGTACAACTTAGAGATACACTTACCTCAGCAGTGTGATCCTGGTACATTATGTTACCATCATCAGGCACTGGGTAGAGAGAAGACTGTTCATTAGTAGCATACCCTTCCTCGGCGTATACCTCTCCCTCCACCATCTCGTACGTTTGATCACCAGCGTATGCCTGTTCGGCGTACTGCAGACCCTCCTGGTATTCCTGGCTACCGTAATCCTGATCACAGCAGTACTCAACCTGCTCACCAACGTACTCCTCCTCCTGACTATATTGCTGAAAGTCCTCATCTAAAGAACACCACATCATATTGAGGAGACGCTGTGGCTGAGTGGTAAGAACGTTCCTTGCTGGCACTTGCAGGTCTCGGGTTCAAAACAACGTCCTACAGGGAATGGGTACGCGGCTCTCCTCAGAGCTGGGAAAGATGGAGGCGGTGAAGAAGAGAAGCGGGGGCCCACGTCAGTTACACTATTGTTGGTACAAGTTGGTTATAGCAGTCCCTTCTCCGACGCCGTCATGGGGTAAAGACCGACCTCTAACTACCTTATATCGGAACTGTCACAATACACTGGGATAGTATCCGCGCACACTACTAAAATGCAGATATATGCATCACATTGCTACCCTAAGTTCACAATGTATCGTACCTGGGGGTGGCAGTAACCCTGGGGGAAGTGGTGGTGGTAGCAGACTGGGAGGAGGTGGAATAATCTCTGGCTCTTCCTCTGGTAGATCTGGTGGAGGGGGAGGCTGCTCGGGTATCGGTGGAGCTTCTACAACCAATGATAAAACAATATCATACAAAGTGTGTGTCAGCTCGCAGCTTCATACCAAATGCCAGCGAGCTGACCTAGACATAAGAAGTTATAGCCATACCTCAGCATACTGTCTCCGTAGTGAGAGCTACCAGAAATCAACTGAAACAGCCAATCTGCGGAGCAGTGGGGGAAAACCCAGATCGTACCAGAGTTTCTAGCGGCCTAGCAGTATTCTGGGAATAGTGTAAACTAGGGGCTGTTCAATAGATGGGCTGCGTTATTTTTGGTAGTTTCAATTGGAACAGCGAGAATACACAATCTTCCTATCTAGAGCAAGTGAGAAGTGAGGCACACAGTTATGAAATCCTTCCACCACAAATGAGCTGAGTTTCCCTTTTTACCTGGCTCGACAGCCCTGTCAGCGATCCGCTTCGATATAGCCAGGGATAGATGGAAGATTTCCTTCAGTACTTGTTGATTGGCAGGGTAGTCTGCAGAGAACAGATTATGTTACAAACCGTTCTAGTCAAATGGTGATCTCCTTGCCAGCTGAATATTGGGTTACCATGATCTTTCCAGTTATTTAGAGAACCCCCATTATCTTTACAAAGGAAAAAGATGACCTCGTTTACGCATATGAAATTTGGGTATCATGCGTCAATGGGTCACACCCACCCGCCTAGTATCTTCGGGTTATCCTGGCCTAAAATGCCATGCGAGAAAGGTAAGAACCGCTCAGGATGACATAATTTGCTCTCAAAAAACTCAACTCCCCAATGAAATCCGGTTTGTGATATGACAGCAAGTTTGTGATAGAAATGGAACACTAGATCAGACTGAGCCAAACCACATAGACCAGCCGTATTTATCTATGATTCGGATATGTTCGAAGTGGAGTAAGCCGAAGTCCATTGCACTTCACCTTTGTCTGCGGATGTGTTTGTGGCGGCGGTGGCAGCAACCTCACTCTTTTTATGAGATCCTGTAGAGCTTGCCCCGCTGTCAGTTCTCTCTATGTGACTACGTTTGTGTCTATCATTGCGGTGATTGTCCCGATGTCGATCGCATCGTATCTCATCCCGATGCTCTTCGTGTTTATGACGTCTCCTCTTGTGCTCCTTTCTGTGTTCCTGGTGAGCCCGCACCGGTCTCTCCGGCTGTGTTATAATTTTCCAGTCTTCCTCATCCAATATGTCCTTGAAATCATCTACCTTTGATTTAGTTGGTGGCATCTCGCTGGAGGTGGAGCCAGACTCTGACTGAGACGGATCCGGTAGTAAGGACGTCGGTTTGGGTAGTAAAGACGCGGGTTTGGGTAGTAAGGAGTAGGGATCAGGTAGCAGAGATTTCGGTTCCGGTAATAAGGATTTGGGCTCCGGCAGGAGTGCACTGGGTTCTGGAAGAAGAGACTTCCGGCCAGAGAACACCGGTTTATTTGGAGGTGGACTAACCATCACTGGGTCAGGGTCAAGGGCATCCGGTTCGGCGAATAAATCACCAGAAGCGGGAAGATCAGTGTTTAATTTGAAAAGTAAATCGGATTTCGCAGTACCAATATCAGCGATAAAACTTTTCGGAGATGGTAGAGACACTGTCGATGGCTTACTGCTCCTGGGCGTTGTTTCCGATAGTGATAAGGGCATTGACATTAGACCGGGAATGTTGCTAGTTGCTGGTAGAATGGCTGTTGGTGGTACGACAGGTGTTGATGGTAGCACTGCCTGCGGCCCTGTTGGGCAGCTCGGTATGAATGCCTTTGGTATATTATGCACTATCGGTCCACCATGAGTTGGTGTTGTGGGTGAATGACTAGTTGTACTTGACGGAGTAGACCTGATAGATTGTCCAGACGGCGTAGAAGTTCGCTGACCATTCAGGGTATTGGTAGCCGGGGCTGGATTGGTGCTAGAACGATTTTGGCTATTCCCATTGTAGCCATGGTTTCGCTGATATGGAGGGTTCGATTGACTGGAATGACCATATTTGGCCATCGCTTGCCGCTCGAATTCCCTCCTTCGAGCTTCACGCTGTTTTATTCTTTCATAGGGGTTGTCTTTTTCGACGTTGTTACTATACATGTCATTACGATGCCTTGGATCCACAGGATGCTGAAAATGGGAATGTTTGTCCATTGACAGAGGATAACATTTACCGGTGTACAGTAGACTCAATACACTAAAAGCGTCTTCCGATGACAAATCACCTAAAAGAACTGTCTGAAGATGGACACTACTCTTCCTCAATCCGCAAATCAAATCAGTTTTACAGCATTTGGACCTTTCACTCTCGGTCTTAATTTCACCACACTATTCAGGGTTATCTCCACACTATCCAGGGTTATCTGCACACTATCCAGGGTTATCTAGCATTGCTCGGCGCACTATCCAGGGTTATCTAGCATTGCTCGGCGCACTATCCAGGGTTGTCTAGCATTGCTCAGCCCACTATCCAGGGTTATCTGCACACTATCCAGGGTTATCTAACATTGCTCAGCACACTATCCAGGGTTATTTGCACACTATCTAGGGATACCTGCACACTATCTGGTGTTATCTGCACACTATCCGGTGTTATCTGCACACTATCCACAATTATCTGCACACTATCCAGGGTTATATAGCCTCGCACGAGGGGAATAGGCCCACCCTGTCTTGCCAGCTATCATCATACATACCTGGGGTCTTCTCAGCTTTGGTATTTTTGGTAACCCAGAAGTTGCGATAGGTTCTGACCACGGGCTTTGATGCAGTGTCTGAGTCAACTTTCGCTCCACTCTCTGAATGCCTTTCTCTGGTATCTGAACATAAAAAATGAACTTTTTAGTCACATCAAGATTGGGTGATTCCCTCGGTTGATCAAATCAGAACAGAATTCTTGAATTGAGAGTTTCTCAATTGACAGTCGTCAATGGGACTGGGTCATGAAGGCACCTAAATTGAGATTTTCTTTCCCTCCTAATGCTGTAATCTGAACCTCATCTTTATACTGAATGTTCAGTGGTAATCCGATAGTTTGGCACCAGGCAGCTAAGGGCAACTGGGTGCCAATACTTTTTTTGCACACCATAAGCATACCTCAGAATCTGTTTTCGATACGGGTTTACTGCTTTCATCATCGGATGACTCCGTTGCCAAGATCCGTCTCCGTCGTTGCTCAGCTTTGGGTTTGGTACGACTCGGCTTTTCTGGCGGGGTCTCCTCCGACTTCTCTTCCTTGAAGCTCTTCTTCTTTCTCTTTTTGTGTTTATGTTTCCTATCAGATTTATCACCATTTGCACTTTCCGCAAAAATAGTCTCGGTATTGCCGGAGAGAGCAGCTGTTTTTTTAGACATACAGTCGACTAACCGTACTTGACAAGTACGACAACTTCGCAGCATGTCCAATAAACTCAAGTCATTTGGCACAGCCCCATTCTCCGAATCACTGTCTGACAGGTCACTATCATACTGATTTGTCTCCTCAGGAGGGGGAGACGGTGAGGCAGCTCTTATCTTTCGGAAAGCTGGGCATGGACGGTTAGTAAGAGGAGAGGTTTTTGTTGGCTGTAGCTCCTTTCTCACACCCATATCGTCTAGCTGTAGTCTATGAAGCTTCACTCTGCATCTCATCATAAGCTGTTTAGGTACCTGTAAATACGCTCACATATATTTATGAAGATACCGCATGTTAGTGAAATAGAAAAACTTTTGCCCAGTTTATTTCTGAAATATTAAATACTTCTGATTTCTCAGCTTACGCGCTGATGTTTGGGAAATCCTCTTGCAGGTGTATACTAGAGCTGTAGTTACACAAGTCTGAATAAAGAAAATGCTCAATAAAGATATAGAAATGGGGTTTCAGAGTGCAGCTTGTCCCCTCTGTAAGCGAGCGTTAGTGCCATTATTGCACAACGATAGAGGCCCAAACGCAACAGCCTCTATTTAGGGCTAGGGAAAACCGGCAAAGCACTTGTTATAACTTCAGTTTTCTCCAATATTATGTTCAATTTTGAGTTCAACTCGATGTTATGAGGGAGTAAAGATCATTAGGTTATTAAGTTTTAGTAATTAGATCCCATTTTCTTTCTGTTTGGGCCATTCGGGCAGTAGTTATTTGAGAGACCGATATTCATTTTGTGGAAAAAGACCACTCGCTATCGCTGCAAAGAATGCGGAGTTGCCTCCCTTTAAGAATGGGGAACAACTAGTTTGTCGGTGAAAAATCATATTTTTTCAGCGCTAAGAATCTATCTTTACTATGGATGGCATACATACATACCTCCCCATTGAGATTGAGCACCAGTCGCTGAGATCCATTCTTTATAATGATTGGCTCTTCATCCTCTGAACTTGATCCTGAAGAGTAGTCACTGCCGCTACTGCTGCTCCCCGATGAATAATCCCCCATAATGCTCCTTTTAGGTACACTGCTGGCAACGGCTGGTTGACATTGCGGGATATTTTGAGGCTTGAAAGTGGACTGAATTGACGCGTTGGGCGTAGCGACTCCAGGAGAATTAGCACCGTATGGAGTGGCCTGAGCAGGCCCTGGTGAGTGGTTTGCGTCATTGATTCCATGACCGGGAGAGCAGGAAACATCAGCAGAAGTGTTAGTGACTGTCTTTACAGTGGTCGCTGCGGCATTTATACTGCCCTGCGAGGAAACCGAAGACGAGCTCTCCGGAGGTGTGTTGCAGTACGGACTGGATATTCTCGGTTTTGGTATATGCCATGTTATTTTCGGAGCAATCTCCTGGATATTTTCTTTGCTAGAGACATCGGTTACTGTACTGAGCGACTGATCGGTAATAGGAAGTTTTGGTCCAGTAGGGTGAGTCCATCCATTCTACAAGAGAAGATAGCAGATCAAAGGCGCTTTAAATATCCGAATTTAATGCATTCATAAACTGTTTCCGAAAATGGGTTCACCAGTGATACTTAAAACTTGTACTTATTTCGAGTTAGGGCATTCCTTGCAGAATAAACCGAATTATGGTAATTTCATTTTATATTACGTAGAACTTGCCATCATGAAGAGAATAGCACAAAAGAAACAAGCTGAAGCTATTTCAATTGGTGCATACCGTCTTTATTCCGGTTGAGGCTAGACTCTTATCTTCTTCTGACATCACTCAAATGACAGAACATTATCATAGGGGTTGGAGAAGACAATACTTGTGCAGCAAACCAGCCACTGCAAGTGACCTACAAAGAGAAAGCATAACTTGGCACTACATACGACTGAACTTAGAGAGTTGAGATGGTTCTGGTACATTCTTTGAGTTTTAATCGGTTGGCCTACCATAATGGCAACCGAGAACGCTGCCGTGTCACTCGCCTCTTTATAGGCTACCATCAAACCGACTAGTTCTGTTCTATAGCAGGTATGATCAAATGGCTACAATAACACCCTACAATACCCTGTTCAGTCCCCTAAGCAAGTAAAACAAACTCAATCACAAAATCTGTCTACCTCTGAGTCAAGACAAGACTGGTGTCTTAATAATATCAAACACATAGGTAATTGAGTGAGCACTAAAATTGAAAGTAATTGCCTCCCCGCAAGAATAATTAGATTAGGAGTCACTCGGGGACTGACTCTGACTTTGGGTTTGACTTCATTGAGTCATCCACTCAATCATCATCAACATGTCGCGTGAGTGCGTCACTCAGTGACCCACTGAGGCGAGTGACTCTGATTGACTGAGTGAGTAGGTGACTGAAAAGTACTACCAACCAAGTACCAGAATATCCCAACAACCACCACTCAGCTGTACTAGAGTCTAGACTAGTCATTGATTAAGTCAGTAGTAGTCTACTGTCTAGTGACTAGACAGTAGACTACTACTGACTAGTCACTTAGTTAGTTAATACTCGGTAATAACGGTAAATGGTAAAGGCTAAATTAAACTAAATAAATTAGTAAAGGCGTATGACTATGAAATGAGAATCGATTGTGGGTGTGGCGTTCACACTCAGTCTCTGATGACTTCTAGTAGAAGTCATCAGAGACTGAGTGTGAAGTTCTACCATTAATTAACTATATAATATATTACATAACCCGACACATTGGACTAAGAGTGAGACACTCCGGACTCAGGTTTCGGCCAGTCCCACAGTCAGTGTGACTGTGACTCAGTGTCACAGTCACTCTCACTGAGTCAGTGACTGTGAGTGACTTAGAGTTAGAAGTTAGAGGTTAACCGTTAATGGTTAATCACTTGATGACAGTGACTGTGAGTCACTCCAAGTCCGAGTGAGTCACTCACTCAGTCACTCTCCGTCTCAGCATGAGTTGACTGACGGAGTCAGTGAGCGACTGACTGACTCACAGTCACTCACTCACTGGACTGAGAGTGGGTTACTGACTGACTGAGACTGAGAGTGAGAGTGAGACTGACTGAGTGAGTGACCGAGTCGAGTGAGTCTCTGCAGAGCAGCACCTCGCCAACAAGAGGCATTGCTTGAGTAACTGCGTTAAGCGTGTCTTTTGAGGCCACAGCAATTTTCGAGCTTCTAACCTTTTTGTCCAAAAATCAGGCTGTGGTGAAAAGAATAACCTGATTTCAAAGCTCGTTTCTCCTCGGTGAAAATGGAGAGGTTTTCTAGCTCACAGCGAGCGTAAGCGAAATTAGTCCTACCAATTCCGTCACTGAAATCGACCCGCTGAATTCGTCAACGCGAGTTGTCACGATCGTGTCGTAAGCAATCCTCTGAGCTAACTAGACTACTCAAAAAGCCTCTGACAAGGGCTGTAAAGCTAGAAGGCGCTGAAACTGAATGAGCCAAACCCCAAACCCCAAACTCCAAAGTCAGTGAAGTTGAAGAAAATGTCATGATCACGGTGTCGCAGTTGAAGGAAGGTTTAGATTGTGACCATCGGAGACAATGGAAGGTAACACTGGTTTGTAATTCAAGTTAATGGACAGCAATGAGCGGCTGGTTGGTTATCAGTCGGTGTGACCATGAGTTGAGACTTGACTGAGTATAGAATTAGAAATAGAATAGACTCACTAATAGTAATAGTAATAATAATTAATATTAATAACACATGAGTAATATTTTTATACTTATTCTATAATAATATATTATTAGTTATTTGGTAATATACTGTCTACTATATAGTAATATACTATATACTGTAGTGTATAGTGTATAGACTATAGTGTATATTTATTATATACTATATTATAGTAATTATAATACTAATAGTGAGTGATTCACGGCTCACACGCACACACACTACACACTACACAGTCACACAATCTCAATCAATCAATGATGATGATGAATCATGAATGATCAATGACACATTGACATTCATTCACTCAGTCACTGAGTCTGACTGTGAGTGTGACACTCTCACTAGTCACTGTCACTCAGTGATTCATTCACACATCACTCCTGCACTGACTTGTGACTAGTGACTGACTGAGTAAGTCAGTACCGTACCGGTACTGGTACTCGCACTGGAAGCGAATGAGTGATACTGATACTGATAGTAAAGTAAATAGTAATAATACTAACTGAGTCAGACTCAGTCAATCACACTCAGACTCCAGAGACTGACTCTGAGTCCGAGTCAGTGAGTAAGTGACGGACAGTCACAATCGACTATTGGACAATCGACACTTGTGACTCACTGACTGTCTCAGTCAGTGTCCGTGTCTCGTGAGTCTGACTCAATCAGTCACTCACTACTCAGTATGAATATGAATATGAATATGAGTATCACTATCTATGCTATGTAACTGATGGTGATACTCACTGCAATAATCTGCTGGGGCGTACAGTTACTCACATCAGGCCCTAAGGATTGAGCTCTCTCCACTTCAGCCCGGAATGACCTGTGACTGTGAGTCAATGAGTAAAGTATGAGTAGGACTGGGTGATCAACACCTTCAGAGAGTCTTAACTTCGATAGATTTGAAATTCTATTAGTATTATC
>Ga0224511_10001523_pt1 | contig 14169 bp, 6 predicted proteins | sample SF_May12_sed_USG_2_FD_169988 | JGI IMG/M metagenome (GOLD analysis project Ga0224511, IMG submission 169988) | Sediment microbial communities from San Francisco Bay, California, United States - SF_May12_sed_USGS_8_1 | ecosystem: Environmental > Aquatic > Marine > Sediment | place: USA...
GAATTTTTTTACGCCTTAAAATGTGTTTGTTGGCCCTAAATGTATCCAACTACATGTTTGTGCTTCTTAGTATCAGATATGAGCTATACGTGCTGGGCGTCAAATAAATACTCGGTTGCATGTCATTGTACATTTTTACAATGTAATGTTTCAACAGAAATACAAAGATAAAGAGAATATACCATGTGTAGAACCCGGTCTTAAGCGGCCAAAACGAGAAATACAAGCGCAACAATTAATTCTGTTAAAGGTCCGTTTATACACAGCGCGAACGCGAACGCGTCCAGTGCGTACACGAACGCGACCGCGACTTTTAAGCGGTTTTGCCATTCAAATAGAGCACGCCATCGAACGCGGAAAACCGTCTACGGATTACAAGGCGGCTCGTCTTTTACTTGATTTAGGTATCAAATTTGGTCATTTTGGAATCATGGTGCAGGTGTAATTAGACACAAAGAAGATCATAGTTCTGTATTTGTGCGCGCAATGAGTACATATTGTCTGCTTTGTCATACAGTCCATGATTCTTCTCTGTTTCAAAAGTCATTGATTCTTGCCCATTGTGTGGTCCATTCTTCTCCAAACTTCACTAGAAAAACTAGGCTGACGCTAGTGCCTAGATTTCTTGGAACGGTCAGACATACACGTTTCTATTTGTAGAAATAATGCAAGAGAAGTACTTGCTGATAGGTAAATAGCAAAAAAAGCCGCGCGAACGTTTGACAAAATTCGCTCTGGGGGCAATCAAGGCGGTCGTTCGCGCGAACAAAAAATTGTTCGCGTTCGCACTCTGTTTGAACGGTTCTTCTACAAATAACTAAACTATTCCAGGACGAAAAACCGCGTTCGCGTTCGCGGTCGCGGTCGCGTTGTGTATAAACGGACCTTAATTGAGAAACGTTCTTGTTATATACCCTGGCGATACAAAAACATAGTTGAGGAACGTTCATTGAGGTAATTTGTGCATGTCTGACTTTCAATTATTTTGAAATGCTATAAATGCATAGTAACAATCTTAAATTACACAGTGAATACCGACTCATTTTATCGTAACATTGTTGTCGTAATAGGTATTATCGTTTAATTATATAAATTATATTAGTATGTGTGGACCATCTGCAGATATGTTTTCATTAAATTGAGAATCATCGCTTAAGGGTATTTCATTTATTTTGTCTCCTATTATTTACTTTTAAACTTAAGTACAGAATACATTTTGTATGGTAGTTAATTTGAAACGAAATCCTTCTCACTAACTGCAATTAAGCGAGTGTAGCTTCAGGGTATTTCTACGTGATAAATGATCTTCCAAATAAACAAACCCATGCTATACTAAACTGGATATATTATGTCATATAGTGTCAGTCTCAAAAGAAGTGTTTTTCTGTCTTAAATATCGGTAATTTGCAACACGTTTGTTTGTTGTTTAGATTAAACGCTGTATCAAATCTGTTTTGGCTATAGCACGGCACTCAGTAAAACCAACTTTGCTATAATAATTGCTTGCGTAACTTTTTATAGTGTATAGCTTATATAAAAGACGATGGATAGTTCCAGGGAAGAAAAACAGTAATTTGCCAAGTTTAACAAATATGCGTTTTGCAAACAACCCGACATGTTTGGGTTTTCGAATAAAACAGTAGAGCACTTAACAGATATTAAATAATGGCTCATGCATGTATTCTTAAAATACAGTGAGGATAGGGTAAATGTCGCATCTTCAATTTAATTTGTATGTCAATAAGGAGACAATTTAAGATGAACTATATTTAAATTAAAGGTATGGGATTAAATAATGTTTACCCCAAAAACTATATTAACTTAGTTAAAATATAACGACGATTGAATGGTCTTGACAGTGGTTGTATTTACATTGTGAATGTAGGTTTAATGCGGACGTGTTAAATTCAAACATGTACTTAACTGAAATATAAGATTGTACAATTATGATGGACTTTTAAGGGTCACATTGGACATAATAAACAACAATGTTCCGATAACAAATGTTTTGTATCAAGAAATAAATCGACAATTACACGTCAAGCATTTTTTGCGTGATAATTTATTTCATATAGTCTAATGAATGCTTAAATAATGCTTTAAAAAAGCAATATTTGGCTAAAACTTATTTTTTTACCGAATGTATAAAATTATTGTGTTTGCATATTGTCGTACAGTAGAATATTGTAGATAACCAATTCAATCCACGAATATCCGCAGGCAAAACAGTATCTTAAATAACATCAAACTTCGGAATATTTTCGTTTGATGTTTGTAATTGCTGTTCACGGTTGTAATATATTAGTTTCCAGATCATTCTGCTATTCGATGTTTTGGTATTCTTGTAATTTGTTTCTCCTAGGTGTCATTAAAAGAGTCAATATTATTTGTGTTTCTGCCAAGCGTGTGGTAAAAATATTGTAACGTTTAATTTATTTCATATTCGAAGAGGTAGGATCTTAATTAACAAAGTCTTTGTTATAAAAGAAATATTTCTCAAACAAAAAAATATAAAACTGTGTTTATACTACTTATTTGAAATATTATTTTATAAATTTTCCAACTTAGATTTTGTCTAAATGTCAAAATTTTGTATAGCTTTCCGAACAACTTAAACGTCTTAGATAATATTGATGAGCGTAAGTAGTTTTTGAAAACACATTAAACTTGTCTAACAGTCCTATCCGCTATCTTCCTTTTTTATCACAGTTTATACATTTTTGACATTGAGTGTTTTAGTAAAAATTGCCATGATAAGTCATATCATTGAACTGTGTACCTATCAGCCAATTTGGCATTCTCTGCGATAGCACAAACTATAACTGTACCATAATTATGGTTAAAGGAAAACTCAGGTTTTGGTATGATCAGAATGTTTTCAGAAAGTATACATTTAAAGCATAATACAGACATGATTATATTTACTAAAGTTTTTCTTATCATCAATAACATGTATTAGAACAAAACATAAAATGTAACGTATATCACTTAACTCTGCATAATTATTTGGTTTATGTAACAAAATTTGTGGGGCTTTTAAACTAATCGTTTTGTTTAAGTATATCCAATCGACAAAATCACACAGCACGTTCTTATTACACTCGAAACTTTCTGTCAAAGCAGTGTATCTGTGAGAATAAAGAACGTTCAATTCTGAATAATGTATAAACCGTCCTGCTAAGAGAAATAGTTCCACAGTGTTGTGTCAAAATGCTTTTAAAAGACCTGTCAGAGAAAATATATTCCGAGGTATGCATTGCATTATAGTCTTGACGTTTTATAAGAGGAACACATAAACATAAAACAAAATATGTATTGTTGACGTTTTTTTTCCATAAAATAGTCTAAACGTCACCGATAAGCATGCATTCAAAACCGACTCAACGTATCTTACCAATAATAAAAAGACTCAGGTCAAAAACAACAAATAGTAGAATACGACGCCGATCGACTCCCCTGGATTCCATGTACCTTTTCATTGTAATATCCAGTAATATTTTATAATGTTTTTCAGAATATAGTCACAACTTAGGCGATTCCTAAATCTTGCATAAACACACTTTAACACATATTTTCATTTCTGCTCTTTTTGATAGCAGAAAAGTCACATTCGTATTCTTGATATTAAAACAGTAATTAGTAGTATCAATGTACTCCAAGTATTTATAAATGCGTAACAAGCATTACATTAAACTTGACTTCTAAATTATAAGTCGCTACTTTTTTCTGTTATATTTAGTTCCTATGCTGTGCTCAACTACAATCTAGAAATCTGGTCGATTTCAATCAAATCCAGGAAGATTATTAGGAACACAAGTTGAGTATCCATAAACCCGTAACTATTCTTGTGATGTTTCCCGTTGATGTTCACAGTTGTAATATATTGCTCTTAAGTTCAATTCTTCCGAGGGCTAATTAATTTTCCCGAAATCGTTCAGAGGAATAAATACTGCTGAACGCGTGCCAATGGTTAAAGTGACTACCGCTGGTTTGTTTGTGGATATTCGTATCAATAAACTTCAATGCTAATAAACAACTATGATGTTTTATAGTTGTATAGTTTACAGCACAGTCATAAAATCATATAATCTATTATGAATATATCTGACAAAACTTCAAAACTGTATCACCATATAATTAAAGGTTGTTCAAAGGGTTGAATAATACAACTTGTAAGAACAATATTGCTGATTCGCACTGAAATATATGTTTACTTTTGTAATCCTGAAGAAAAGAAAAGAAACAAACCATATCATAAAATAAAGGAATAAGAAAAATAATAATCAGTGATTCGTTCAATCAATATAGTCAAGATTTGTGTTGAACATTCCTATAAATATTTAAATTGCGCCTTTTCACAGAATATTTATAACCGATATAGTTCATATGCAATTTACGTTTAGTTGATTTATTAATATTACATTACAATACGCATAAGAACTTTTCACTTTTTGTTTATTTTCGAAACAGAAAGATGGACGTTAACTAGATTGGGGATTAGTCGATCGTTTACCAGTGCATAGTGCCTTTGACTAGGTACGTTTGTAAAATCAAACAAGTTATACAATCCAACATTGTTATCGACACGCACACGCATTATCTGATGTTTCAGCATCAGTAATCATAAGTAGTTTGTATCTGACAATACAAAGTTATTGAAGTAGTTTTGGTAATAAATGTGTCATCATTAGCATTATATATTGTCATAATACTCAGTTACTTCTCAAAAGCAATTCGGTTTGTTTGCTAGCACTTAAAGACTTGTGCCAAAAGCACATTCTGTTTACATACTTGCGTTTATTATTTTTCTTCCAACGAAATTATGGGTAGCAGTTTAGCTATTTCGAAAATGGTGATTTTACTTTATTTAAAGGATGCTTTTCATTTACGGCATTTTAGTTTACTATTATATATTTAGAGATTCTTCAATTCTATCATCAATGAACAATGTTGTGTTAGTTGACTTTGCTTAAATCCTTTATACGATATAATAATAATTGCTTACCCATTACAAAAAGAAGTAAGTCCAAACTAATAGGAATTAATTTTCTGCGACGCTGAAGAGTCCTATAATCAGTGTATCCTCCCATTTTGTATGTTATGTGTTGGCCGTTGTTTTTGTAAATATTCAAAAATGACACTTTAAGCTCAATACCTTTTCTTAAAAAGGTACACAAGCTTACATAAGTATCTGTTTAGGCTGTGATGTTATTAAATGCCTTTCTACAATCACAATGCACATCTATCATTGTTAGTCAGCTGAACTTAATACAACACAAACTAATAAAATGGTTTGTTTATAACACATGTGCCTCATTATACGATATTCTGTAGCAACTTCCTCAATTCGAATGTTTCGAAATCAGGCTGATATTCGGTGAAATATATCAGTTCCTTGAGAAATATTGACCAGATGTTAAAGACTCATTAACGCTTTAAATAGATCTATCTATTTGATGAGTTTAGTTGCTGTTCAGAATAATAATTATCCTTCATTGCCTTCACCTTCTATATATTTAGAAACAGTTTCAAATCAATGCAAACGAAACTATCTTTCTTCTTTTCCAAAATGTACTTGATTTAAAATTGCTGCATTTCAATTCGTTTCCTCCGATTTTTATCAAATATTATATTGTTTTAACTCCCACCTTTTTAATACCAATATCTTTTAAAATATATTTATATTATATACACAATGAATCACTATATAAACGATTCAGATTTTAATCACAGTCACTGTTCCTTCTTCTTAGAACTAAATCCATGTCACCATACAATTATTATATTATAATATCAAAATAACTGTCATTTGACAAGATCTTAACTCTAGATCTATTGTACATTGTTATTATAACCCACATAAACCTTTGGAATGCATAGCCACATCAAATCAAGAGTTCATTTCCTGAGTGGTTTAAATGACCATAGGTCGATTATTTTCTTTATAAACACACTTTCTTTGTATCCTTTCTATCTGATACATAACTATTGTATGTGGTATCACTCGTTATCTATTTACGCAATACTGTCAGTAGCTTTAACAGAATTGAAACCAACGCGATATCTACAAAAAACTACAAAATTCCACATTCTTAAAATACTTGCACCATTGGAAATTTAAGAGTGAATTCGGACGGACAAATAAAATTTTATACGATTGAAGTATGAATAAGTAGATCATTCTTTTCGTTCATCATTAGTTTAATTGAAAGATGCATTTTCATGATTACTAAGTTTTTAATTTATACATGACGGGTATGATAATAAATAATGTTAAAGGCATTTATATGTATGAATCTGTTTTATGAGGTCATAACATGACATATGTTCCCCCGTTTCACTAAGCATTCAGTTTGTCTGTTTATACAATACTAAATGAATCAAGCGGATTACCATAAAACAAGCTTGACTATTGAGCTACGATCCTTGAATATTGGGCCATATCTGTTTTTTTAAATTATATATACACAAATTAAATATCGTAATAAGTAACAGTATCATGTTGCCTAATTAACACACAGGTTGATTTGTTAAACAAACAAGACACTATCGAAGGGCCTGGTTATAGTAGCCTCTTTGATAAGATTGTATACAGTATAAAACAATTTATGAAATGTTAACAGCATGCTTTGTAAAAGGAAGTTATTATTTAACTTCCTAAGAGTCCACTTTACAATAGAAGATGTAGATCAACGTTTGTATACAATGCAATTAACGACATGGTTAATGTGGACTATCACTTGTCCTGTTTTCAGAATAATTTAAAAGTCTCGCGAGCTCAACTATTTATCCTATTACGTTTCGTCATGGTAGGCAATTATTCGACTATAATATTGAGTTAATTTTATAAGATCATGTTTTACAAAAGGCATAATAGTGTTTTCTTACTTTGTCCTGGTATTTGTTATATTGCTACAACGATTAAATTGAGAAATCAACACCTGATTCTACATATGGCTTAGCCTACACTATAATAATCAACAAAAAAGTTGCGAAGCACACGTTTACCGTATTTAATACATGTATAAATAAATTCATTAACATTACAACAATAATGCATATTGCACACTTAAAGATAGTGTTTCCAGATTTAGTACGATCACTTGAATAACAATATTCATTTTAGAGTTATGAGTAATATAAATTGAAGAGATGTTCAAAGAAAATTTATTGTAAACAATGTAGACAGGTCATAGGCACCATGACAAAATGGCCCGTACAAAAACAAACACATAGAACGGCACAAACACGCATGATAACAACAAGACGTAACATGCATTGAGAATTAACTAATTGCTGTGTGTGTTTTTCCCTTTTTTATGTTTTATTTTAGAGTTCTTAAAATGATTTCTTCAAGAAATAATGAGTTTCCGCCTTGGTACGGTCACTGACTTTTATTGGGTGTTTAAACCAGATTTCCGCTATAGCAAACCTCACAAATAGTATGATATTGCTCTTTTTTACATATTGAATGAACTGCTGGTGGAAGGAATATAAATAAAATGGTATTACAACTAATAGGCATCGATTCTAAAGACTTTGCTACATCGCCAAGACCAACATATGTTTATATTTTTATTTAACGGTATTCATACCATGGCGATATAAAAATATACACTTGAGGAGTATTAATGCCATCTCAGAGTTCATTTGTGAATGCCTGTCTCATCCAGCTTAATTCATTGAAAAGTAACACCAGTATTTTACACAATGAATACCGACTAGCTGTATCGCAATGGTGCTATCATCAAATATATTTGCATGTGCCTTATGCAAAATTAGTATTTATTCTTTCATTTGAGAGTTATCGTTGAGAGGTGTTTTCTTGTGTTGCTTTTTATCACAGCACACACATGAAACAGTAAAAAGCCCATTGCTAACATTAGGTTTACCATGCACATTCTGAAAAGCAATGGTCTCGACAACTTGTGTTATAACATCGTGAAGACAATATAAGCATGTACGTTTTATACATTTTTGCTATTAAAATACAAAAATGTACAATTTCGACCAATTCTGATTACTTCATATGTTGTTTGCCTTCATCAGTGTGTCAGAAAAAATTATAAAAGTAAGAAAATCGAGATTATGTGACAAGTATGCAATATTTTCGTTTGATGTTTAAAGTTGCTGTTGCGGGTTGTAATATATTACTTTCCAGATCATTCTGATATTCGAGTTTTGCAATTTTTAAACATTTTGATAAGAGAATTAAGTTTTCGTAAACACATCTATATGAATTGTCTAACATTCCTATCGACCAGCTTGTTTTTATCACCGTGTATATATTCTTTTGACATTGAGTGTTTTATAATAGATTCGGTGATAAGACATCATTTGACTGAGTACCTATCAACAGAATCAGCATTCTCTGCAATATCTATGATAACAATGCTTTATTATAATTATGATAACTGTAACACCGAGTCTTAGAGCTAGGTATGACTAGCATATCTGTCATTATATGAATATATACGATCATATTTAAAGGTTTTAGCTAAAACATCCACCATGACTACCATAGCATAAATTTTACTGGCCTATTAGTTCTGTTCGATTTAATGTGATTAAAATATGAAATATTTGCTAAGGACACACACGACAAAGCGTATGTGAATATAACACTGTTTGCATCGTTTTCTGAATAATCATTCTTTAACTAATCCTGTTACATATTTATTTTGTCCGCCTGTCTTGCTCTACAATATACTGACTATCAGCTGTCGATTTCAATCAATTCCAGGACGGTTATAAGGAACACAAGTTGATGTGATGTTAAAGTTGATGTTTATAGTTATTATATATTGCTCTTAAGAAGTTAAATTCAATTCTTTCCAGGGCTAATTAATGTTCAAGAAATCGTTAAGGGAAGTAAATACATTGTAATGCTGCACGCTTGCCAACTTTTGAAGTGCCTACCACTGGTTTATTGGAAAATGTTTGTTTCAATAAACATTAATGCGAAAACAATTACAATAAGTGGTATCGTTTACAACATATATGTCCTCAGGGATCATGGAGTGTACATGTATGTTGTTTACATTTGAAAATGGAGTTCCGCTCATGCGCTAGGGGCGTCAGTCGTGTGGCATCATTCATTACTACTGATGAACTGGCTTCAATAAAACCGAGGCTGCTGTTTTCTCGTGCAGGCTATGCTTCCTGAGGACTTTTCCTTTCATCAGTAATACTATGTGTTACGATATTGGAGATTAAATGATAGTAAACGTAATTAAAAGGCATACTACTTCCTAAGTTGTTCGTAGATAGATTTTGTTGTGTGATTATGTTTTTCGGCGTAGCTGTCTAAGCTCACTTTTGACCTACATTTCTGTATAATGACGTATGTCTATGACTTCAGAAATCCGCCGTTCTATTGGATGATTTCATAAGCACTGAAAATGACGTGTGGGAAAACAGAGAAAATCCCATTTTCGATTGGATAAATCTGATTCGCGCGAAAAAATAAAGGCCACACTATTGTAATGCATGTGTTTCACGAAATTTTGCTTCGTTCGCAGTGTTTTTATATTGAAACAATAAACAGTTACGTGTCAAACAAAATATTGTATGGATAAATGATTTATGTCTTCAAATGTGAACCGGTTAATAGTAAAAAGTCTGACATATTTCCTAATAATTATTGGGTTAGCCTCACTACATCCAGATTCCGGGGTTTACACGTTGAGAGTCATGAAATAAGTTTGTGCTGTAAAATTTGCAAGAAGGTTAGATGTAACTCTGGAATTTAATTATATCTAAGATGTTAAATTCCACTATTATATGTAATGAATTAAATTAAAACCTGGAACAATAAAAACATTTATTTTATTAATAAATTATATTTATTGTTGCCCATGTTTGCGACTACGAGTTCATTTGTCTAGTAGAGATTATATAACGCAACAACTGTTGAGTTGAACATGTCTTTTAATGTTATTGACTTGAGCATGTGCATTGTGTACACGATATAACTTGCAAGTTTTTCCTGCCTTTGTCATTTCACAAGTAATAATTCTTTTTAATGGAAGTTGAAGACATCACTTACTTTCTAAGAAAGTTGGCCAAAATAGCTGTCCACTGATCCTTGACAATAATCATTCTAAGTTTTCAGTCATCTATGTAAGATTTATGTACAAGTACTTAGCCTTGTGTTATAATGTCTGATGGCGTCAGCGGTGTGGAAGTTTTGTTACCACTGATGAACAGTTTCAATAAAAACCGAGGCTGCTAATTTCCTCTGCAGAATATTCTTCCTGAGGCTTTCCTTTTTATAGTTGTATAAGCAAGTTTCAAACATTTTCTGTCTCCTTACATGAAATACCTGGATATAACAGAATCATTAACCATAGTGGTACGCACCAGACAATCAAATGCTCCTAAAGTAGTTTGGGTTATAAACGTGTCATCATTAACATTACATATGATCATATATTACTGCTCAGACGCAATTCAGTTTGTTTTGTAGTCTCTGTACGTTGGTATGCGAGTCAATTGTTTTGTTTGGTGTTATTGTTAAAACATTGTTATACGTTCTACTTAAGCTATTCCCTATAGGGTATTTTTTCATTAAAGGCTGCATTCTTTTACAACAGTTTTTTTATAATTATGTATATCTTTCAGCTACAATTTTCTTTAACAATGAATTAAATTGTAGGCGGTTTATTTTGAAACTTAATCCTGACTTTAAACAATCTGGGACCAAGTGGCTTGACATTTATAGACATTTTGCAAAATATATAATTGCGTTTATTATACGTACTTTTCTGTACTGCACAGGTTACTGTTCTAAAGAATGTATAGGTATTCAATAAAATGTTATGTTAACCGTTAATTTGAAACTCAATCCGTATTCAGACAATTTAAATCTTTGCAAACAAAACAAAGTATGGAGACTATTTGTGACACATTGCAGCCGGTGATTGATTAAAGTTTACATTAACCATATCTTGTTTCAATTACAAGTCTGGGATAATAACCATTACAATGTCCTAAAGGAAACATAACTACAGTTTAAAAGAATATTGTTACAAATATTGTAAATGCCTAAATTGAATGCCAGCGCGTCCTACATCAATCTTACTTAACTTTTAATTTGCATTATCGAATCGCACTACTTTCAAACAATATCAACCAAATCCATGCTTAAATAGTTAATGAAAAAAGTAAAAGTTAAAAGACAGCTGTCGATTTGCTTTGTATAAATGATTTTACCACGGTTGAACAGATAAAACTATACAGAAATACACTTTTCTACGTGGAACTCTTTTGCGGATGCACGCACAATTCTCCAATAGTTGGTGTAATAATGTGGCCTCATGGATGAGATAATATGACATGTAACTAAGTGGCGGCATCATCTATGAATAGAATGTTTCGTATGCATTTAAACAGTATAACTGGTGCATTCGTCCAAACAGTCGAATCTAGACACATTGATTTCGAATTTTCGTTGAGAATAGAGATTTTTGCCCGGCATTTTACTCTATTAAACATGTATTTCTGCACTGTCGTCTATATCGCATGTAACGATTGAGCACATGCTTACATTAGTTTAATAATCTTTGAATTGTATAATGTATATGATACTTATGAAACTAAAGCTTCGCAGTATAGTAAAACACGTATAGTATAACGTTATGTAATACGCTCCTGAGAAAAAAAATCTTAAGCTCGTTTGACTTATTAATAATAACTTACCTATTACAAGCAGAGTTAAGTCCAACATAATTGATAGTAATTTTGCCGGACGTCGCAAAATTCTATATTGAGTGTATTTTTCCATTTTGTACTTAATGCTGTATCGCTTTAGGGAAAGTAATTGCATTTATTCACCAAAATCATATTTTCTTCCAAAGAAACACACGTACGTATAACGTACCGTTAGCCAATCACAATGTTAATCCATTTACTCATTAATCTGAACACAATATAACATTTAAATGGTGTGTTAATACACGTATGTTACATTTTCAAAAGACATATCTCGAGCAGCACCGCCTTTCCCACTTACTGTATATTTAGTAGAACATAGAATTTCCGTAAAATAAATGTCAATTCCATGAAAACTATTGAACCAGGTGTGAAGACTGATTTCGCGTTTATTTGCGTTATTTAGTATTATACATACTTGGTGCTTAGAACAATTTTACTCTTTCATTGCCTTCGAAATATATATATCCGACGATAACTTTAGGCAAGGCAATGTTATTTATTCATTTGCTAATGTCTTTGATTCATACTCAAAGTACTGCAAAATCCAATTGTCATTTTAATGCATTTAAATTAACACTACTTTATCTTTGAATCCATTTTTGTAAAGTAAACTGTATTCATAGTAGTTCACCATGCATTAGGTTTCACTACAAAACATACACAGAACACACTCTGTCTTCTAAGTCAATAACAAATCAATCAATATAAAAGCAACTATTATGAAACAAAGGCATAACCCAATATATACATGTATATTGTACTGTACATTGTTAGTATAGCCACACAATCTTTTGGAATGCATAGTCACATCAAATCACGAGTTCTTTCCCTAAATTATAGATAAATTAACTAAAGTCGAGGTCCATTTTTTTCTTTCTAGTTTCATTTCTGGTACATAACGATGTATATGGCTTATAATTCTACTTTCGCGCTAAATCATGTTTACTTGAAGTTGCTGTTAAGAAATTCAACCAACGTTATTCCTACGCGAACATTTTAATATTCAAATATTTATCATACTTTCACCAATCAAAAATTTAGCATTCACTCCGATAAACATTTTTATATGTTTGGAATACAAATCGTATGAATATATTTTCCTTGTTTATTATGCAGCAACTTGTAGGTGGCGTTTGCACAGCACGATATGTTATCATTGATTAATAATAAAATGACGTTTATATGTATGCATCTGTCTTGAAGATTTCATAACGTGGCATACTGTTCTGTTTTATATTCTGTGTGCATTGGCATATTTGCATTGTGCATTACTGTTTGTACAAGTGCCAGCACGCGAATTACCAATATACAAACAATTTTGAATATAGAGCTATGAGTTATGTGTGGTTCGTTAGACTATTTTGCTAGTAAATTGTTTTTTTCCGATTGCATAGATACAATTTGTATATCTGTAATTAGCAAACCAATCTTTTTCTAGTCTGATAACTCTTACTTCTTATTAATAATTGTTTTTTGTTTTATTTTTCCAGCTATATTTGGGCATACTGCTAAGTGACAATGTTGACAACTATTGAGCAAATTCTGACATCGTTCCCATGCATACGTACTAAATATTTGTCGACAATACATTTTTGTTGTCAAAACTACAGTACATAAGTCTTTTTCATATTTGTTTTAAGATATTTTACTAAACTTAAGATTACTTTTGCAAATGTTATATTCTAATGTTAATTATCCCTGGCTTGAATGTGAAACAGGATATGGTTAACGCAAGCTACCACCAATTTGTCGACTCACATATTTCTCCAGGAGAGACATCGTGAACTTTGGTAAGGCAATGTGAGATTACAAGGCAAAACATCCCAGTAGTTGAAATAATCATGCAAAAGCATCGATTGTTAAAATATTTGGATTCGTTTGTCTTCTGAAGTATGCATACATTGATTATTTGACCTATATTTGCCAAATGTCGAGTGCTGAAATGGTACGATTCTGATTGGATTCACTAGAACGTCCAAAGTACGTATAGTATTCGCATGCCTTATTGTGCTTTACATAAATGGTAAGCCTCCAAAATACCCAACACGACAATGCATTTGTCATATTTGGTGTGCAATGTCAACGATTATGGCATCGTTCAGTTAACATTACTACATTAGCATTAAACGTGAAAATTGTGCCAATTGATGATAAATGAAAACAATGTGTTGGCAAGTGCATTAACAATATTTATTCTTCCAAATTGAATGGCTCTTGAAAAATAAATTATTCCACAGAAAATTGGAAAAAACAGATTAAACTGAAAACTAATATATTACAACTGTAAAGTTTAACATCAATTAGAAACATCAAATGAATAGTTTACGTTTTTGTTTTTTTTCGCTTGCGGAAAAAAAACTTATTCACAATGCGAAAAAACAAAAAACCTCGAGCTTGTCCTATTTTCCCCATTTACATCTGATACACGATACATGTGCGAAGCAAAAAAATAGT